>Ga0126342_10020221_pt1 | contig 11215 bp, 11 predicted proteins | sample Cyp1metagenome_FD_92528 | JGI IMG/M metagenome (GOLD analysis project Ga0126342, IMG submission 92528) | Coral microbial communities from Lord Howe Island, Old Settlement Bay, Australia - Cyphastrea 1 metagenome | ecosystem: Host-associated > Invertebrates > Cnidaria > Coral ...
GTATGTTGCAAGAATGCTTGGGGATCCGGCTGTTTGAACATGTGGGGGTGCCCAACAAAATGAAACAACCAAATGAGCACTTTTTGAGCTATTGTAGCACTTTTTTGGAAATGAGCGTTTTTTTGTTTCTGAGCACTTTTTAATGTATCGAAGGAAGGTTCAGGCAGTTGACGAGCGCAGTGCCACATTTGGCAATGGCAATGCTGTGAGCCTCGGACCATCCCTGCAGGTCCGTGTCGGATCGGTGAGGTGTGGAAGAATCCGCGGCAGTCTCAGCCCTGGAAACATCTTGATCTTCGTTAGTTTTGCAGTACAACACGAAAGCTGCACATCTTGATCACGGCCCAAGTTCATGAACTTTGCTTGATATTTGCGTTTGGAACTTCGAAGCTGATTCTTTTCGAAATGGTTCCGGTCGATTCTTGATACATTTGACACGACCCAAGGGGGAACCTTGTCAATCTGGGCGGCGCCGGAAGGAACAGCAGGGGTTCTTTGCAGCAATGACTTCAACTTGGAGAGCACGGTATCGCTGTTTGGCAAGTGCTACATCATGACCAGGTGAAAAGGTTACATTCAATGTGGGGCAAGAGATGGCAAGAGCATCTATACATTTGCCGAAGAGACCACATGCGCACAACAAAAATGCAGAGTGCCATCAGCGGAATCTTCTCCGACCCATCAACCACGATTGTTTTCCGCGCATCCGACTGCAGGAAGGCGCAGGTAGGAAGGTGCAGCAAAGCATTAAAAGCACTTCCTTTGGTCGTGCGTTTGGACCACACGGCATGTCGATCCTCCGCAGGATTGCTTCAAGTTGGAGAGGAACTCTTACTGTGTTATCTTAATCTGTCAAGTTGGGCGGAATTCGTCAGGAGTACAGTTGAGTAATCACTTGGAACCCTACACCTTTCCCCAGTTCGGCGGCACAAGCAGCTGCCTTGGCAATGGCATTGTGTGAGGAAATTCAGCCCAAGACTACGCGGAGCCTAATTACACGGTGCAGACTTCGCTGAAAACTGAGATTCATAGGGAAGGCAGATCCCTCACACTTGTTAACTTGTTCTGGTGTTTTCAGGAGCTATATTGACATCTGCTGGCAGCAGGCTGCAAGTTGCAATGTGAATCTTGGCTTCGCAGGTCCGCGGCGGTCCGCGAGCCCACAGCCTACCCGATTACCTGGTTTCTTCGGAGAAATGCGACCGCGTACATTCACCGTCGTTACCTGTAAGGCTCACTCTCGGACGAGGGCGCCAGTCGTGCCATGCAACAACGTTAAAATGTAAGATCTACTACAGCCTACAGCTGTCAAGTTTTCCTTTGAGCAGAGACAATCTCTTTGAAGCGGGTTTTAACCCAGAATGTCTCTTGCAGCACAAATGATTGCCAATCACAAGCACTATGACGTTGCCTCTGGCCTTCTCCCAAAACATTGCGCATGATCATGTCAAACCAACAGTGAAAGGACCTCCCTGCTGGTTGCTGCACAGAAAGTGGATTGAAATCGCTATCACAGAACGAACAAGTCTAAGGCTTTCTGTCTATATCTAGGTCCATGCCATGAGTTTGTCTCTCGTCTTTCCAGAGAGCTTGCTTCCTGATCAAACAAGCTTGCGGATTCTGCTCGCACGATTGTAAACAATTGTGCTTGTGATGAGTTGGCCACCCGCCAGAATGTGAACCGAGCCGTTTCCGAAACCTTCCTTCATTCTTTTGCAATTCTCTTTCACCTCTCCTTTTGCGACACTTTCAAGGTGTGCAGTTTTTCTATTGCAGCATCCATGTGATTGGGATATATTCTTGCAAATGTGCATTTTCACCGCTGAGCTTTCGCAAAAACTATTCTTAGCGAAATCTTTCGCGAGTGTGGCTTTAGCTTTCGCAAAGGAATGCTACTTTAACACCCCTCATAAGATCGCTACATTTGGGAGGTTATGGACGCTGCTCACACAATATTCCAAATCACAACCAAAACTAGCCCGTGAATCAGCGTGTGCATTCATTCGGCTGCGCGCAACAAGAGTGAAGCGGCTTCTCAGAGACAGTTGCTCACGGGCAAAAGCACTGAGGCTGCCAACGCTTCGATTTACATGCCGAAGACACTTACATCGATTTTCCCGAATGGTTGCGGTAAGTTGTACCCAATACTGGCGTCAAATTTGGGACGCGAATTGCCGGACAACAATCCATGTCCATCACATCCATGTTCTCAAAACGAATGCCAGTTGCAAGATCAACCCACTTTAGCCTCCAAATTGTCCACATGTGCGGACTTTATAGAGGTTCCAAGCCTTTCTCCGCTAAGGACCAAAAGGATTGGCAGGCCGCGTGGTTCGGCCAGCACATGCCGAACCGCTGCCATCCAAGAAAGGCTGCAGCATGTGAGCTTGGTCTGCGGCTTTCCAGTCCAGGCCATTCAAAGCCAGGTGGAACCTTAGGATGGCAGTGCCTATGGCTTTTGACTCTATTTATCACACTGCTCAATCTACCCACTGTAGCTGCTTAATTGAACCCACCTGCATTCCTCAAAACTGCGCGCTCTAGCTGTCCAGATTGAGGAGCTTTACAGGAGTGACAGGCAAGCCGGTCCATGCTTGTCTGGCTTGGTTCGCAGGCCAGGCTATTCCTCCAGCACCTGCAATAGTGTTGTCTCGCAACCCAAAGTCGTCTCTGAGTTGCTGGGTAAATTCACTCGGCTGCGTGCAGAAAATGTGAAGTGGCTTCTGAGCTCAAGGGCATCTAGGAACTCCACCCGATTGCCGATGGTTCGCTCTCATGCCAGGAATTCGTGTGATTTCCGTCTGAAAGATGTACCCACTCCAGCTGTCAATTTCAGAAACCGTTCCAAAAGCACCAGCAAGTCTTCACTCGTCTAAACCCAAAGGTAAGCCATGCTGCTCCTCTCAACAATGCAGAATTGCTAAGTCATCAAACATGCAATTGACGATGCGATCTAAACCGACCCATGTGTAGCTTGACCTGTGGCTTTCCAGTTTCAGGCCAGCCAAAGCCCTATGGCTTGGTTAGAATGCCATGCCGGCTGAGGACCATAGATGCAGCTTCAACGTAGCAACCGTGGCTCGATTGAAGTGCTGCACACGCTCATCAAAGCTCCCCCAACTGTTTCCCTTTTCCCCGCTCCAGCTGTCAATTGTGGGAAGTGTTCTGGAAGCACAAGCAGGTCTTAGTGGTCTGACTTGAATTGGAGGCCATGCTGTTCCTCTGAGCAAACAGAGAATTGCGAAATCATCAAAGCTACAGTTGACAATGCTATCTAAGCCGATCTAAATGTAGTTGCATGTGAGCTTGACCCCTGGCTTTCGAGGGATTTGTTTTTCGGACCATCCAGAGCCAAGCGGTGAGCTAAAAAGACTGCACTGCCCGCAGCTCTAAACTCCTTGGCCAGGGCAAAACCGTAGCTTTGAACAATGACTCTGCTTACATTCTGATCTTAAGAGTTCCAAATGCACTCTTTCCCGCCAAACCAACAGAAGGTTGTCTTGCGGTCACCCTGTGCGCACATGGCTGCTTGCCTGCTAAAATCAAGTGGTCAGACCTGGTCAGATAGGTTGACTGCAGTGCCTGCGGCATTCTGCGGCTCTAATGTCATAGCGGGGGACTTTGTGGCAGTTACACCTGTACTAGGACTGGAGCTGTGGACAAAAACCGGCATGTCCATCATGCCCACGGTCCCAAACAGCCGCCTTTTGCAGGATCGATTTCCCTGCCAAGTTATTCCAAATCAAATAGCGGTTACAAACCCAGTTGTATTGTGAATGGGCAGGTCACGCTTTTTTTGCGGTCATTTCCCGTCGCCAAATCGCTATCATCCGGTCGTGAGCCTGCTACAGTATCCTGTTCTTCGATTTTACGTCCCTCTAAGGACATGGGTTTGTGCTTCGTGACTCATTTTGTTCCCTTCTTCCCCGGTACAAGTGCCAGGGTGGACCTACTCGCTAGGGACCTCTTATTTTCCCAGCTTGGGGAATAGATATCGATTAATCTGGCATACCCGGAAGAACCCATGGACAGACAATAGACAAATCATAAGCAAAATTTGAGGTGCTGAGGGCCCCCAAACCGGATTCAAAAGCCATTTCATGGATACATTCTTATTTGATCAAGGGTTGCAAGTGGTCGGAAAAAACACGTAGACGAACCGTAGAACGGACATATGTTTCCGTAGAAGGGATTTAACAGCGTTGAACGGCTTTGAATTTCCTCGCAACTCAGGCAGCCAAAAACGATTGAAAATTCAGTTGACAACCTGCATACTCGATGTTTCAATCAATAGCAATCAATCGCCTCTATCATATGGTCCATGGCATGTACGATAATGTAACGTGCTCTGGGAGAGGGGCTATCTACACCAATCCGATGGGGTTGCATGTGAGCCTCCCAGGGAATTTCAATGAAAATTGTTCTGAACCAAGTGGTGCTGGCAGCGCCAGCTTCATAGACTCTACTTGCCATATTCTGAAGGATTCAAAATGCATTCCTCAAAAGCTGCGCGCTCTAGCTGTCCAAAGCGGGAGGAGTTTTAGAGAAGTGACAAGCAAGCCAGTCCATATTTGCCTGGTTTGGTTCGCAGCCCATGTTGTTCCTTCCAGCACCTGCAAAATTGCTGTCTCGGCGTGAGCTGGCACGTGCATTCAGTCACCTCCCGGCAGTGTGAACTAGCTTCTCATGGCTCAGGGAGCAAAAGCCATGAGGCTGGTGCTAAAAGTTTGGCTTACACGTGCCTGCACCTCAATTACCAATTGATGTTCCATCTGCAAAAGCCAACGCACACGTCCCCCAACAGCTGCTTTTGCTGGAAAGAATGTTCCAACTGCCAATTTACCCAACATCAAATAGCGGTTACAAACCCAGTCGCATTGTGAATGGGCAGGTCACGCCGTTCCTTTCAGCGCCAAATCGCTGTCATCCAAGTGACACTGCTATCTACACCAATCCGGATGGCGTTACATCTGATCTTGTTTCCCAAGGGCCCCAAGATTTTCATTGAAAATTGCTTTCAACCCGCATTCCTCGAAAATACGCGCGCTCGTCCAGATTGGGAGACGCTTTCCAGGAGTGACAGGCAAGCCGGTCCATACTTACCTGCTTTGGTTTGCAGCCCATGCTGTTCCCTCCAGCACCTGCAAAATTGTTGTCTCGCAACCAAAACTAGCTTCTGAGTTGGCGTCTACAGCAAGTGTAGGCTGGCTTCTCAGAGAATGTGGCGCAGGAGCATCTACAGCTTCAAAGATAATGCATGCGGTTCGATTTTCTATGCTGGAATCGCGTATCAAAGCTAGCAACTATTTCCCATCTGCAAAATCGGACCTCATGCAGCTGTCAAGTTCACAGTCTGTTCTGGAAGCACAAGCAGGCCTTTACTCGTTTCAATTGAATGTCAAGTCAGGCCACGCTGTTCCTTTGCAGAATTGCTAATCATCGAAGCTACAATTCACAATGCTATCCCCGCTCTCCCCGCAGAAAATGGTTTCGGAATGTTTCGGACAATCCAAAGTGATGAGCATGGATGACTATAGTGCTTGTGGCTCTAGACTCTGCTTACATCCTGTTCTTAGCAGTTCCAAACGCATTCTTAATTCTTCCCACCAAACACACAGAAGGTCGTCTTGGAAACGCTCTGTGCGCACATGGTTGCTTGCATGCTACAGGTATGCCCACTGTCTTCTCAGAAAGAATGGCAAGATGACATAAAGCCGAGGAGGGCGCTGGTATGAAGGCGTTGCTAGCTGCTTGATTTTCACGTGTCTCTCAAAATGTGAGCTAGTTTCCTTGCGCGATCTACCTGCTCCAGCTGTCAGCTTTGAGGGCTCAGAAATCACCAGCCGGTCCGGACTACTCAGAAATTAGCCCCAGTCTACTTATTTGGTTGTCTCACTTGAAACGTCTCGAAGAAAACCAGGCTACAGAACAGGCCACAATCTGTGATGCAGCCGGGGTCTGCCAACCAAAAAAAACCTCCAATGGCCAAATCTTCGTTGTCGAGGGGCGAAAGCACGAAACTTGATCACATGGCCTAGTGAGGTTCAATGGCCGCAGTGCACTGTGGCACTTTTGATGTCAAACACTTCCGGCAGACCATGCTGGGCATCTGCTCGCAAATATCCAAAACCAAGCATCGCTCGGGCATTTCACAACTGTTGATGTTTGGTTTTCGCAGGTTTCAGTTTCGAGAATTCCTTGGCCCCAAGATATGCCAAGATTCTTTTGACCCTCAGACTTGTTAGGCAGGAACTTTCACGCATTTTGCCTGCATGTGAGTGAGTCATAGTGAGTCCCATCTGGTTTCAGATCACCTGAAGCCAAGCAGTTGCTGGCATGCTGGCAGCACCCGCTGTAGGTGAGAATTTGACAGCGCCTAGAGAAGTTGGGCCGGTCCATAGTTGCCTAGATATGCCTAGATTGGGTTGTACGTCATGTCGTTTCTTCCAGCACATATTGATAATGCTCCCAAAGATACTGCTGCAAAATCTGCCTACTGCAAGTGTCTAACTTGAACTTCTCAGGACATTCAAGATCTTAACCTGTCCGCATTGAAAACCAAGCCATGTGTAGCCATGAACCAACAATGCTGTCTCTGAGTCTGCGTGGGCGTGCAAACTGTTGAATGTCCGTATTCCCAGACGGCTGCCTTTTGCAAGATCCGTCAGCTCTTGCCAAACTGTGGGTTCTTTAAGCAGCCACAAGCCAGCTTGTACTGCACGTCATATTGTTGTTTCACGACAGCCAGATTTCACCTGAACTGGAGCCTCCTTGTCTCTGGGCAGAACTTTGGCTTGGGGATGTCTTTCGGGAGCCACAAACTAATCTATACTGCACGTCATTTAACGACAGGCAATATATTCGCCTCAATCGAAGCCTCGTTGTCTGTGGTCTCTGGGCCGAGGTTACTTACTAGTGTGGCCACGAGTTCGTGGCCGCAGGGCGACGAAGCGAAAATTAGTTCTCAAATGGGGAGAGGTCAAGACCCTTTGAAAACCCATAGATTTGGGTATTTTTTGTATCAGTTTAACAACCATCAATATTAGATTTCATCACGAACATGGCGGTCAACCGTGCTGGCATCTGCTTAGAAGTATCCAACACCAAGCATCGTCCTGGCATTTCACAATTTTTGAACTTGAATTTTTGCAGGCTTCGAACATCTTTTGCCCCCGGGAAATGCCAAGACTCTTCTGACCCTCGGGTTTTTCAGGCAGAAATTTTCACGCATTTTGCCCACGTGTCTGCCTGCTGCGTGCGCGAGTGCCATCTTTCGGATCATCTGAAACCACGCAGATAGCTGGGGTGCTGCTGATGACTCGACTTGGCTGAACCTGCATATTTTCAACACTTGCGACGGGTTGCCTCATGTCAAATCTATTCGATCTATCCGTTTTGGTCTCAAGGTCCACTCAAGGTGTTCCGGACTTATATTTTTGCTTCACACGCAAAAAGAAATGGGTTGTCACTCCATCCAAAAAAATCTGGTCTCAGATTGTTCATGGTGAGTTATGATTTTGGTTTCCCTCTACCGAAACGGGAAACATCGCATGGGCATCACTCACTGCTGTGGCTGCCGTGAGCGACAGCGGTAGTTCCAAGCGCTGGACCAAAATGTGGGTTAAAGTGAGCCTCCGGGGTCCATCCACAATAATTTCTCCATGGCTACATGGCCTCGCTCATTCCGCCAACACGTGGAATGAAAAAAAAAAACGGGATTTCAAAGACAAAATGTTCCTGAAAACATCAATGTCAATGTGTCCGAACAAAAGGAATGATTCTATGTGCAAACAATAGTGTTCAAAGATAATGACGGTTGATCATGTGCACTCCAAGGGACTCGCTAATGATTAAAATCGAAGTTTGTTGGAGTCTCTGTCCACAAGCGAGCACCCCTCCGAAACAAAAACTATGTGGTTTAATCTGATATTGCGCAAACGCTTTGTGCAACACAGCTACTGGTGTGTGCTGTGAGCCGAAACGTTTTTGTTTCCGGTTGTTCGATGCCCATACTAGAGACTCAACCCACCTATTACTCTTAGTCTGTTGTGGCTTAACTTACATGATGTGATCTGACCTAATCCAGTGTAGCCTCCCCCGAAATAACATGGTCCTATCTACCCTATCTATCTATAATCTATCTATAATCTATCTATAATCTATCTATAATTAACCTATCTTTCTTTCTTTCTATCTTACTCTCTTTCTATCTTCCTATCTTTCTATAATTCTCTTCGTTTTATCTCTACATCTCTCCATCTCTGTCCCTCTCAATCTATCTATCCAACAATCTATCTATCTACCTATCTATCTATCTGTCTATCTATCTATATGTCTGTCTACCAATCTGTCTACAGCTTGAGTATTGCACAAGACTTCACTGTATAAGAATTTGAGGGGCTCGAGTCCAAGGCGGGCTACATATTTTCAGCTATACCAAACACATAGTACTTTAAGAATTGAGGGACCCTGGAATAGGATTGCCAAATTCTTAAATTACTGCGTATACGTGAGGTTTGCAATTCCCCTTTGCCGTTCATTTTTTTTTGTGGCGTGACCCCTTATGGTCTTATGGGATGAAATCGGGCTTTGCAGAAAAACAATTTTTCAAGCTCCGAAAAATTGTTTTTTCCGCACATGCTTGGACTGCTTCCAACCCTTGCAAAATCAATATGTGGGTAGACATGGGGACCTGAAGCATTGTTTTCCCCAAAAACTTGAAGAAAACTGAGGCTTTGCGGAAAGACAATTTTTCAAGCTCCGAAAAATTGTTTTATTCGCACATGCTTGGAATGCTTCCAATATTGACAAATTGACGTATTGCCAGACCTGCCGGGATTCGAACCTTCGACCTTCAAGGCTGAAGTCCGACACGCTGAACATTGCGCTACAGGAGTCATACTAATCTTATGAAATTCAGACAAGCCTGGCTTTGCCAAAAAAAAAATCTGGCTCTAAAAAATTGTTTTTTTCCGCACTGCTCTCATGAAACTCAGATGAGCCCGGCTTTGCAAAAAAAACTTTCCAGGCTCTAAAAAATCATTTTTTGCATGCCTCTTGTCAAATCTGCCAACTCCACCTCGTTACCTCGTTTAAGCTCGCTCCAAACTGTGCAGATGCATGCAATACATAACTAAGAACGCCCAAAGAATTTGAGGGACCCTCGGCCTGTTGTGGTGTACATTTGCCTGCATTTAAAAAAGAGTTTGAGGGACCCTGGGCCTCAAGCTTTCGGATTCTTGACCAGCGCTCGGGCTGTATCTATCTTTCTATCTATCGATCCATCTATCTATCGATCTATCTATCGATCTATCTATCTATCTGTCTATCTATCTATCTGTCTATCTGTCTGTCTATATATCTATCCAGCTATCTATCTATCTATCTTTCTATCTATCTATCTATCTAACTATCTATCTATCTATCCATCCATCCATCTATCTATCTATCTATCTGTCTCCTTTCTGCCTTCCTGTCTACCTATCTTTCCATGTTTCTTTCTTCCTTTCTTTTGTTATTTCTTTCTTTCTTTCTTTCTTTCTTTCTTGCTTTCTTTCTTTCTTTCTTTCTTCTTTCTATCTTACTCTCTTTCTATCTTCCTATCTTTCTATAGTTCTATGGTTTTGTCCCTCTATCTATCTATCTCATTCCCTCTCAATCTATCTATCCAACAATCTACCTATCTATCTATCTATCTATCTACCTATCTATCTATCTATCTATCTATCGATCTTTCTGTCTATCTATCTATCTATCTGTCAGTCTGTCTGTCAATCAGTCTATCTATCTTTGTATCTATCGACCTATCTAACCATCTATCTATCGATCCATCTATCTACCTATCTACCTATCTATCTGTCTGTGTACGTATCTATCTATGCATCGATCTATCTATCTTCCTTTCTGCCTACCTGTCTACCCATCGCTCTCTCTCTCTCTCTCTCTCGCTCTATCTCTCTCTCTGTCTCTATCTGTCTATCAATCTATCTGTCTGTCTATCGTCTTTCTATCTATCTATCCATCCGTCCATCCACAACTCCGTCTATCTATCTACCATTACCTTTCATATCTATCATGTTCTTTCCTTATTTCTTACTATTTCTCATTGCCTATCATGATCTAACATTATCTGTCATTCTTTATCATGATCTATCATTATCATGCATCATCTATCACTACTATCTATCTATACCTATCTAAAGCTTTCTATAATCATCCATTTGTTTCTCTCTATCTATCTTTCTATCGATCTATCCTATCCTATCCCATCCTATCCTGTCCTACCTATCCTATCGATCCTATCTATCCTACTGGGTTCTTCAGAAAAAAAACAGCCATCCTCCTACAGGTTGTCACATCACACCTGATCCCCCCGCGCCCCCTTGATCAATGTTGATTGCCCCATCCGAACCGAAATCGCTGTTTTTTGAAGGCCTTTCCAAGCAAAGCGCGGTAACAACATTGAATTGGGCAAAGGGGGCACGCAAGTTTCTTCGCAATGAGATTGACAGGATGGCTGCTTTTTTTGAAGAACCCGGTATCTATCCTATCTTGCCTATCTATCCTATGTGTCCTATCTATCCGATCTATCCTTTCTATTCTATCTAACCTATCTATCCTATCTATCTCTCTCTCTCTCTTTCGATCGATTTGTCTACCTATCTATATATTTATCGATTATCTATTCTGTATATTAACTGTATATATCTAAACTATCAACCCCTCTAAGGGGCGCAATCTATCCTGTATATCTAAACTATCAATCCTGTTGATTCAATCTATGCTATCTATTTTCCCGTGCAACTGGTTTGCCTCTGTACCTGCCTTGTTTTTCTACCTATCCATCTGGTCAAGTCTTGACATCTTGGCATCATGAAACAACCACAAGCCCCGACAAGAAACGTTGGAAATATGCGAAATTGATGGAACGTGGCCAAACTGTGAGAAAGCTTATCCGCAGACCAGGCAGCCGAATGCACACAAGAAGCGACTACGCCCCGGATATGGCCGCAGTCGCTGCTTCATTTTTTCCTCCGGCGCCTGCGCCACGACTCTGTGGTCATGTCAGAAAAGATTACGGGCTATCAAACATTGAACAGAATATTGTTGCTTCTGCATGGTACTTTCAAGCGGAGCGAGCCCGGTGCCACTGCGCATCACTGCGCCACTCTGCTGCCAATGCGATGTACATGTCACATCTTACAATTTGACACAA
>Ga0126342_10020222_pt1 | contig 11214 bp, 15 predicted proteins | sample Cyp1metagenome_FD_92528 | JGI IMG/M metagenome (GOLD analysis project Ga0126342, IMG submission 92528) | Coral microbial communities from Lord Howe Island, Old Settlement Bay, Australia - Cyphastrea 1 metagenome | ecosystem: Host-associated > Invertebrates > Cnidaria > Coral ...
AGCACCTTTCAGTCCATCAGTGGCTTCGCTCTGCCATCCCTGATTCACAACAACCAACCTCTCCTATAGGTTTCCTATTTTTGAAACTTCCGCCACCGCCTTGTGCGGTACTACTGGTACACAACATGAGACAACATCATACACAACACCCAACCGCGTAGGCTTAGTGGCTTAGTTGTCTGGCCGCTTCACCTCTCTCCTTGCGGAATTTCAGCTGATACTCACGGAGGCCATTGTCTTCATGAAATCTCCATGGAGCGTGGCTGCTCTGATATCCCTCGAAGTAGAATTCATTGCCCATGTGGTTCATGACCACCTCGACAACCATGACACGATGACACGGCGATCAACATGATCAACGTTACAAGAACGAGTATATTGCTGATATGAACTATAAGGCTAGCTATGAGCCAGCACCCCCAACGAAACGATTGCTTGTCCTTCAGAAAACTGCACACGTGTGAGGTTTTCGTCACTTGCAACAAGTGCTGAGGCGAACACATCGACTATGACATACATTCCAAGGTTGTGCGCAGCATTGACCAAATCACGAAGCTCCTGTAGAGTTCCCAGTCTTTTATCCAACAATGTAAAGTCAAGCATAGCGTACCTCAGTGCAAAAGTCCAGTCTAGGTGTTCATAAGACTGATCCAGCGACAAGAGGAAAGAACTTGCAACGACACATGTCTCTGACCGCATCCGCGCAACTGATGGTAGGAATTGTTCCCATTCTGGAAAATAGGTGAGATCCAAACAGCCTCCAGGGGGCCGATCAACAAGGGTCAACAGATGGTCCCCACGCGACACTTAAATCACACCGCCTCGCAGCCCAATCCCTTGATGTAGGGCAGCTTGCTGGTCAAACCCACAAAGTCACCGCCATGCCTTCAGGGCCACGGGCCACAAAGTCACCAAACGCACTTCTCTCGAGATTGGTACATGATCGTAGATGATGGTAGATGATGGTAGATGTGTATCTATGTTTGTCTTGGTTGGGCTAGGGCTGGCGTTGCATTCTGAAAGGTCCAAATCGGACTGAAAGATTGAACTCAAAACCATACAGTTCCTTTGTCATACTGTGTGCCATCTTCATAATGTGTGCCATCTTCGCGCCTATAAGTCATGTCGCGAACGTCAAAGCCCCCAGCAAAGAGTTCGTTGTTGCGTGGGTCCCCATCAGCAAATCGATCTGTAATCAATTGATAGATGGACAGAGCGCGCCAGTCCTGGCTGTCTAGGCACCATGAATGCCATGGACTCTGGGGCCCCAAGTCCCCCAGGTCAGTCCTTCGGTGATGGGAAGTACTTATGGTTTTCCCACTTTCCTCTGTACTTGCTAGGGTTGTGCCTCAAACAGAAATAAACGTGAAATTGTAGGTGCAACATGGTGTAGTATGGTACAACATGGTGCAACAGTGCATGAGCTGAAAGATCTTTGGGTCTGTGGATCCCGGCTCCGACTCGAAATTGATGTTCCACAGCGCATTCCTGGAGCAGACGGCGGGGGCCCTCACCAGTTGGACTTCAAATAACATCACACAACACGGGCAAAGCAATTTCAACTGAAGAATTTGTGCCAGAATCTGGAAACGAGCCAGAAAACAACACGGAGAAGAGCCGAACATTGCTCTGAACCTGGTCTGAATCGCACTTGACTAACTGCCAAAAAGTAGTCTCGAGGCATGGTTGGTGATGGCTAAAGGGATTTCCACAATGGATAATGATTAATGATAGTCCCTAACAATAGGTGGTGCAACCGCCTGGAACCGCCTGGAACCGACCAAATCCTAATGTTTGAAACCGCCAAGCACTGCGTCAGAGCCCAAGTGTCTCTGTGGTCCACGGAGCCGCTACAGCGAAGGTCCATGTCGCGAGGATGCAGCTCAGGTGGCCTCACCAAAGCCGCCCAAGTCTGTAGAGTCCGAACCAATTGGAGATGCTGACAGCACAAAGTTGTGATAGTTGTGATAGTTGTGATAAAATTTGATAAAATGGATAAATCAGTTGAACATAGTTGAACCATGTTAAACCATGTTGAACCATGTTGAAAAGTTGACACCCATTCACTGTGTTTTGGTTGAGACACGTAAGGCTGTAAAGTTTCCCCATCCTGGGCTCGGGGGTTCCTCCCAACTTCAGCTGCCAAGCTTCTTATCATCCTCGATCTCTGAGGGATGGCACCTCAGCTCAGCAACAATAACAGAGGAAAAGGTTTCCAGATGTTTCCAGTCAAGTCACTTCTCATCACTTCTCCATACACCAGAGTCACCAGAGTCTGAGCCTCTGAGCGCATCACCAACTTTTTTTAAAGTTCCGCCCCCTCTGTAAAGCGTACCGAACTTTGAGCCAAAGTTGAGCCAGAAACTTATATAAGAAGAGCACCACTCCCGCAAGTTGAAGTTAACAAAAGAGCTGAACTGCCAACATTCACTACGCGTTCATCAGTACTGATCGAGTTTGAAACCCAAAACAAACAGCTCCAGCTGACCTCTGCAGCTTCTGCAGCCTGTTGCAGCAGAAGCCGTCCAGACCTGACATGATCCAGCTACATCCAGCTACTATTCTCATCCCACTGGCCATCCACCAGCCCATCACTCGCACAAAGCACAGTTGCGCCGGAGATGTTTTTGGGGGCTTGAGATGAGATCGTTCCTTGACTTGTAGCTCTGAGCTGTGAAACGTTACAGGTCTTCCTGCAATAACATAATTGTCGCTTTGGGAAGCAAACTTCTGTACGTCTTCCCTTTGTCTCTCAGTTCTTTCACTGGAAATACTGCAATCTCCACCTTAAAAAAGGTCCATATTACATATGCGCGTCCTCATCCTCATCCGCATCTTCCATGGCAGCATCATTCATATCTGCATTCCACATGACGCCAAGGTGAGGTTGATAACCTCCTCCGAGAACATCCTCAAAGTCCCCTTCAGATTCACTGTCATCTGCTTGCTCATCGAAGGGATCAGGGTTCAGTGCTGACATCTCGGAGAAAACTTGGAACATCCTCAAGAGTGGAGGTTGGGGTCATAGCAAACGTGTTAGGAAAGGCAACATGACTTGTCGCCCAGCAGTTTCTGTGCCAGATGCAGCCAAGACTCTCTTGCAAATGTGCTGGCTCTGCCGGGACAAATCTCAGTTCAGGAACTGAAATTTCCTCCTGTAACTCAAGCTGAAGACAAGGCACTCAAGAAATTCAATCCAAACAAAAAACAAGCTGCGTTATCTGAATGTGTCAGTTAATCCGGGAATGTTTGATGAGAATCCCAACCTGAAACCTCCCAAAATAGCGTGATGCCCACCTCTGCCTCTTCATTTTCATCATCTTCTTCGCGTAGTTGGCAGTAAAGGCATGGATCAGGCCACGCATTCTTGTCCCTGGAAACTGCGTGCCTTAGTCACAGCACACTTGCTTCCACTCAACGTTACCAGGACACAAAACTGCACACCGTCATTGAACCTCAAGATGACTCAAGCCGACTCAAACCAGTCTGTTACTCTTTTCCTTTTGGACAAGACTCATGGTGATGAAGGGATAGTCAATGGCACAGCCAGGACCACCAAGCCAAACCAAACGCTTCGTCGTCAAGTGCAGGACACCTTCACCTTCGAGATGTTGCCTTGTGTACAGCCTGTCATGGTTTCAGTTCCACCGAAAATGAATTTCACATATTTGTTTTCAAGGCACCTGGGTCATCTGAGAACTCTTAAAAGTAGGGATTCGGTGTCTTCCACGTACCCGTGGATGTTGAAAACTCTGATGGAGAGAATCGACGGATTGAGTTTCCAATTGTGATAAACATCATGCGAATGATCTACAGGGAGAATTGCATTTCTGCCTTCACCATGAATGAATGGTATGAAAATTTTCCCTTAGATTTACTATCTGCCTGTTTCTCCTCAACTCCGCACCTGGTTTTTGGTTCTGACAATCGGATCTCTTCACCTTCCAGCAGAATTGGAAGGTCTCCATTTCTAGCAGGCGACTTCTCGATTGGCATTGCACAATCTTCACCCTGCACCCAAAAAAAATCCGCGGATTTGAGCCAAAACTGACCCAGACCACAACAAAATCCGTGTTGATGCGATGGATCGGGGCAAGTAGCATCATGCATGACATCACAATGTTTTCACTGACAATTTTCCTCAATGGGCGACAAAATATCAAACATCGAATCCAAAACCATGGGAACCCAGCAATTTGGGCGGACGCGGAAGTTGGCTGCCTGAAGCCGTGAATGGGTGCACTCCACTGAAGGTCCCGACCCCTGTTGGTCGTGCCGCCCAAATACACTAATGCACAGCAAACAAAAATTTATCACATGGATTTATCCTCAATTTTGTTTCTCTACGCCTGCTTGAGCAAGTTCGATGCTTGCCTGCACCTGTTCCAAGCAGAGCAAGTGATTCAACCAATTGTTTATCCCATTTTTTTTGTTTTGATTGCAATAAATGGTGACAAAATGAATGTCATCAACGGTTCCTTATCACAAGTGTCCACGTTGAATTTGCGCACCTCATCGTGAATTTTGTTCCAATCCACAGGCGTCAACCTCACGCCCAAAGTTGTTGTGAATCCACAATCATGGTGTTATTGGAAAAACAAATGAATTTTCAGCCCTTGCTGGCCTCTGCCGAACGGTCGTGCAATCATAGTCGAAAAATGGAGGTCGCAAACAATCACCTCGCAAGGGGCACTACATCATTTTGATTGACAAACCAAACAGTGCATACCGAACCTGCAATGAACCAAGGAATCCAAAAAAACCATGTTCGCGCTACCATGCCAAATCATTCCAGTATTGTCGTTTTTCAATGGTGAAACAATAACATAATCTGCGTTGCAGCATTCGACATGTCGCATGTCGGCACAAAAATGTGCAAATCAACATTTGATGTTTAGAGGTCGTTGGTGCAGTGAAACGTGGCACATGAACCGGAGGAACAAAAAATCGGATATTGCCAGCCATCATGATATCATGTGTTTTCATGGTTAAAATTCGTTGTTCAATTGCTGAAAGTTGCTAACAAAGTTTATGTTGAATAACAAAAAATGCGATTGTTCCCATATATTTTGTCTTGCAATGTTGCCTGTGTTGCAGCTGAAACGTCCAGCATTTGGTTGCAATCATCTTCCAAGTTCATGCTGTACAGCCCCAAACGTGACCATTTTGATGTGTTCAAATGTTTACAACATTACATTATATACTTACACACAAACCCAACAAAAGGTCATTTACCACGAGAAGAGTTGTGTTATAACAACAACAACAACAACAACAACAACAACAACAACAACAACAACAACAACAACAACAACAACAACAACAACAACAACAACAACAACAACAACAATGGATGTATAATTAATGACCAAAGGAATTTTGAAAGTCAAACTTCCGTGCTACAGACATTTGGAACCATTAAATCTCACAACAAAGAGATCTCCCAGCAGAGAAGTCTCACAGCAAAAGAGATTTCACAGCAGAGAGATCTCACAGCAAAGAGATCTCACAGCACAGAGATCCCACAGCAGAGAGATCTCACAACCCAGAGATCTCACAGCAGAGAAATCTCACAGCGAAGAGGTCTCACAGCAAGGAGATCTCACAGCAAAGAGATTTCACAGCAAAGAGAGCTCCCGGCACGGAAGTCTCACTGCAAAGAAATTTCACAGCAAAGAGATCTCGCAGCAAAGAAATCTCACAGCACAGAGACCTTACAGCACACAGATCTCACAGCAGACAGACCTCACAGCAAAGAGATATCTCCCAGCAGAGATCTCCCAGCAGAGAAATCTTACAGTTCCACAGCCAAGAAATTTTACAGGAAAGAGATCTCACAGCAAAGAGATCTCACAGCTCAGAGATCTCACAGCAGAGAGACCTCACAGCAAAAAGATCTGACAGCAAAGAAATCTCACAGCAAAGAGATCCCACAGCACAGAGATCCCACAGCACAGAGATCATCCAGCAGAGGGATTTCACAGCAGAGAGATCTCACAGCAAAGAGATCTCACAGCACAGAGATCCCACAGCACAGAGATCTCACAACCCAGAGATCTCACAGCAACGAAATCTCACACAGAGAGACTTCACAGCAAACAGATCTCACAGTACAGAGATCCCACAGCACACAGATCTCACAGCAAAGGGACCTCACAGCAAAAAAAATCTCACACAGAGAGATCTCACAGCAAAGAGATCTCACAGCAGAGAGATCTCACAGCAGAGAGATCTCACAGCAAAAAAATCTCTTTTGCACTTTGCACGAAAGCTTCGTTTTAACATGTTCCACTGTCACTGTTTGAGAGAAGTCTCGCAGGAAAGTTGCTTCCACCTTCACTGTTTGAGAGAAGTCTCGCATGAAATGCGTTTTTGAGTAAACGGACGCACGAAATGGTGTGTCTTGCAAGGCAAAACGTGTCCCGGAAGATGGATGGGGAAGATTTCCGGCGGGCGGGTGCAGAACACGTTCGTTTGAACCGAGATCATTCTCGGATCGACCGCGCCGTGGAACTGCCACTTCAAACTTCATTTCCAGAATTTGAACTTTCAAAATTTGAAGGAAGTCTCGCACGAAAGCTTTGTTTTCACATCTTCAACTCTTGTGTCCCTTCAAAAAAGAAAAATCATATGACAGTTGACTCACAGTCCCTCCATCATCATTCTTACGTCTATGCTGGGAAACAGAGCGTGTTTTCTGGCAAATCTCAGTTGGGATCAAATGGCACATGCCCTCGAGCTCGATGCATCTCATCAATTTCCTTCTGAATAACCACACCCCTGTAAAGTTGGTTATAATCACATTCCCATGTTCCCGTAAATCCAAAATTGTGAGCGGGAACGCACTTTTCTCGAACCACAATGGGCCTCCCTCAAGATACGTACATGGGTTTTCCATGTCACTGGATGAAACTTGTTACACTTCTCATCATGGTTTGTGCATGTCATCCTTGTGCAAAGTGCTGTCAAAAATGATTCGCACTCCTCCTCGGTATTGTGAAGCATACCGCTCTCAATGCCGCCTCACATGTTTGAAAATTTCTCGCGCACCTCCACAAAGATTTTGCTGGACGTTCACAAAATCCATTGAGCTTTCTCATGCATCGCCTCTGAAGTGTGCGCAGCGTCGGCCGTAGTACATGCCACTTTGAATCCTGCCCTGGCGCGTTGCCACTTCTGACAACTGACGAACAGATCTCCAATTCTCGTGTTGTAGCTTTGCACCATACCTTCTTCTGTCACTCCACTCCTGATATCCTCCAACATTTGTAACATCATGTGTTGAAGTCTCGTTGCATCCTGTGGCTCCTGCCTGTGTAGGGCTAACCTGAAGTCTATTTTCAACTCCTCTAACATGCTTGTCATGTCAGGGTTTTGTAAAGGCCTTGCTGCTGTGATTTCGTCTTCCGTGCCCTCTTCACTCTCGGCTGTTTCCTCTGCATTCTGGTTTGCAGTCATTTGAACATCCGTTGTCTCTCCAGCTTCCACGTACGCACGTTGCTTCACAAGGTTAAGATACTGCCCTGCACCCATTGCACTGTTTCACATGAATACCAATTGCCTTGGCTCAACTCCAAACGGAAAACGCAAGAATCCACCCAGTTCCACAACTGAGTAATGTAGTCAACCATATAGTCGTGACTCATCGACGCCTCATTGCTTGCTTCTGTAAGGCATCCATCCATCATCATGAACTGGTTGTGGAGTCCATCGATCCTTGCAGCTTGCTGGGCAATACAATTATCCTCATCTCCAACTTGGTTCCAGCAGTGGTACAAATCCCATTCTGCCTTTTCCAATTTCTCTCCGTACGTATTCAAGCTGTATTGCATTTTTCTCCCCATGCGAACCATGCCATGTATGCAAAAAGAAACCAAAGGACCAGCAAAGTGAAAATCACAATCCACATTCCAAAATGCTATAGCGCTCGACCGCCTCGATGCTTGTGCTGGGACATTGCAAATCGCTCGTCTCAGCACCTTCTGCAACCACCGGCCCAAGGCCCTGCACTGTCATGAGTAATGTGATTTTTTTCAAAGTCTTTGCCAGCTGCCAGCTTGCTGATCTCTCTTCTGTTTGTATCTTGCCCTGCCACGTTGTTGTATTCTTCCAGTCCAAGCGGTTCAACTGTATCAGCTTCAACCACAATCCCACACAGCAGAAACAGTAGTCTGGAGCGATCGGCTTTTCGTCCCAACATCACTATAGTTCCAAGGAGTTGGTACCTGGTGAATGATGACATCTCAATCCATGACCTTTGACTGCATCCACAGAGGTTTTCCTGAAAGGTGTCTGATCCTTCCAACTCCCTGTCTGGAGATCAATTGTCGGGCCGCTGAATTGTCTGTAAATAGGTGGTGCTCAACATCCACTGAGAAAAGGAATTGTAGACAGTTTCTGATGAAAATTCCATCGCAGCAACCGCCAATCATGCTATGCAGTTCGCTTTCGGCCGATGACAATGAGACTACCTTCTGTGAACGACTTGACCCGTAGGCGAAGCATCCATTTACAAAATGGATTGAGCAGCTAGCTAGTGCTTCTCCTGTGTGCCTTGTTTGAGCCTCCAGTCTGCATCTGTGTATGTCTCAAGAAGCCAAAACACTTCTGTGCCCTGCTTGAACTTTCCAACTCCATGTTCTGGAAATGGCAGCTTGACACCAATGTCACAAGTGTACTTGATGAACCCGATCAGCTTTCGAAGTCTTTGAACTGAGCATAGGGATGGTGAGGACATAGCTGACGCAAGCTCCTTGACACCAAACATGATATCGACCCTGTCACGTGAAAGGTAAAGAAGAAGTCCAATCACGCTTCGAAAGTTCTTTGCATCTGCTGGTGTGGGCTTCTGGGAATTGTCCTCCTGTTGCAAAGCTGAGTCACAGGGTACCTTCTGAACACGAGCATGACCAAAATGTTTCAAAACATTCAACCACCTTTCCTACTGAAGGTCCAGGCACTATCATCATTCCACCGCTCACAATCACAAGCCGTCTTTTCAGAAAGTTGATCTCAGTTCCTGTTCCACCAAGCATTTTGTAACTCACACTGAACTTTTGTTGCATCGTTGGCAGAAACTTCTGAGTCCAGAACTCTCGGCTACCTGCCAAGAGCAAATCGTCAACGTGCACCATGAAAACGTTTCCTTCACATTTTGCAAGACAAGGTTGAACTGAACACCATTGGAAGTTCATGCTGCTTGTCACATATTCTCTGAAATACCAGTACCATGCTTTTGCACCAAGTCTTTGACCAGGAAGGTTGCGCAGCACAGCGTATTCAGTTCCATGTAAGTTCACTGAGACAACATGTTGCTGGGGCACTTGCAAGAAGGCATCTTTGATGTCAAGTGCAGCTAGGACGACATCACAGTTTTCCTTGTCCAGCTCGCTTGACTCGGACTGCTTCAACATCTGAAGAAAGGCCATTGGCATGTTTGATGTATGACATCCAGTTGCAGGTGAATACACATCATCACGTTTGTCGTTTGCAAATTCTCTTGCAACATGTCTGCTACGTCGGCGTCGCATCCAACGTTTTGGTTCACCTTTGAACAAGCTCCATCATATGTTTTCAATCGCCAGTCGTAGACGAACCTCGTTGTGAGAGTTCCACTGATCTCACCTTCAAACTCACAACGCTTTTGCAACACTCCCATGCCAAGTAAACGTTGAATCTCAACCTCATCCGCAAGTCTGTCAGCCCAAGGCTCAGGTTGTCCCCGAACAACGTCGATTGGAGAATCCGACCAAAGCTCTTCAGGCACATTGGAAAACTGTATATACGGTTTCCTCATCACCCCAGATGTCATCTTTGTCACCATCATCATCAGCTGCATCCAACTGAGGCTCACTGCTATAATCATCCAGGGTATGATATTCATCGTCACCAATTTTCACTGTTCTGATGACCTTTTCCTGCAGTTCACGCAACATTCCAATACGCTGTTTCTTTTGATCTTCAACTCTCGCTTTCTTTGCATCATGCCCTTCATCACCACTTCCATCATGCATGCGACTGGTGGGTGAAGCACGTGGACTGGGAGGCTGTGGAGGTACATCATCAAGAGGAGTTCTTGGGACATACAAATCATCATTTGCAAGTTCCTGTTCCATTTCTTCCAGAAAACTCATGTCAAGCTCCTCCTCACCACACACGTTCGTAGTTGATGCCGCAAATGAAACATCTGCTGCAGTCTTTTGTGGGTTCTCTGTCACCTCACCAGGCACTGTGTTTGGAATGCCCTGCACACGCTCATTGATTGGGTCCTCACTGCCCATGGCTTTTGCTTCTTTCTCTTCATTTTTCTCTTCTTCAGCTTTCTTTCTCACTGCATCACCATCAGCATCATGTAACTCTGATGGCAGAATTGGACCCAGAGGCTTTTGTTGAGATGCAGAAATTATTGGGTTCCACCGTGCGCTTTATAGGAAGGACACGTCCTCCAAAACCAGCTTTGAACCTCCAAGTCGGTGCATCGAAGTGGATGTAGAAACCAAGGTGTGATTTCCAGTCTGTTTGAATGCGCCTCACACTCCTTGAACGCATCACACTGCTGCCAGTGTAAACCACAAAAGTGTCTTGTCCCTCAGTTTTGCCAAGCATTAGGACTCTTGCCATGTGGGATTTCCTTTGTGGCTTGTGTGCACATAGGCGAACAGCGGCTCTCCAAACTCAGAAAGCTTTCCCTTCTAGGGTTTTGAGTAAACCAGCTCGTAGGGTGTGCATCCATGTGTAACTGCATACCTGTTCAAAAGCCAGATTGCATGTCTCATTGCCCAAGACCAAATGCTGTTGTTTGTGCTCAGTTCCAGTGAAAGCTTTTCCTGGACATTGTACATCAAAGACCCGGCCAAACTTCTAACCCTTTGCACAGTGTTTTCGCACAATGAGTTTCCATGGCTGTAAGCTGCAGGGGTTTTGTCACGTGTGGCCAAGCCCAACGCCAATCGAGCACGTACTGCATGTTGTTGAACTTGTCTGATGCTGGGCTCGTTGTCGCACAGGTACACACACTCTGAATGACCAAGGGTTTGAGTGAACTGTAAAGTCTTCATCGCTCTGTTTCACCAAAACGGGTAAGACGAAGTTTATGTCAAACCTCCGAGAAACGGTAATTAAAAATGGAAGTCGAAGTATATATATGTAATATACCGCAACTATCGTATAAAACGCTTGGTGGCTCGAAATGTCGGCCCGCAGAAATCGTGAGAT
>Ga0126342_10020223_pt1 | contig 11214 bp, 11 predicted proteins | sample Cyp1metagenome_FD_92528 | JGI IMG/M metagenome (GOLD analysis project Ga0126342, IMG submission 92528) | Coral microbial communities from Lord Howe Island, Old Settlement Bay, Australia - Cyphastrea 1 metagenome | ecosystem: Host-associated > Invertebrates > Cnidaria > Coral ...
ATACACACATACACACATACACACATACACACATACATACATACATACATACACGCACACACATACATACATACATACATACATACACGCACACACATACATACATACATACATACATACATACACACGCACACATACATACATACATACGTACGTACATACATACATTCATACATACATCCATCCATCCATCCATCCATGCATGCATGCATGCATTACATCCATACATCCATACATCCATACATCCATACATCCATACATCCATACATACATACATACACACATACACACATACACACATACACACATACACACATACATACATACATACATACATACATACATGCATGCATACATACATACATACATACATACATACATACATACACACATACACACATACACACATACACACACACATACATACATACATACATACACACACATACATACATACATACATACATACATACATCCATACATCCATACATCCATACATCCATACATCCATACATCCATACATCCATACATACATACATACATACATACATATATAATTATGTATATATATATATAGTCCATTTCTTTTCGGATGGATTACCAGCCGGCATCTCTCTTGCGACATGAGATGAACAAACTCCAACCTACTGGGCATTACTAGGTAACTTAATAGCTTTACTGCGTCCCTTTTCACCTCAAGGCGCGTGCCCTCTGAAACAGCCTGTCCAGGTGGAGCCAGACTTAGAGTTGCATGCCAGAGTTACAGGTTGGTAAATGTTGGATATGAACCCCATATGAATGATAAATGAGATCAAATATTTTCACATCCCGCCTGGCGCCATGAACAGCTTCACCTTGGCGGGCGGATCTCCCAGGCCCGAAAAAAGAGTTGCCATAAGTGATCAAAAGACTGTATTGTAATTGAAAGTAATTGATGAATAAGTGATTTCAAACGGCAGCAACAAAACATTACAATGTACATAGATGATAATATACATATATATATATATAGATTAAATACATCCATATATATATATATACAAATAATATATATAATATATCATATAATATAATATATATAGTATATTATTATATATAGTATATATTATATATTATACATATTATATTATATATATATATCATATATAATATATAAAATATATACATATATTGTATATAATATATAATATATACATATATTGTATATAATATATACATATATTGTATATAATATATAATATATAATATATTATCTAGGGATTCAACCAAAAAGTACTGGGACGTAATTAGTCAAGAAGAAAATTTGTGGCTGTGGCAAACTTGAAAATATTGTTGGTCAAAACATGATACCCCATCAATGGGATGTTTGCTGCAAAAAGTTGCCAAAATCTGTCACTTTGAGGCTTTTGAGGGGATGAGATGTTGAAGCATAAACATAGGATGTCCATTGTCTGGAATTTTTGCCACCAAAGAGCCAAAGCTACAACAATGGCATGATTTACTCAGTAATCAAAAAATCTGCAATCCCAACAACCCCGTCCGTTATTTGCAAGACTCATTTCTCCCAACCAATAACGAATCTTTGGTTAAACGGTCAAACTCAATTCCACCTTTCAGAAACCCATCCAGCATCCCAACCTTCCCAGCCCCCTTTTTTTATCTTCTTTTTCGATGCTACGTCCCAGGTACTCCGCCTTGGACTTCCTTGGCGCCCTCCGGTGCTCCGCTGGGTCGAAGCCCGGTGCCTGCGCCCCCGCTGCGCGCCAGCCGTCCGCCAGCGCCCACGGCGGCGTGGCCACGGTGAACTCCGCCACGGGGAGCCGCTGGCCCCGCTGCGCCGCGGCGGCAAAGGCGTCGAAGTCGATCCAAGTTCTCCTGGGAATTCATGGCTTAACATGGTTTATCACCTGCTTATCTATGTCTTAAATAGCGATGGTTAAAACATGTGCGGTTTTAGTTGGTCAGGTTAATATGTACCCCTGTCGGAAAACCCGAAAAGATCAAACTACCCAGGTCACGCCGTGGCCGGTGGCCTGTGGGCGGCGGCGTCAGCGTCATTTTCCACAGCCACTTGCACAGCTTTCCAAGCTCCTGGCACATTTGCGTCGGTGTGAACTTTTCGTTCACATTCAGATTGCGACGCCAGAGCCATTGAAACGTCTTCTCCGTCCGGTCTACGCCATGTCCTTTGAACCTTTTTTTGATATTCAATTGCTTTGGGAGCCATTTTTTCAAAACTCCCCAAGCTCTGTAAGACACTGGGTGGCTCCAACTTTGCTAAGACCCCTCTTGGGTGCTTTCTTCAAATTTACTGCGAACTGTTTTGCCTGATGATTCACCTGCATCAAAGTCATGCCCATTTGTCAACGTAGCATCATGTTGCATCATCAAGGTCGTCCCAGTTGCTGGAACATGCGTTGACAACGTATAGTATCAAGGACGTGGTCGTGAGGACGTTAATATCTCACCCCACCCCACCCCACCCCACCCCAACATACTGTCAACGTAGCATCATTTTGCATCATCAAGGTCGTTCCAGTTGGTGGAACATGCGTTCACAACGTAGTATATATCAAGGACGTGGTCGTGAGGACGTTCATATCCCACCACACCCCACCCCACCCCATATAAATATTATATACACGTATATATATATATACAAAACGCAAAAATGTGCCAAAACGCACAGGCCACCCGTCACGGCGTGAGCAACTACCCATTCAAGGTTTAGCAGGAATAAGATGAGAAAGAATGAATCGAATAACATATTGGGACATGATGATAAACCGAAAACCGATGGCACTTCCTGAAAATAATTTGAACTACAATTGCCTTTGGATGCAAGGACAAAAGCACTGGAATCCGTTCATGCAAGGCTCCAATGGCCGAAGGGAGTAAAGAAACGATCTCGATGTGCCAGAAGCACGGAGCAGCTATGTTCGTGCTCACAAGCAATCTCGTATCCAGGAAGAGACTGTGACAGCTGTTGGGCAAAGTCCCGTACATCTTCATGCCATGGAACCGATTCCATGGATAATCCGGTCCTGGATGGTGAGCCAGCCATTCCCTCAACGCTCATCACATCTTTCACCGAAAGGAGTGTAAAAGCAACCCCATCACTGGTTGGTGATTTCAAGTCCGCCTTTTTGTTGGGAAAATAAATACATGTAATGTCATGTAATTACCCACCTTCTTTCGGTGAAGTCCCATGTAGTCAAATCCCAACTTCCGGTCAGAAAACGAAAGGACCGGATAAACCCACATGGCGATTTCTTCCAGCACCGTTGATTGAAACAAATAAAGGTAGGTGGGTGGACTGTTGCATGCGAAACCGTGTGCGAGTGTGCCAATGCAGCATGTGACAACGCGGTGCGTTGTAGAATGCTGTTCACGACTACGATATGTGTGCCAATTTTGTGTGTATGTGACAGTCCTACATTTACCCTAGTAAACAACCATAAACTGGGAGGTATACAACCCCATTTGGTGGGTTCTTAAAATAAAGAAGCCCCAAGTCACCATGGGTTTCAATATGTTTCAAGTATATGTTTCAATATGTTTCAATACTAAAATGGTCATTTGACTTGGATGATTTGGGGTACCCCCATGACTTCGGAAACCCTCCTGTCGTCCCAGCCCGCGAAGGTGGCTCCCTTGACTTCCACGAAATCGCAGTCGCCCAACTGCACCAGCTCCGCATAGCCATCACAGGCATCCTGCGGCGAAGCAAATGGCGTACCGTGGAATTGTGGAAGCCACATTGTCGCATTGTATATGAACCAATTGTAAACGGGAAATCATTGTCTAAACTTCTAAACCATAGGATTTGGGATTCAAGATTTTGAGACAACTCCATATGAACCAATGGCAGTAGGATATTTGTTCTTCCGTTTTGCTGGGAAAATCCACGATTCATTTCACATTCGATTTTGCAATGGGCACCAATGCTTTGGTTGAGTTTGGATTGATTTGAGGTATCCATAAGGACAGATCCATCTGACCCTTCACAGGTGATGTGTCAATCCCGCCCTCCCGGTCCTTGTCCATATTCTTGTCCTTTAGAACAGTTAACCGCGCCACACTGCGCTGGTATGGTCGCTTCTCTCGCAAGACTTCAAGGGATCTTCTCAAGCGCTGCCAATGGTCTTTGAACAGAGGTCTGCTGATCTCCTGCAAGGCTTCAGTCATACACCGGGCTGGTGGGCTAGTTGCGACTGAGTACAAGTAAATCATATTATACAACCTGTATCAGTGAGATCCAGCTCCACCTGCAGTAACCAAAACCTTCAAGGGAAAAAACAAACAGCCAAAATATTACAACATCGTCACCGTTTTAAAGGGGGGAACATACCCAAAATGTAAGCTACATGTTTCAAGGTGTTTTTGAGGGGGGGCTTGAAAATGTAAGCTTACATTTTGAAGGTATTTTGAAACCCCTCCCCACAAAAACGACACCTGGGGGACGTTCAGCGACCAATTTTACATTTAAGCGGGGGTCCCAAAAAATGTATCTTACATTTTGGTATGGTCCCCCCTTAAAAGTAGCCTTAAAGGGGTGGTGATATTACAACCCTTTTCTCTCCACATCTGGCGCCTTCAGGTCATGTTCATTGGGGGCATCCAGTGACACATAGAGCTGTGTGACCCAGGAGAGCTGTTGAAGTTCCTCCGGAAATTGGCCGTTGGTCACCAGAAAGGTGGAGATCCCTCGTTTGTGGAGTTCATGGACCAACCTGGGAACCCATGGACGGCACGGGGTGAGCGAGTAGGCGCGGAAAGATGGAAAACTATGGAAAAATCTTGGAAAAAACATCTATACATATCTGGATTTGACATGTTCAAGTGACTTACCAGTGGGCCAGAGGGTCCCTTTCTAGAAGACGTTCAGAATCATACCAACCACTGAATACTTGGAATGATCAATGAAGGAACCTTGCTGTGAACAAAATTGAACTACATCGCTACATCGCCGAGGTTGAACTTGGAGATGACCAACCGAAAACGCCAATAAAAATTCATCTTCTGCGAAAGCATTTTCGCACATTTCTTGAAAGCAATCCAAAATCAAACATCCCAAGACACATTGATGCTACCACTCAAAATCAACCAACAAAATCATCTAATTACATAAATCTTCCAGCCATTTTACTCCCAAGCCACTCTGGAGCATGGGGATAGAGCACCGGTTCCCCCACCAGAGACAGCGCCATGTGCCCCACACGCCTTGCCTCCGCGATCCTTTCGGGCAGGGCCCGTGGCGAGGCGGCCACCTCAGTCTCAGTGACTCAAGCGTCCCATGGCAATCAAGGCACCATGCGAACACTTGGTGAGCCAAAACAAAACCTTGTCCCTAGTCTGGAACCCAAAGAGAGATTCTAGTGAGCCCCAACATGCCGGACATGGTTTTCCTCATTTTTCCTCATGCTTCGGGTGGTTCGTTTATCTAGTTGGCACCACTGAAATTCAGATACCCTCATGCCCACGAAAGAAACTGCGTACTGCCAAGGTACATTTTCGACCAGCTCCAGGTGCCTTGCGATGCTTTCCGATACGATGCTTTTCGGATCATCCGTTTGATATGTCCAGGAGGTCGTCACCGGATTCGCATGACCACGCCAACAAAAGGTGCATTTGTTGGCACAGGCCAAGGAAGGTGTGCCTTCCATACACCTGTGGGAATTGATGCCATAGAAGGTGTGTTTGTAGCACTGGCCCTCACCCAGCATGGCGCTCTTGGTCCAACGACATTGTTTAATGGCACTGTGGCTACCCACCAACCTGTAGCCCTGCTGCTGCAAGAGCTGCCGTCCATCAGGGGAGACCATCGCCGGATCCTGCGAGACCTCTGCGGAAGGCACGGAAGGCTCCACGGTGACGGAGTCATCCGCGGCATCGGCAGAGGGCAGCAGATCGATTAGGAGCTTTACCACCTGGGTATGACATCGTATGACTGCCACAAACTTAAGCAAGGTTGTAACGCATCAAGGTACGGATAGCTACGGTACAAGGGTCATTATATAAATGTGTCATTAAAATTAAATGGTTCTGTTTCACTTATGTACACCGTGTAGGGGGCAACAATTAGAAACAGGATGTATACTACCCCAAAATACAAGAGATCTGCCATGGTTTACGATGTGCATAAATTATATTTTTGAAATGACCGAAGTCTATGACTGATCACCAATCCATACCCTTACCATCCCTTACCCATGTGCTGGCAAATAAGATCCTTTGGCGTCATTCACAAATCATGAGCCAATTCCGCTGATGTCCAAATACCAAGGGTTTCATAGCAACACTTCCTGTTTCCATCTATTTTAAAAGTCCCTTTGATTCATATTCAGTCTAAAGTCATATGCAATCATAGATATCATAGAGTCATAGAGTATTGCAAATACATCATGGGAATTCATGAAACATCATTACCCCCCATTCTCGCCATCTGCCATCCCCTGCCTGCTCATGCCCATTCTGACATGCATGGCTCAGGCCTGTTTGGCCTTCACCATCTTTCAACCTCAGGGCCTCCATGACCTCACTGGGATGGCGGATGAAAATCTCCACCACAGGATGCAAGCCGTTGCGACAGGCCCAGTATAGTGCCGTGGTTTTGTCTGGGGATGTGCTCTTCAGAGCTGCAACTGTTTCTTGAGGAAAACTCTCCAACAAACACAAGGCCACTTGAAGTCGAGACTTGCGACATGCTTCGGCCAGATCCCGCACCATGGCTTTGCGACAGACTTCCGGGAAGTGTCGGATGAGGATCTTCAGAGCTTCAGCCTTGCCGAAACGACACACCAGCGACAGGGCGTGGTCCACCACTTCAGCATCCATCTCATCGCCATAGTCGCGGCAAACTGTTTCGATGGCATCACAAAGGACGAACCAACAGAGGTAGGAGAAGGGAGTAATGCGATCCTTCCCCACAGGTTTGCTGACCAGGCAACGGATCACATCAGGATGCTGGTTGAGTAGACTTAGAACGGCTTGCTGTTTGCCATTTCGACAAGCTTCGTTGAAGGCTTTTGTGATGGCTGCTGAGTCCACCAGAGTTGAAGTGGACCCGGCTAGTCTCCTCACAATAGTCACACCAAGTGGTGATCTGGGGTGGTTTCGGCCCCTGAATCTTCGCGCGCTGCCGAGCCCGACAAGGATATTGCAGAAGGAGAAGGCACGCAACTGCACGCTGTTTGAACCTCCTTCATCTCTGCTGACTGCTGGTTGAAATCTCAATTTGCCACTGCTTGACAGGGCTCTTGACCCGCTCGGCTGGAAAGCAACTGCAGGGCCGTAGGGGTATAGTGCAGCCATGGCTTTGGGCTGCAGGTTGTGGCCATCAACGGCCAACCCCTGACTTGCAAGCTTGCGTGGCGGCAGCAGAACAACATAATATACACCTTGCGGCCTTAATTACGTGCGGCTGGATACGGAACAATTCTCCAGGTCTGCAAGCTTGATATGCTTTAACATGCTTTATTTTATCATCGTTAATCTTTTGTGAACCCGAAAAGAAAAGGACAATTCCACGTTATTCCCCTGAGGGCCAGACGTCTGCTGCGCCCCACTCCGTTGAGCAGGACGGCGATGGCAGACTTGTTGACCGAACGTTTACTCCAAGAAAAGCAGCAGCTGAAGTCTTCTAAATGTCCAGGATCTGATTCCAACCTTCATCAATTGTTCCATCTTCATCTTTTGTTCCATTTAAAAGCTGGGAAGATCAAAGGTGGGCCCTCCGCACCGTTGGCACCTCCGACATGGGTGAAGTGGCAATGCAGTTGGGATGTGTCAGAATCTTTAATGCAAAGTTGAATGTGACACTGGATCGTAGTCAAAATCATCCGATGCTGACATTAAGAAATTTAAGATTGCCCAATAAAATAAAAATGAAATGGAAGACCCACTGCAAACATTGAAGAAATACGATCAAATTCCCAAACGTTGCAATTTTAATGGAGGAAAAATATATAAACCATACTAAACCATGGTCTTAACAAGAAAACAACAGCAAGCAGCCCTGCACCTTGCAGCCAACCCTTCCACCAGAGCCGCGCAGGCGCGACAGCGACTTTGATATGCCACCTGGCACATGGCATGAGGTGCGCTGCGCATCACATGGCTTTTCTCTTGATGGTGGAATTTTATACCCCAAACTCCCGTGGTTTGTCATGGTTTATCATTTCCCCCACGAATTTTGCCAAAGTTGGGTTATATAATTATATAATTATACAATATGATATAATTAGATCCACAATCTTTGAACAAACCTACATGAACACCTGCAGATGGGAATGCACCAGATACTGCTCGGTTGATGGGGAGTTGGGGGATCAAGAATCACCCATGCGAAGCGGTGATAAATGCCTGCAGTACCGTAGGGGTTGCTGCCAATGGACCGCCATCATGTTTTTTTGGGTGCCACGATTCACCTAACAAAACATCTCCAATAGTAGCAAAAATGTTGCAAATCTTTAGTTTACGTTTTACTACCATTTGTGTTCACCTAACAAGATGCCCAAAATCATCATCCCCCCGCTACTGCTGCAAGATATGTCCCACCCGCAGGGGCTCCAAAGTCATCAAGAGGTTTCCAAAGGTCCTGCGCACGGGTTGCGCTACTTGGATGGGTCTGGATCGCCTTCACCAAGGAAAAAGGTGCAACAAACAACCAGACCTACAAAAAAATGCATTGATTGGCATTGTGTATTTCATATGATATGATTTGATATGATAGGATATGATGTGATAGGATATGAATATGTTATCGTGTATAAGTTGATGCATAACTGAGAAGAATGGGGGACGTCAGTCATTTTCATCGACCCTTTTTTCTAAAGGATTCTACGGGTAAAACCGTACTGTCCCTGGGAAAATCCACCGAATGTATCCGAATGTGCTCCTCCAGTGGTCGTCTCTGAAAGAAGTTGAAATCAAACCGCTTCCCCATCGCCCCATCGCGGCGATGCCATCGATGCCATCGATGCTTCGCTCCTCAACTTTCCTTCCGCATGTTGTGCCACGATGCCAGCATGTGCCTCTGACCTCAGGGTGTAGGGGATGGGGAATCGGGAAGTACCATGGAGATGTAACCAGCTTGGGATTTCAACAAAAACCAATGGATCCAATAGTAAACAATGCCTGATTTGCCCAATGACCTATATACCAGAAATGTTGTGTTTTAAGCATCTTCATTTGTGGAGGTTCATGATTTTATTTGCCATATTAGCTGCAACATCCTGAAACCGGGCCGGAGATCATAGCTGAGCTTGCAGCTGTCTGTACCAACTTTGCGCATCTTTGGCGCTGGCCCAAACCTCAAAACTGAAACCCCAAATCAGATGCTGCTGGCAATCGTAGAGATTTTCAGATTCCACAGGTGACAAACCATGTCAAATCCCCAAATGTTTGGGGCAGGAAAAACACGAATCTTCCACGGGTTTTATCTGCCACCTGTTGGCCTCCTCTTGGGCCTTCCCACAGATAGGTTCACCTCTCTCAACGACTGCCAGTTGGGTCGAATCCATCTGCCCCTGGCAGCTTGGGATTCTTTTCTAACGAATATCACCACACCTCAATGCAGCTACAACATGCTTTCACCGTTAACCAACCCAATGATACTAAATGGACGTAACTTGCAGCCAAAATGCACCAAACCATAGCATACCATAGCAAAACCCGAAAATCCTGGCTGGTGTTGAATTTTCCTCCAGCAGAGTTCTGGGTTTTTTCGTGTTGCAGACAGCCACAAAACCACCCAAATCGACCACTAACACTCCATCCAAGTCAATCTCCACCAGCTGAAGTTGCTCCAAGTCGATTGGTAGTTGCTTCAAATGCAAAAAGCACTATATACACAACTTGGAATTCCAATCTCTGATCCACCACTTGCCGAATTTTGTGCCCGCCTTGTTCCCGATTTGGGCAAGACACACAGGAGGTTTGCCACCTGAGAAACCGAACATGAAAAAAACAGGTGGTTCTTCAAGGTTTCTTGCCCATTGCTGGAATGGATGATGTGTTTGTTTTCAGGACCGTAATCACGTTGGCTTGACTTCTGCAACCCAGCCACAAGAAAGAGAAGGTTCTTCAATTCCAATCATCGCAGTCCAACAGCAACTTCAAATAGGGGAAACGGAAAAAGGACACTACAAACATTCATCCCACCCCCCCAATGCTTTGTTGCAAGGAGCAAAGCCGGGGGCTCCCTCAGCCGGTTCCTGTCCAACGAACCAAAGAATGACAGAAGTTGCTTCCCTGTTCTTGTTCAAGTAGTGCTGTTTTGTCTACTGGTTTGAGGATGTTTATTGATGTCTATGTAATAGATGAAAGAAGCTCTGTGCTACATGATATCGAATTTGTGCCAGCAAAAGGAAAACTGCGCTAGCGTTTTGAACGTTTTTTGATGTCTCTGAATTTAGCATATCTGGGGTGAGGGTGGGGGCCTCTCTTCTTGACTTTCACAAGCAACTTGCAACACGCTCTTGATGTTACGCTCTAGAACTTTCACAAGTAACTTGCAACACGCTCTTGTTGATGAGATGTACTTGTTGATGAAATGACCAAAGAAAGTGGAATCCTCCCAAGATTATGGAAAGCATAGAACAATATGTTTGGAGATGGGAGCAAACAGGTGAAAATCTAATGAGTGTGACCGGGGCCACGCTGTGCACGAGGCAGCGAACTTGTGAGGTGAAAGAAAAGAGCGCGCTGATGGAAGTGTCCATTCTTGTTCCTCATGAGACTTTTGCCCAAAAGCAAAATACTTGCAAATTCAAAGGCAAAAAAAAAAACGTACCTCAAATTGGGCACCCAAAATCACATGAAAATCAGATTGACAGATCACCTTGGCACTGAGGTGAAACATATATTTTGCTTGAAAAAACTGATTTCGCGAGGGCGGATATCTCCCCCGGCGGGAAATTTATGCATGAACGTCGATATGCAACATATGTATAATATATATATATATATATATATATTATATATATATAATATAATATATATATATATATATTTTATATATATTATATATTATATATATATATAATATATATAATATTTAAAGTAATATATATATATATATTATATATAAATATTCTAGCAATTTCTTGCCCATATTCCAGGGCCGAACATATTCCATGCCAAAATAGCTGGGAAATTTCAGGGAATTGCGAAGACCCCTTTCAGGTGAAATTTGTATTTCATACAGTTTGC
>Ga0126342_10020224_pt1 | contig 11214 bp, 4 predicted proteins | sample Cyp1metagenome_FD_92528 | JGI IMG/M metagenome (GOLD analysis project Ga0126342, IMG submission 92528) | Coral microbial communities from Lord Howe Island, Old Settlement Bay, Australia - Cyphastrea 1 metagenome | ecosystem: Host-associated > Invertebrates > Cnidaria > Coral ...
ACACACACAAACACACACAAACACACACAAACACACACAAACACACACAAACACACACAAACACACACAAACACACACAAACACACACAAACACACACAAACACACACAAACACACACACACAAACACACACACACAAGGGCATCCTGACTGGAGCTCAACTTCAGTCATTGGGACTTTCCAAGGAACCGAAGGGGGACTCCAACAAGAGGCCCAAAAAGCGAGGCCCTTCCAGCTCCCAATCGACAGATACTTCACAGCAGCAAGAAGCACTGCTCCATTTGGTGGCTCGCATGGTGATCAGACACGAATCGACCATGCAAGCTTTGCTTCAGGAATTCGAGTTCCTGGTCTACATGGATACAGGGGAAGGGAGCGTCATCCCGACACTCCTGGCGACCACGCAGACGTGGCACCAGGGCTCCAAGGACCAGACCCTGCGTCACACCCTTTCCCTGACCTTCATCGAAACGCTGACCATGCGGCTGGAGAAGTTGAGTCAGGCACAAGTGACGGATGCGGTCTACAAAGACTGTCTGAAATACAACTTGGTGGATGCAGATCGCAACATGCCATATCTGAGATGGGATGCGTCAGCGCGCAAGTTGACCCCGAGCAAGGAGAAGAGCTTGCCGCTTGGAGAGGTGCAAAACATTTTGGGGAATGTGTTGGCGATTCTTCGTTCAGAACCTCAAATCACTCTTCGGTTCCACGCTCTGTCGAACCTTCAGAAGATGGAAGGGACGAATCGCTCCATACCCTTCCTTTGGATGGTGGGGCATCGGACGCAGGGAGAGCTGTGGAATCTTTTACACAAAATCTCCTATCACAGTATCTGGCAACTTGTGAGGTCGACCTTGCGACCGCAGAATCAGCAGAAATCAGGGCTGATGAAGCAAATCCAACAGACGTTACAGACGGCAGGCCGAAGTTCCTAGTGAGGATCTTGATGAATGACACAGGCACGGTATGTTATGCCAACGCCACTCTTCAGGCGCTGCTTTGGTGCACCCTTTTGGTGGGAGGACTCCAACCTGCCCTTTGGGCTTTTGGGTATGAGATGTTACGTGGGGCATGTCAATGGACACCCGTTCCGTTGCATTTGATCAATTACCAGCCCTTTTTGTGGCTGCTTTGTGGGGCTTGGACAACAGAGGATCTAAGGATGCAGCAGGACATTTTGGAGTTCTGCACCTTCCTTTTGTCGAGACTGCAACCGAGATTTCTCTCTTGCCGCTGGTGTACCCGTTTTCAATACGTCACGGGAGTGTCACACCCCTGGCTGGAAAGTGAAAAGGGAACACAACATGCACCCATTTTGCTACGTTTCATTGATCATCAAGCACCAGCATGTACGCTCATGGATTTGATTTCACATTGGCATGACAACTCAGGTCTTTGCCGCGCAAGTGACCAGGAACACAGCTGTCTTGTCCTCATGTTCGATCGACATATTGACAGCTTGAATCAGAAGTGCGTTCAGAAAGTTGCCATTGGTGCTGATTTTGTTTACTTTCCATGTTTCTTCAATGCTGAGGGTGACATTCGCATGAGAAGGTATGACATTGCTGCCATCACTTTTCATTTGGGAAACAGTCCGAATTCTGGACATCACCGCACAGCACTACGGTATCATGGATTTTGGTTGGTGTATGATGACAATCGCATCCCGGACAAACAGACTACACTCACTGATGAGATTCTCTGCAATTTGACTATGATTTGGTTGATTCATGGCCATGATCGTGCTTCCAGGACAATGCATGAGCACCCTGAACATCACCGTGGACTTCGAAGCACCATGCCATTGATCTCCGCTTCGAATGTAGGGAACTTGAACCAGGCTGCGATCTATCAGCCACCAACTGACTTAGCAGTGCCCAATGCGAGCTCCGCTCCACCTGGTGTCAATGTGAGCCCCGCTCCAACTGGTGCCAGCAGCAGTCATGATCGATTGCCTGAGCGCACTCCGGCGGCTGTGAACGCTGAGGACAGCAATGAGCACAGAGACAAACGTGTGCGCACTGCCGATCCATCATCTAAGGACTAACGGTTGATGAGACGCTCTCCTGTGGCTATGGATGTTGGAGCACAGCCTCATCATCAGAGCGCTTTTGGTGCTTCCTTTGCTGCTGCGCTGCTTTGGCGGCTGCTGTGGGGGCGGCTTTTGGCGGCTGCTGGCTGCTGTGAGCTGCCTTCATTGCTGCGGCATGCTGAGCTGCGGTGGTGAGCGCTGTGCGGCAGTGAGTGCATTAGCCGGCATGGTTCACTCTTTTTCCAGTTTTGTACAATTTTTTTTTCATGGCACCCATCATTTCTTTGCTAACAACTACCTGCAATGATTTTGGATGAGGGGCCCTAATGCCTTAAGAGGCAAGCTGGTCTGACAAGACCCAATCAACGGTGGCCGGACGTCCAAATGCCACCGGTATTGGGCCACGTTAATCAACGTGACGGGCTTTCACCTTCTAACTCGGCACATGGGAGTTAAGGGGTCTCAAAAAACACACACACACAAGCCCCTCTGCGTCCACCTGTGATGCGTTCAAGGTTGAGGAAACCTAGGGAGCTAGTGAACTGTGCGACCCCATTGCTGTTTTTAGTTAGCTAGCTCATGGTCGTCTCGCTCTGATCTGCAACCTCTGAGATTTCTCCTCACATCAAGGATCTGCAAATCCTGAACATCCGGATGATTCTGTTTTCCACACATTTGAAGTGGTGGTTTGTGATTGGTTTGCTTTCTACAATTAGGATCTTGACGAGTGAGATCTTTCTCCCAGTGTGTCAATTTGAACAACTGCGCTGCCTGTTCTGGACAATCTACTTTGCGGGGTTCTTCAGTGACAGTTTTTCCCAATTTCGCTGCGAGTTTTCAATCATTGACAGAGCAGATTCAGATTCCCTTCCTTTTACGCTGCCAACGACTTCACTTCGACGCAGACCCGGTCCCAACTCCGGGCATATGATGAATATGCACACAGAGGAACATCAACCATATGGGGGTGAGGGTTACCTCCCTTGGTCTTGGAGGGAGGTGAGAACTGGACTTGACGCTACTGATCTTCAACGCATCGCTCCAGTGAAAGCACAAGACATGGTGCCACCAGTGGGCTCCGGCCCTGCTGCTTGCGTCCTTTTCAAGTCAGGCATGCGTCCGGTGACAAAAAGAAGCATCAAGCGTGCATGTCGACGAGCACACCAAGATGGATACGCTTGGTACAAAGGTCAACACATTTCATATGATGATTTTCCAACACAGCTCAAACAGCAGGAATCAACCTTTTCATCAACAAGACCCAGATGTTCCCAGGTGACTCATCAACGACTCTCCCCGAGGAACAGACTCAATGTCCTACATCTGAATGTTGGTGGACTGGCTGCTGATCGCTTTGCAGAGATACAATGCTGGGCTCTCCGGAAAGAGGCTGATGTAATTGTCATGACTGAAACTCGGTGGAGTTTTTGTGCTGATTGGCAATTGCCATCCTGGAATGTTATCCATAGTGGAACATGTGATGATCGCAGTGACGGCATCTTGATCTTGGTTCATAAACATGTGGCTCCGGCTACGGCCCTAGGAATCACTGAGATCTTGGCTGGACGGCTTGTACACTTACGTATTCATTACAGAGCTAGAGCCCTTGACCTCATTTGTTGCTACCAATATGTTGACAATCACAGTCTCACTAACATGCAGAAAAGATCAGGTTTTTGGAATTCATTTGAACAGTATCTTTGCAACATCCCCAACCGGAATTCACTCATCATCACTGGCGATTTCAACTGTCAGCTTAGTAAAGATGGACATCACGTCGGCACTTCTGACTTTTGCTGGCTTAAGTGCCAGCAAAAAGGCACACCTCATCGAGATGCCGCGCGGTTTCATGACATTTTGCACAGATTTGATTTGACTGCTTTGAACAGCTGGACCTCTAAGGCACCACCAACTTTTTGCACTGGCATTTTTGCCTCCAGAATTGATTTCTTTTTAATGAGACATGCTGACAGTGACGGACCAGCCAAACAGATCAAGCATTTTCCTGACGCTGATTTCCTCCCCCTTGGAGGTGCCATGCATGTTCCCATGATGTGTACAGTCAAGAAGATTCCTTTCTTATTTACCAAAGCGGCAGGTGTACAGACATGCTCATTCAAACAACGAATGCAATGTCGTGAGGCTTGGCACACCAATACTCCATCCTGGCAAACCCTGGTTAATACCTTGAATACACAGATCACTAACTTCAATAATCACCAGCATGATCCTAATCAGATTGTGGATGATCTTCATAACTCACTCAAACCTACCTTTTTTCAAATTCTTCCCAAAAATCCCAAGACTGAAAATACCGATTTGCATTCCAGTTTGATTGATTTGAAATGGAAACATCGACGACTGTACCTTGCTGAGAACATGCCTACACTCCGCAACTTTTTTTCCACTTGGTTTCACATCACCAAATTTCACATTTTTAAAAGAACTCATCAACGTCAAATTAAACTTCACAAAAAACAACAAGTTCAGGAGCTTCTCAGGGAGGTGGATCAGGCTGCTGCCTGTCATGACAGTTTCAAAATGCATCAAATAATTAACAGATACTCACCCAAGCAACCGAGAAAGCAGATCCGGTTACGATGTGAGGATGGTACTCCGGCGTCATCATGGGATACCAAAAGATTGACACAGGCATTTATCAGCACCCAGTGGGATGGACCCAGAGAACATTTGCCTTCCTCGGTACCAATTACACGGATCCCATTCACAGTTGCAGAACTCTCAGCCGAGATTGCCAGACTGCCTGCAGTGAAATCAGTAGCACCTCCATTCTTGCCAGGTATCCTGTGGAAAAATGTTTCTGAAACCACTGCCAATATGGTATTTCAATGGCTTCTGCACTGGTGGACACCGGAGTCAATCTTTATACCCCCACAATGGCGTGATGCTTGGATTTCTTTTCTTTCAAAACCCAATAAACAACCACATTGCTTAGCCAACCTTCGTGCCATAGCATTGATGGAGCCTTTGGGTAAGACTGTTTTAGGAATCCTCACCAAAAAATTCAAACAGATCATGCATCCTTTTGTGGTTTATTGGCCCCAATTTTCATATATTGAAAGTCGCTCAGCTGGAGATGCCATCAGGAGAGTGGCAGGTCACTGTCATGACACCAGAACTCTCTTGCGTAATCAAAGACGCACAGTTCACCAACGTGCCGCTGGCACTGCCACCTTTACAGTATGTGGGGGACTGCAGCTCTTTCTTGATATTTCACGTGCCTTTGATGAACTTCCCAGGGATCCACTATTCTGCTACCTACGTACCCTACCCATAGATCAGCAAATAGTTTCCCTACTAAGTGAATGGCATCGGGACACACATTATATCACTACTCATAACAATGAGTTTGTAGCCACCCCCACATTCTGTGGCATCAGACAGGGCTGTCGTGCAGCCCCAATCCTCTGGACCACCTTTACTCATCAGATGTTCGAGAGCTTGGCACAGAAAGTGGGAATTCAATGGATCAAAAGGACGGTGACAATCTTCGCAGACGACATCCATGCTGGAACCATTTTTAGATCGGAAATTGAACTCATGCAGGCTCTTGTGAAGTTTGGTATCCTTCTTGATGTCATTGAACAACATGGACTCAAAATTTCCCTGGCCAAATCTGTGCTACTGCTCAACATTGGAGGCACCAATTGTCGCTCCCTCCAACAACGCATTGTACAGAAAGGATCGGATGGCTTTTATGTCAACATTCCACGTGGGGATGGCAGACAGTCTCGACTCCCGGTTCAAAACACTGCTTGCTATTTGGGTGTTCAGATGTCATACCACATGCCTGAGAATCTGACGCTGCAACATCGTTTGAAAACAGCACGCATTGCATTTTCAAGACTGCGCAGATGGCTATGTGCTCGAACTATCAACAGATGTACCAAGCTGCGATTGTGGACATCATGCATCTACTCAACACTCACATATGGGTTATTTGCCAGCAACATCACTTTCACAGGACTGTACAAATTGACCACGTTTATGATGAGTACCTTGCGGCAGGTGGCAAGTGATCACAGCTACCTCACAGGCACTTCCAATGCACAGTTCATCATTCAAAACAGGCTGATGCATCCTTTTGCCATGCTGCTCCACTCTGTGGCCCAGCTTCAATACATGCAGTGCCAGCGACTTACCAAATTGTTGCCACACGACATCCTACACACCGTTGATTGGTCGAATCTACACAGTATCAGAGCTCTGATCATTGCTGCCTGGGATGCTCAGGATCCACGATTTGACATTGCAGTTGCCATGACAGAAGAGGCGCCAAGCCCAAATTTTGTATGTCAATGGTGTGGAACTACATTTGGCTCACTCCCAAATTTAAGGAGGCATCAGACGACAGTGCATGGACACACACAACTACGTACGCACTTCACCAACATGGCTGCTCATGCACTGCATGGACTTCCGATTTGTTCACATTGTCATGAATCTTTTAGCACATGGAGAAGCTTTGCCACACATCTTGAAAGAAACACATGTCAGGTACATTGCAGATCAAATCCAATGCAGGGCATCGTTCCCACTGCCAATAGCTCAGGACTCACCTCCAAAGATCTTGCCATTTTGCTAAGCAAACCATATGGAACACCACTGCTGCTTGCCATTGAACAGGGCACCTGGTCCCCACTGCGAGATCTTGTTCAGGCGCATGAAGACTTGAGTCATTATTGCATTCTGTGCGGAGTCTACTTTTCTAGAATCCAAGAATTGAACATGCACATCAGAAGCCAGCATGGACAGTATGCGGCCAACGTTTTTGCCAAAGCTGCACAATTGGGGCACTCACAAGCGTCCATCACACCCTGCACTTTTTGCCACAAAACGTTTTTGCGCCAGCATCAATGTCCATTTTGGACCCAGATAGCCCTGATCTTGGTGAACTTTACAAAAACAGGTCCTGCTTCTGACAATGATGACGCTCTTCTTCGTTGCGAAGTTTGTCGACAGCAATACACTGATTTGCAGGCGCTCCACACCCACTTGTACAATGATCATCGGCTGGAAATTCATGATTGGTTGCCGAGTCGAGACATGTTGGGAGCAGATCCAGTCTGCGCGCACTGTTTATCGTGTTTTGCAGATAAATCTGCCGTCAGGCAGCATATCACCAGAGGGCAATGCTCAGCGTTCAATGCGGCCAAGCCCCTTGAAGAATTGTCGGTGGCCTCAACCTGGCAACAAATCATCATGAATGGCACACTGACATCACTTCGACAATCACCAATGCAGCGCCTTTCTCTCACATTGCACTGCCAATTCTGCGGGGTCAGGTTCGAACGCCAACAAGATCTTGCCCTACATCTTCAATCTGTTCACTCAGATCGATGGACCAAATCTCAGACAATGGTACATCTTTTGCTTCAAGTTGGACACATTGATGGCCCATGCATTTGCAATCCGCAGACCACAGCTGGGGGGCTCTCCCATGTCTGCCTGGCTTACAGGCAGCTATCCATGCTTGCGCAGAAGTTGGAAGTCGAGCTCTTCTTGCCATGGACCTTTGATCAGATGGAGACAACCCGCTTTCTTGCAGGCATCCAGACCCATGCAACGGTCAACCTTCAACTCTTGAATGACAGACGATTCACAGATCTTCGGATGAATCAAAGCATTTGTCATTTGTTCAGCAATGTTTGCTTGATTTGCGGAGGCTCTTTTCACCCAGCTGTCCTTTGTGAGCATGTGAAGGCACTGCATGCTGATGCATGCACTTGGATTCCTGACTTACTGCCGCAACTGCTACCGCTCTTTTTGACAGACATGCAGAATGATTTCCAATGCAACTTTTGTGCACTTGTATTCAACCTGCCGTCAGAGACAGAGCAAACGTCAGATCAGATGCAACAAAGAGAACGCTTGGTTCAAATCCACGCACAGCATCATTGTCCGGTCCTTTACCAGATAGGCCTCTTGCTGACCCATGGACTCCCAACCAGAGCTACCAGATCAACAGATGGGAGATGCAGAGATTCTCGAAGCCTTCAAGGCGATGGGTCCCCTGCTCCTGCAGGATCGATTTGCACGGGATACCAAGGAAGAAAAAGAGCCAAAAAAACCAAAACGAACACACTTTCAAGGTCAGCCAGAACCCAACATGGAGGTGGTCAAACTGGTGCGCCTAATGGGCCAGATGATCCTACGCCTGGACGCAGATCACCAAATGATGCGAAGACAAGACTCTTTCGTCTTCTTTCTACAGCCGGCAGAACCTGCTCTTCTACCCCAACTGGTGCTGAGAGCGAAAGAATGGCACCAACACATGAAACAACAACCACAGCCAGTGGAGGCCCAGACGGACTACGTGCCACTACGCATCAGACTCTTCCAGGATCTGGCTCTGATGATGGAAGACAGGGTGCTCAAGCTCTCCAAAGCCGATCAGAAGGATCAACTCTGGACGGTGGCCAGAGATCATGGCATCATCATGGAAGACGGGAGCTTCCCGTACCAACGGTGGAATCCACAGCAGCAGGCGCTCATCCAAACCAAGCAGGAACATGTGACCATGCCGCGCATGCTCAAATACATGACTCAACTGGAGGAGGTCTCAAGAGATCACACGGCAATCCTCAAATTCCACTCGTTGAAACAGATGGACGGACAGCAGACAATCCCCTGGATCCTTCAGACGGGCATTCGTCACGACGAAATTCAGAGTCTCATGGAAGTCCTTCAAGGCTGCACGGTCTGGGGGCTCATTGGAGCAACGATGAAACCCCACACACAGACCCAGAGCAAACAGGGCATTCAGTTACAGCAGATGCTTGGGAAGGGCAAGGGCAAACACCACCCCTCTCTGGGCAAATCCAAAGGCAAGGGCAAGACACCCAGCAGCTGAGGGAAGAGCCTTCTTCATCTGCTCTTCGAATCTGCTTTGAAGAGATGACGCTGCTCAACTTGGCCAACTGGTGCTATGCCAATACCGCCGTGCTGACCCTGCTGTGGACCATGTTGACATGTAGATCATTCTCCATTTCTGACTGGGGACCACAGGGATCTCACATTGTGAATTTTCTGCAACAAGCTGGCATTACCCCTATTCAGTTGTCCAGCGTTATGTGGATTAATCAACTTCTCACATCATGGAATGCGAACGATGCACAATGTGACCCAGTGGAGTTTTTGACTCACATAGTCACGGGGCTTGAACTTCCAAGGATCAACTGGTCCTGGGAGAGACGCGTTCAGATTGGGAGGGAACCCAGCATCAGAGACAAAAGTGATCGCGCCACTCCGATCACCCTGCATGTTGACCCTGAACAGGCACATCATGGATGGATCAGACTCGACACAATGATTTCATCCTGGCATCATTACATGGGCATGCACACCGCGTTGCTTCACAGAAGCTCTGTTATCTGCCTACACATTGACAGACATGTCTATGCAGGTGATGGCGAGGCATACAAGTCGGACCTCTCAATCGGAATGCATGGAGTTTTTGCCCTGCCATTCTTCCGCAATCAATGCATGGATATTGAATGGCATGATTTCAGAACCGTGGCTGCCATTGCACACCTAGGTGATGACCAGGCGGGTCATTGTCGTGCCATTTTGCGCACACAGGCGGATTACAGCGATGACCGAAACCCAGTCATGCACCTTCTTACTGATGACAATGCTCCTCCCACAACATGCTGGAGTGAACCCAGTTGGTTTGCACAAAACGTCATGTGCATTTGGCTGTGTGCTTTGGACGATCTGGATCTTCATCGACTTCCTGGATTGCGTACACAGACCCAAGCTGCCGATCATAGACAGTCAGGACTCAATGCACTCCTTAGACAATTTGGATAGGCATCAGATGGCACCTGTGGCTCATTGACCACACCTGGCTGCCCCATGCCCTGTCCCCCAGGACAGATGACCCTGTTCATGCCCTCCGCAACCCGGAGTGTACCCCATGGTTGGCATACTCAAAAAAAAAAATGGTCCAAGAGGCAGTGCCCATAGTTTCACGAAGGCCAGTATAAAAAAAAAAGCTCCGTGTTTCACATAGTCTTGGACAGCAAAGACTGTCGCTTGCCTTTGGATGTTTCCATCCTATGCCCTGTCTCCCCTGACAGATGACCCTTTGCACGCCCTCCGCAACCCGGAGTGTATTCCAAGATCAGTATGCCCCAATCGATGGACCACCTTTCATGCATGGCTGTCCCATTGTCCTAGGTGCATCATCAGCTGCTGAGGAGTACAGACCCAAGACATTTTGTCTGGTCACTCCGTTGACGTTGCCATTTTGGCCAGGCAGTTTCTTTTATGGCATTTTGCCATTCATCTCTTTTTGCTCCTCGAGTCATTTTGGCATACATGCAGTTGGTCCAATTTAATTTCACCTCCAACTGCTTTTGAGGCTGCATTGTACCCATGCCCTGTCCCCCAGGACAGATGACCCTTTTCACGCCCTCCGCAACCCGGAGTGTACCCCCAGGACTTACAAAAAAAAAAAAAGGAGAGAGACTGGTCCAAGAGGCAAGACCCACAGTTTCACGAAGGCCAGTATTAAAAAAAAAAACTGTTGTTACGCATGCATTTGTTAGTCCAGTTCAGTCTCACATTCCGTCTCACCAGGTTGTGCCGCACAGATGACAACAGAGCTTTTCGGCATTTTCAATTGCCAGCAGCCATGGCCTTCAGCCTCAGTTAAAGATGACAGCAGAGCTGTTTGGCATTTTCAATTGCCAGCTGCCATGGACTTCAGCCTCAGTTTACTCAATGTTTTGGACATGCATGGACTCCACCTGATCTTTTCCCCCTGGTTTGTGCACCCTGCCACCCGGCAGGTTTATCCCCGCTTTTTTTTGCATGCCCTTCGGCAACCCCGAAGTGTACCGCCCAATGGATGCAAAGAAAAAAAAAAATCATTTCTCCAAATGATTGTCGACACACCGTGATTGGTGAAGCAACTTTGACAACTTTACTGAAGACAATAACCAGCTTTTGTGCACCATGCATGCTGGACGAGCAAGCGGCTAATTTCAAGCCCCTCTTGCAGGGCCATCATGAATCTATGATGAGGCACGCGTGAGACTTTTCATTAGAAAAGGTGCGTAGGAAAAAAGCACACACACACACACACACACCCACACGCACACCCACACGCACACGCACACGCACACGCACACGCACACGCACACGCACACGCAC
>Ga0126342_10020225_pt1 | contig 11214 bp, 11 predicted proteins | sample Cyp1metagenome_FD_92528 | JGI IMG/M metagenome (GOLD analysis project Ga0126342, IMG submission 92528) | Coral microbial communities from Lord Howe Island, Old Settlement Bay, Australia - Cyphastrea 1 metagenome | ecosystem: Host-associated > Invertebrates > Cnidaria > Coral ...
CAAGGAACCTTCAACTGGACATGGAACAGAAGGCTTGGAACCTCAGGAGTGTGGAGTGGTGGGTTATGTGGCGATGGTTAGTTAAGTTGATAGTAGGTAGGCGATGGAACCAGGACGATGATTAGGTGGCTAAGCGCAGGCCCAGGTCAAGCCAATCAATGTGTCAGTCATCATCCTCACTTCATCATGCGTGGGTGTGCGACAAACATGCATGTTGATGGGTCTGCGTCACGAAACGCTGGGTGAAGCAAACTTTGGTGGCATGGGGGTGGACTTGTTGGAACCAATCAGCCAATTGGATCTTTAATCACTCAGATATTGGGGGCTAGCGCTGTGGTTGGTGTTTTTTTGGGGTTGGGGATTAACATGGTTGCAGGTTTTTGGGGCCCTTCACATCCAGCAGGGGATTAATGTAGCCAGGGGATTAATGTGGCACACACATTGACATTGGGGGGCGCCCCCCCTTCTATTTCCAGCGGGGTCCCAGAAGCCAAAACAGAAGCCCCGAACCCAGGGAAAGACACCGGAAAAACAAGACTTTCTGGAAACCTCTGGTTTGAAGTCTGGTTTCTCATGGTGTGACCACAATCAGTATTGTAAACATGCATGAATACTGTAATGAAGTCTGGTTTCTCTTGGCCCGAGAAATGAATCATGGCAAAGAACAAAGGGTCCAGAGGCCCAAAGCGGTCACATGCTTCAAAGATCAAAATGAGATGCGCTTTCAACAAATGCCGCCGCCAAGTGGATGTGAAGAATGTTGGCGCTGAAACGCAGCTGAAACGAAAAGATGTGAACATGGCAATGTGCCGACCTATCAGAGCACAGTGCTGTATTATACGCTTTTGCTGCAAAGAGCATCTCAAACAATGCAAGTCCATTTGTCCTCCACCAAAGCATGGTGGAAGAGAGCCGTTGAACCAAAACCAATGTATTACCCTCATGCAAACACTGCTTGCCATATGCCCTTGGGCGGCAATTCTGTCATTGTTGCAATTATTTATCATGGACAGAGCAGACTGCGCTCGCAAGTGCCGGTGGAGCTGGCTATCTGGGATGGAACCAGGTTCAAAGGGACAACCAGTGATAAACATCCCTAGGGTAAATGGCAAGACAGTTGCCCGTTCCATCCCCATCTACAGACCATTTGGAGAATTTCTATGGACAATCAGCCATGGTAACCCTATTGAGTCCAGTAATGGTGATGCCTGGCCTGCTGTGGGGCAGAATCTGGAATTGGAATCACCATTATTTCCTGGCTATGCTGCTGACGGCAAGACTCGAGACTGGAACAAACCCATCTCAGAAAGGGCCTATTTAGCTCGCCTCCACCAAGCAGGGGAAATCCTACGTGCTCAGAGGGCAGCTGCTAAAGCCAACAATGCTGACCATCCTTTCAATGGCTATGACCTAAACCGGTTGGGGACGCATTCATTTAAAAAGACATCTGTCACATTATTTTCAGAGCAGAAAGTTTCATGGGCTATCATATCGGCAATATCCGGCACATCGATACCCATGCTTCAGCGAAGTTATGATATGGCAACGAAGGCACGGCAGCATCAGGCTATGGAGGAGGTATATGATGAAGCTTGGGCACCCGTACTGGGCACTGAGCCACAGCAACCTTCAGAAAGCTCAAGGCCTGGAAAGTTCTGTGGAAAGTGTGGACAAGCCCGGAAGCATGAGGATGATGTCTTTTGCACTGCTTGTGGGCTACCACTATGAGAAGTTGTGCTAAAAGTGATTGGTGCTCATAATGATGCAATGATGATTTGCCAATGCTCATAATGATAATTGCAAGCCATCGCAAAATGCGAGGGTCTAGATTCCACAGCAAAGGCAGAGAAAAAGGTCAGTGAGGCCATCAACCTATTGTCATCAACCTATTCTTTGCCACTGTGAGAGTGGCCTTTGCACATGTTTGGGGCATTACAGCTGAGCAGCTTCCCTGATGCCCAGGCCTTTGGGGTATGGCAGCTGGCCTGGGTCCCCAATGGGTGCTTCGCAGAAATCAATATTCATTCACTCACTCATTCATTCATTCATTCCATTCCATTCCATTCCATTCCATTCCATTCCATTCCATTCCATTCCATTCATTCCATTCATTCATTCATTTCATTCATTTCATTTCATTTCATTTCATTTCATTTCATTTCATGTCATTCATACATACATACATACATACACACATACATACATACATACATACATACATATGTACATGTTTATATACTTGTTCAGTGATATCTTGTTCATTTTTAAACTGATTAAAAACCGCTCTCACAGTGGCAAAGACATGATGAGCATGAGCACAGCATGTTTTTCACCTTTGCGCTTCGATGAGACTCTGTCACGTCAGAACATTTCACAAGCGTCTCTTCTTCAACTGGCTTTCAGGAAGGCCATTCAGCAAATCTGCGTGCTCATTGGACAACATCCACATCTTGAGGGCATCCTTGCGCGACACACCAGTCTTCATCTGCTCCTTCACGTATTGACTTTGTGCCTGCTGGAATTTCTCAGGGGCATGCACCTTCTCCTGTGGCTGCTGTGCTGGTTCCTCATCAACATCAGCAGGCAACACCACTGGTGTAGGCACTGGTGCAGGTAAATCAGGCAAAGCAGCAACTTCTTGGAGCAACTCCACTGCTTGAGGCAACTCCGTTGGCACAGGCAAGGCCTCTGCCTTTGCCTTCGCCTTTGCCTTCGACTTGAACTGCGACTCTGCCTTTGCCGGTACCTTTCTGTGGAACATGGGTTCTCCAATTTTGAAGACAATCATTTGATTTGTAGGAGGTCTGAAGATCTTTTCAAGAGCCTTGGGCGCATCTTCCATGTTCTTCCCTGGAAGTAGTTGGCCACAGGGTATGCATTGCAGCATCTCATCCAAGCTTGCAAACAGCAGTACCTGAAGGATCTTGACAGTGAGCCGTTCATCGGTGAACCAATGAAATGCTAACACATCTCCAACTTCAAGCTTCATCAGCTTCGTGTGTGATGCTTTGGATTTGCGACTCTCATAAGTCTTTGATCCTTCCAGAATCGAAAAGGCCAAGTCTTTCTTCAAGGTCAAGCACAACTTGTAGTTCCGAATGTTTCCAGCTGCCACATCCATTGCAAAACAAATGAAGGCAATCGGTTCCCAGCTGCTGGCAAAAACCTGAAATCTTGCAGTGCAATGAGCAATGAACCATGAGTCTAGTTGTGCTTCGATGATGTTGGAATCATTACCAATGATAAACAACCTTTGGTCACTGTGAGAGTGGGCATAACACAAGTCACTGTGAGAGTGGCTCAATCATGAATGTTTTCCTCCAGCAATCTGAGAGCGTCACCTTGTGCTCTGACACAGGCCTGTCAACAAGGCAGGGACGGTTTAGGTGAGATACCCGGGCAGCTCACAGTGCTTCCCACTCTCACAGTGGGTTTAAATCAACGCTGTCGATTTTTTTTGAGCCTCAGGACTCAGTTTCAACGACACTGCCAGAATCCAGGCTATGACCACCCTGACATTGAATCATTCACTTCTGTGAGATGCCTGAGAAACATCCCCAACATAAGCATATAAAGGTTGTCTTGTCAAGGGTCAAAGCAGAGCGTTGGCCAGCTAGTCAGTCAATGCTGTACAATGGGATTGGTGCAGGGCCACAGCTGTCCATGTCCTGGGCCCAACACAAGTAGCGGCGTAGCACTCTCCCGCATGCTCTGTGTATGGATCTGAAGAGTTTTGATTTCATGATCTGATCTGCTTGTCTTTTTCCATTCCAACAACTATAAACTAAGGTCTGTTTCGATGCACCGGCTTCAGATCCATGTGCTCCTAGAGCTCACAAGCCTGACCAGGCTCCAGAGAGATCTCCTTTGTGAGAACAACTTGAGGCTTCACAGGTGTCAAACCAATGGCGGCCCAGCGCACTGCCCAAAGCACCGATGTGCAATGAGTTTTCCATGACGCAGCTGGCAACAATGATGCCGCACGAGCTTGCAAGGCCTTGGCTTTGACACTCTTTTCCTTGTTCTCCTCATCTTCATTCACACCAGCTGGATTTGGGACGAAGGCAACCTGGTTCTGCAACGTGATCTTGATCTTGGAGGCATCCTCAGGGGTTGGCTCCTCAATGACCTTGTGATAGGCAATGGAAGCTGTAGGGTCGTCGGCACGCTTCGTCTTGAGCATCTCGTCCACAGTGGTCAGCTGGCTTCCATTGAGAACCAAGGTTGCAGGATCAACCTCGAAAAGCACCTCCTTGTCTGCGTTGAATTCTTCACCTTCCTTCCGCTGCTTGTATTTGCCTGAGCCGAATCCAGCCAACACATGTCCTGCTTGAAGCACTGCCTTGGTGTGAGAGCGATTGAAAAGAAACACCTTGTTCTGGAACTTGACATGGACACTGATACCTCCACCTCTGTTGACCAAGTCAAACTCCAAGAGCTTATTCTCCTCACCCACTTCCTCAATCTTCTTCAGGAACGCGTTCTCCACCTTGCCCCTCTTGGCAGCAATGGGATTCGTCATCATCACATCTTGAGCCTGATTCTTGCGCTTCCGGACAGGCTTGGAATCACCACTGCCATTGTCCCTTCCATTCTCAGTGTTCTTGCTGCGATCCTTCTCTGCAATCAAAGGCCCAAACTCCTCCGTGATTTTTTCCAGAAGCCCTTGGAACTCTGCACTGTAGCGAGGGTGGATAGTCCACTCCTGGAAACAAGCAGTTAGGTCAGGTGCAAAAAAATGCATACATAAACTACATTATGTAAAAGCAAAAAAAAAAGCCTCAGTTGAATGGATCACTGCAGTCCTCCATGATCTTTGCTGGAATGCATGGCAACGTGCCTGATGGCCCAGCCGGCAGCAACACATTGAGTTTTGGAAGGGTTGGCTAGTCTGGAATGGAGGTTGGCGCAGCATCCTCAGCCACACGTGCGACACCTGGAATCTCCACCTTGCCTTCACAATGGTCGCGGGTCAACTTTTCACACTTTGTTTTCAGAAACCACTCTTTGGTCACTTCATCATCGGTGATGCCAACATAGAAGATCGGACAGTTGTACTCTTTTCTCTTGTCCAGGTACGCTGCAAAGCTGTCTCCGACTCCCAGATTGCCATCAATGATCAAGATGGAAGTGTTTGGCCCCACCTCGACACCATCTAGAGCTGCATCGAACATCTTGGACCATGCATCTTGTCCAATTTGCTCAAATTTTCGTGCCCCAGCGATGTGATCATCTGAGGTTGTTGAAGGAAGGGCTTCAGGGTCAATATCTTCAACGTGCTCCATGTGTGCAGCTGATAGCTGCTCTGCATTGGCAGTCCTGCCGTGTGTCACAAGGCTGGAGGACTTGAAGGCAAACTTTGTCTCATTCAATGCAGACCCAGTCGCAATACGGCCTTGGTATGTGAGTGGGCGTGAATCCCGTGCATCCACACGAGCCTCGAAATTCAAGCTCATGGTTCTGTCCACATTCAAGCCTGCACCGTGCAACTTCTTCAAGCAGTGGTGCTCCGCCACAAAGGTTTGGCCTTTGAGATAGCCAAAGACAGGCATCAATGCTACCCCAACAGCATTGTCTGAGGCGTTCAAGAGAACTCCCATGGATTGGGCCTGCACGGCTTGGAGGCTCTCCTTGCAACGCGACACAGCTGACCAATTCAAGAAGTACGCCGAGACCTGAGTCTGTGACAATACCACTCTCACAGTGGGTATTCAATAGTGCTCTCCCACTCCCACCCAACACTGCAAACACGCCACTCTCACAGTGGGTTCACCTAGTATTTACTAAATGTGAGGCTTTTAACTATTTGCAAAACTGCTTTTGGAAGCGAAGACTAAAACAAGACAAGCAGCCATAGCCGCTTTCTGCAGGCCAAAGCGTTGCATCGAACGATCCACAAAATCACCCATGTTCCTGAGCACTGGGGCGACCACTTTGTCAGCAAGGATAATGTTGACATAGCATGACAGGAAGGATTTGGCTGCGGCATTGGACACTTCAAATCGCTGTCTTCGCTGCATGAGTTCCTCGTGGTACTTGGCAGACTCCCACGATGCCATCCTTTGGCCTGTCACCCTGAAAGCCTGGAGGTCATATGTGATCCTCTGCTTCAGCAAGTTCCACTCATCTTCTTCCAGGCTTCCTTCGATCGCTCGCACCGAACCTGGTTGTCCCCTCACAGGCATGGTGCTGCCATGGATGTTCATCCTCAGATGTGGCATTCTTTGTATACACTGCGCAGTGCATGCACAATGCACAGTCACTTCATTACATGGCAATCTTGAAATTCTATTAGTTGTGGCTAAAATGTGTCTGTCTATGCATAGACTGGACAGCAACTGCAACAAGCACAACAAGAACGTGAAAAGGATCTCCACATGCAGCCAAGTCACACTTCAGCAAGTTGCTTCACACCACGTGCTGTCAAGTTGGGATCCTTTTGCTGAAGCTGATTGGCCACTTCATGTGTGCAGGAAAACTCACCAGACACCCATGGTCCAAACCACTTCTCCTCCAACAAGCTGTCTTCAATTGGGCACTCCTTCTTTGCTTCCAGGGCCATGTTGTACACAAATGCTGCCTCTTCTGATTTGGCATCCACCTCCTGCTGGGAGAGCTTCTTTCGCATGTCTTCAGAGGACGATTCAAAGCCATGGATGATGTGGCGGAACATCAAGTCCAGGGACTCTTCAGTGACTTTGCCCCTACTACGGCAAGCCTCCCCAAGTCCAACACTACGGTGACAATATCCAGCACTAATTTTCTTGCTGGCTAAGCAGTCATCAGTGAAAACACTGGCCTCCCATGAGAAACGCTGGCAATGGTCCAGAATCAGCTGTAAACACTCCTGGGGCAAGCTTTCCATCAGGTTTTTCACTGTTTTTGCCTTTCCACCTGCAATCTGCTGAGCTTTGGTGGGCACGCTGTTGTTGTACTTCCGCATCACTTCATTGGTGTTGGTGCCCTGTTCCTGCAAGTGCTTGAGGACACAAATCCATTCCACAACATTGGGCAACTTGCGAACTGCACCACGGGTCTGGACTTTGAAGTTGAAAAGCACTTCCTCAGTCTTGCTGGCAAACTTGCTCACGACGCAATGAATGCTGGACAGGCTCTTGTGGAGCAGTGGCAGCTCCTGTGATCAATGCACAAGAAGCTCATGTTCTTTTGAAACAACAAAAACAAAAAGCAAAACAAAATCACCACGCCCCTGGCCTCTGAGATGTCGATGCCATTCTCGAAGCAAATCAACAGGAGCCCCAGCAAAGACAGAGCCCTGCTGAACCCTTTGCTGTATCCCACACTGAAGGCATCCATGCCCTTCCATGGAGTTGCAAGTTTGCGCTCACTGGTGAGTGCCATAAGGTCTGCTGGCTGTGTCACCACTAAGGGCTCCAGAGCTGTGACGAATCCATCAAAGAGAATCAATCCGATCATATCCTTGACCTTCACATTACTCGGTGGGCCCTTGATGGAGCTCTTGGCATGGAAGCCCAACGTTGCCACGTGCAATTTCACCTGCTTCACCTCCGACAAGATCACATCTGAACGTAGGTGCTGGGCCTGCAAATATTTGGAAGTCTCCTGGAAGACTGCACCAGCAGTGGTCAACTCATCCAAGAAGAGGATGAACTGAGAAGCCTTTTCATCATCCTCTCCGATGGTTTTCTGAAGGTAATTCGCGATGTTGCCGTGACAGCGAAAAACCTCTTCAAGTGCATCATAGATCTTCTGGTGTGTTGCCTCGTGCTGGTTGTGCGGAGCAATGGCCAACAGAAATCCATGCTCTGTGGCCTCAGTGCTCATTTGAGATGCGGTTTCCTCTACCATCGCAGGTAGTCTTGCTGGCTAAGTCTAACTGATCCGATGGTATTCCAAAATCCCTTGCCGTGCGGCGTGAGCTATAGTTGAGCCAAATCACACCACAACAGTGAGTTCCACTAAGATCATCAGAACTCAAGGAGTTGAAAAATCGTCAGATCACCAAAATGTGTAAATATCGTCAGAACCCCGAATTGTGAAAAAAAGTCAAATTATCATAGTGACTAAAAATCATCAGATGCCCAGACAAATCCAAAACTGCCAGAAAACCCAACGCCTGCTCCAGGATGCTGTGAGATCGGACACCTCAGTTCAATACCACATCTCCAATGGTATACTCAAACCAATAAGACTCATTGCGTGGAAAAATCGTTAGATAAGGTTATAATCAAAAAATCGCCAGATCATGCATAGGAGGAAAAATCGCCGGATCGCGCTGAGAAAAAAAAATCGTGAGATGAGAGCCATCAAAACCCTTGAGATCCTGTGAAAAAAAAATTCCACAGGATCGGACCCAAAAGACAAAATCGCCGGATCGTGCTGTGAAAAAATCGCCAGATGAGAGCCATCAAAACCCCTGAGATCCTGTGGAAAAAAAAAAATCCACAGGATCGGACCCAAAGGACAAAATCGCCGGATCGTGCTGGGAAAAAAGTGCCAGGAAAAAAATCGCCAGATGAGAGCCATCAAAACCCCTGAGATCCTGTGATTTTTTTTTCACAGGATCAGACCCAAAAGACAAAATCGCCAGATCATGCCCACTGGGAAAAAATCCACCAGATGAGGGCCATCAAAACCCCTGAGATCCTGTGAAAAAAAATTTTCCACAGGATCAGACCCATACAAAAAGATAGCCAAGTAAGCAAAACCATCAGATCTCATGTGCACGGATTCATGCACATGGGATCCTGTGAAAAAAAAATCACAGGATCTCAGGGGTATAACCATACATCCAGCAGATCTCTGGGTCATGAAATCCTGACCCAGAGATCTGCTGGATGTATGGTTATACCCCTGAGATCCTGTGAAAAAAAAAATCACAGGATCCCATGTGCATGAATCCGTGCACATGAGATCTGATGGTTTTGCTTACTTGGCTATCTTTTTGTATGGGTCTGATCCAGTGGGCATGATCTGGCGATTTTGTCTTTTGGGTCTGATCCTGTGGAAAAATTTTTTTCACAGGATCTCAGGGGTTTTGATGGCCCTCATCTGGTGGATTTTTTCCCAGTGGGCATGATCTGGCGATTTTGTCTTTTGAATTTGGGTCTGATCCTGTGAAAAAAAAAATTCACAGGATCTCAGGGGTTTTGATGGCTCTCATCTGGCGATTTTTTTCCTGGCACTTTTTTCCCAGCACGATCCGGCGATTTTGTCCTTTGGGTCCGATCCTGTGGAAAATTTTTTTTCACAGGATCTCAGGGGTTTTGATGGCCCTCATCTGGCGATTTTTTCCCAGCACGATCCGGCGATTTTGTCTTTTGGGTCCGATCCTGTGGAAAAAAAAATTTTCACAGGATCTCAAGGGTTTTGATGGCTCTCATCTCACGATTTTTTTTTCTCAGCGCGATCCGGCGATTTTTCCTCCTATGCATGATCTGGCGATTTTCTACTAATGGAAACAATCCGTCGATATTTCTTATTAGTTTGCATCCGGCGATTTTGGCTTGTCATCTAGCGATTTTTCATGCCAATAGGTTTCTGGCAATTAGCCTGTCTGTTTGTACCCGCATCAGCTGGAGTCAAATGTCTTTGTACAAGACAAAAAAAAGCCTGGTGTCAGTTGCCTTTCATAGAGCACTGCACCATAGCATGAACAAGCTTTGGTGGATAGATCTGCGCCAAGCGTGATTTCTTTTCTCCTCTCAGATTCCCCTGGATTGTGTCATGTGGCACGGTGCATTGACATTTGGCATTGCCAAACTCTGCAGCAACTGCCCTGCTGTTTGTGAGAAATTTGGTGTTCTTTCTCCAGGGTTCCCCAGTTTCTGGGTTGCATAGGCCATATGCGCACTGTGGGAAGCTTACCACGATGCTCCCTGGGACAGTGTCAAGGACATCTTTGACTGATCTCAAAGACCAAGAGCTTGCACCGGCTGGATGCTCAAATATGAATTTTCCACCAAGCAGTGCCTGCTCCTTCAACATCTCCATTGAGAAGTCAACATGCGCCACGGCCACCACCATCATTTGCTTGACCTGCTCTGGGTCCATCTTGGGAATGTTGCAATTTCGTTGGAGGATGGAAAACATTCTGCACTCAGGACAAACCAGCAGAAGCCATGGCTTTTTCTTCTTCAAGAGGAGTACTGCTTGGTCCCTGTCCTCTTTTCGGTTGGCATCCCACCCATGCGTTACATCCAATGACACAGATGCTTTCAGACCCAAACTCTTTGCCACTGGCACCAGGCGTGGGGGGCAGAACACCTCCATGACAGCATCGCGCCCCTCCAAGTGGACCCTGGGCTGAACTTGGTCGCATTCTTCACGGTGGCATTCTTCCATCTCCACATCTTCAGGCAAAAGAACATCTTCAGGCAAAATCAAGCTTTGCAGATCAGTTGCAGCATCCAGCTCCCAGTATGCATCCTCATCCACTGCCTCTGGGATGCTGATGCCCAAATCTATTGGAAGATCATCCGGCATTGCCATCTCTGCCAGGTCAGTGTCAAAGTCCTCACTGACATCAGCAGGTAGGCTCACCATAGCTCTGGCAGGCTCACCTTTCACTCGAGCCAAACCATCTCCGGGATGAACGAACATGGTGGAAACTGCAGAGGTTTCACTATGTTTGCCACTCTCCCAGTGGTATATGAGGCATGAGCCCCATTTTGAATGGGAACACAGAATGGGAACATCTTGAGGCGACATCATGGAAATTTTGTTTCGCTTTATTATATTGTGTTTGCTTTATTTTTGTTTTTTAATCAAACTCAGTTCTCTAATTTTTCTTTGTCTTTATTTTTCCTATATTTTTTCCTTGTCATTTTTCAAGAACTATATTTCTTTAGTGGGAGAACAAAACACAATGATAGATTGATGAGATGTATGTTATGTATCTAGAGGTGGTACCAGATTTTAGGATCAAATCCTCCCAATTGATATCCTACCCTCAATAAAAAAATGCTAGAAAATTCCACCATTTTGCCCCAGGAGTCCCCAGCCATGTTTGAACCACGGAATGTTTTAAAACTGATTGTGGACAGAATTTATGGATAGAAATCTCATTTTTCAACAATATTTTGACCAAAAAAATGAAAAAAAAATCTGTTAAATTTCATTCCAATACCTTGAAAATGAACCACTGAATGTTTTAAACCTGATTGTGGACAGAACTTATGGATAGAAATCTGATTTTTCAACAATATTTTGACCAAAAAAAATTGAAAAAAA
>Ga0126342_10020226_pt1 | contig 11213 bp, 10 predicted proteins | sample Cyp1metagenome_FD_92528 | JGI IMG/M metagenome (GOLD analysis project Ga0126342, IMG submission 92528) | Coral microbial communities from Lord Howe Island, Old Settlement Bay, Australia - Cyphastrea 1 metagenome | ecosystem: Host-associated > Invertebrates > Cnidaria > Coral ...
ACATACAATCACATACAATCACATACAATCACATACAATCACATACAATCACATACAATCACATACAATTACATACATAATTCATCGTACATCTATACTATATATATAATTATACACAACTGTACCAAGTTCTCATGTGCTAATTTGTGGGTTTGTCACTTTGCATTTCTGGTTCGCACGACCGGTCGTGTCTACCCTGGTCCCATTGCAGTGTCGACTGTCAGGTCCCGTTGCCGGTCCCACAACACCCATGTCCTTGCTTTGGCCAGTGCTCTGGTCAGTTTTCAATAATATGTATATATATAGTATATAATATATATATATATATAATATATATATAATATATATATAATATATAATATAATATATATATATATATTATAATAATATATATATAATATATATAATAATAAAATGCTACTAATTTGTCATTGTAATTTTTAATAGTAGAGGTCGTTCCATGGCTCACACTGAGGATATTTCCTCTTCAAATCTCTTCACAGATTCTCGCTACTTCCTGATTGTGGAATGTGGAATTTGTCAAACCTCTGTAAAAATGGTCATACATTCACCCCAGGTCTACAGGGCAACATCCCCATAGTCTTAACATGTCTCAACTATACAAACATCTCTGGCCAGCTTTCCATAGCTTTCCTTTGTGACTGGAAGCCTTGCAGCCCATATTTTGCTCCATCCCTAGCTCCACCAGGCCCGGACATATCGCAGATCAGGACCCAGGTCAACTTTGACAAGCCCCAAATGTTATCCTCAGACCAGAAATTCAGGCAACAATTGTGAGACAAGAGGTCGAGGTATTGATGCTGCATCTGAAGATATCGGCCTGGTACTGCTGAATTACTTGGCTTCTCAGAGCAGCTGCAATGGGAAAAACATGAAAGATCTACCAACCCTTGTCTATGGGGTACAGTGCCTGTTGCAGATCGCGTACAACATCATACAACCCACCAAATGCCATTGGTTATTGATAAAGGCCTATGAATTTTCCCATATATTGCACGGGCTATGAGTCGTCTGGTAAGTGGTTAATTAAAACATATTGAAACCCATCCCCAAAAATCCAAACATGACTGTCAAATTCTACCCTTCCCAAGGACGGAAGTACAAAAACATCGAACTGTTTATTCCTTTGATCTCGTTTTTGCACGGCAAAGCGGCAAAGCTGAAAACATACTTAAATATACCCCAGCTGTTGGTTCACTCCCTATCTTCCAACCAGTTGCCTGAATAATTCGCGGTCCCAAAGCTCATTCGAAGCCATCAAATTGCTGGTTTCACTATGATTCACATGGGTTTTGTCGACAAAACGCGGAAAAAAAACGCACATTTGGTGGTTTATCATCATCTTCCCGCCAAAAAAATGCCATTGGAGGGGCGGCATGTTATTTTTTTTTTCGCAACAGTTCTGGGAGATCTCCCTGCGCTGCAGGATCTCAACCAAGTCTCACATCTGGGCGTGGGCAGTGTGCTATTTGACCAGGTCGCAGCCAGCGATGGTCCCGGTGGTTGTACCCGTGGAAGCGCGGGTTGAACCTGGCAAGTCCGGGCAATGGGTGACCTTCACCCTGAGAACCTCCAAAACAATGGGCTGGTTGGTGGTATACCTACCCCTCTGAAAAATATGAGTTTGTCAGTTGGGATTATGAATTTCCCAATATATGGAAAGTCATAAAATTCCATGGTTCCAAACCACCAACCAGATGTGGATATTTATCATGGATAATTATATTTTTTTTGAAATGAATCCCAAGTGGTCATTCAAGAGATGCTGAGGGAACAATTTTCATTCCAGTGTCCATATATTTTTCTTTTCCCCACTACATCCCACACATTTCACCACAAAATGGTTGGTTTTACACCACCATTCTTGCATGTTGTCATCCTCCATGTTTTTTGCTATATATATATACATACATACATATATATATATATATGTATATATAATTATATAATGTATATATTTATATAATTATATAATGTATATATATATATATTGTATATATGTATATTATATACTTATGTCATGTATGTATATATCTATATGTACACATTGTATTTTATATAATATATATATATATCATATATTGTATAAATATATGTACATTATATACGTCAAAATGTATGTAAATATTTGTATTTGTATCCATAATATGCAGGGACCCGTCACGCCTGCAAGTATGCAACATATTACATGGATCATAAATGAAAATAGTTTTTGCATGGTTTTGCGTGTTTTTTTCCAGAAAACATCACGCACAAAACCAAAGCGTACTAATCCCTTTAATGTGAAACATCCACCAGGAACTGTGGTTTAGTAGGGGAAGTACACATCCCCCGGGACCATTTGGATTATGATCTGCACGAGCTCGCCCGTTTTCAACGATCTTTCCAACGACAGCGCATCCGCACAAGTCGATACGCAGCACCTCATTGATCAAGTACGAATATAGTGCATGTGAAAACCCATGGCTCCTGTAATTTCGCAAAAAACAATGGAACATTGCCATTATAGTTGATTCACCTATCAAAAATGGTGGATTTTCCAGTTCCATATGTGAAATCACCAGAGGGTACATTGCCCCTCAAAACCCATGGTGATTGACCTTCGCTAGACCCATGGATTCAAATCCTTAGGCCACCCAGGGTGCACCCAAATAGGGTCTTTATCTCAACGAAAAATAGCAGTGGCCACGTGTACACCAGATTACACCAGTATCGAACCTACATGAATGTATCATTGTACATACATTAATATGTATAATATGACACAACTATCAACACAAAACCTGAGCCAAAAGGAATATGTCAGGGTGCTGCGGCAAAAAAATATACCAACCCTAGGAGAGAATCTTGGAATCTCTCTCAATTCGAGAAGGCCAAATCCATCTTGATGGATATCTGGCGTCATTTGCGTCTCGCGACCTCAACCACATCCACCTTTGGCGGATGGGTTGCCAGGCGGTCGTTAGCTGAGGGGGCTGAACCCCAGGCCATTCCATACATTGGCAAGCATCTATACATAAGTTTTTTGAGAATCTAGAATCTAGTATGTCTGAGTCTGTGTTTTAAAAAGCACCACATAGGTTTGTAATCTTATATATACACATATGAATAGAGATACAACATGATGTGTATATATAAATATTATATATATATGCACATAAAATTCAAAGTACCACTAGGATACCTTAGATATCCTTAGATATCCTTAGATGCACAGTTGCCATAGCGCCTACGATCACCAAACCACAAGCCCAGCTCACATCACTTGGAAAAGCGACTGAAGTGCTGCACTGAATTCTGACATGGCCTGGCCAAAAAAATGCCAGCGACCATGTTGTACCTGGTACCCTCTGGTAATTTGTAACACCCCATGAAAACCCCTAGGTTTAGATTCACCCCATGAAAACCATAGGAAAACCATAGGAAAACCATAGGAAAATGGAGGTTTACCCTCTGGTAAACCTACAAAAAGCTATTGAAAATGACCATAGAAATAGTGGATCTTCCCATGAAACATGGTGATTTTCCATGGTTTTTTGTGGCAGTTTACCAGAGGGTAACTTTCCAGTTATGTACCACAGGGTGAAGGACTTCGTGTGATACTGGATGATTGTCGTTACCGTAGCACAAGTGCTGGCTTTGTCTTGAAACTTGGATAAAAACACCTCTAAATCCATTGGTGAACCAGATAGAAACCATCATTTTTCCTATGATTTTTTAGTAATTCTGCGGGTATATCCCATAATCCATTGGTTAACCCTATCATTTGTCCTGTTTGACACGGTAATTTTGTGGGTATTCCCCGTGTATACCCCATTTTCAGACAGACCCATCTCTGTGGCTTGCCGCCACAGCCCCCTTCCGACCAATCCCAACCTCTGTCTCCGGCAAGGTTGGACGATGAACCTCTTCCATCTCCACCTGGTCATACTCTCGACCAACGAGAGATCAGTCGTCTAGGTCCATCCTATTTGGAAAACCCCTTGGGGAAACCATGTGCATTTCGAAACTGCAAACATGGCAGCCAACTCATTAAAACATGAAGAAAACAGCAGTATCATATAGTACTATTCAAAGGATCTTACAAGGTTTCACAGGTCCCATGTTGTCCCCCTTGATGAAGGTTTGATAGGTCTGTCTTTAATCCAACATTAATCTTTTTTCAGGCCTTCTCTTTGGGGAGGTATTGATCATCGTGTGGTCTGCTGCCATCTTCTGATCATTCAAGTGTCCGATCTCCTATACCAGTGGCTCTACTCGTCTGCAAATTTTGAATATAAACACAATAAAACAATATAATATATATATAATATAATATAATATAATATAATATATATATATTATTATATATATAATATTATATAAACATATATATATATATACCAGGGGCCGCCAAAACCATGAAAAATCAAGGTTGTATCTTAAAACCATGATTTTTCGGGTTATGAATAAATGCAATGCAAAAACCTTGTTTTTGGAGATACCAATTTTAGAAAGATTGACCAGTGGTATGTGTTGTTGTCCCTTTTAGATTTTGTAATTGTACAACATGGTAAGTCAACTTAAAGACAGAACTAATATAATATAATATAATATAATATAATACAATATTAAAAAAAAAAACAATTCAACATGAAGATCCCGACGAACAAAACTGCTGAGGATGTATCAAACTTCCACGGGTCCCACTGCAGTCATGGCATGGTAAACAGCAGCCCGTCGCTACCTGCATATGTCTCGCGTCGTTCCAACCTGTGCATCTGGCTCATGACTGAAATGGAGATGGGTCAGGACCCCTGGTTGAACAGCAACAAATAACTGGCAAACGGATCTTCATTACAAGTAATTACCTCAAAATCAAATATATATATATATATATTATATATATATTATATATTATATATATATATAGCTGTTGACCCGTGGACTTTTTTACTATCTACCCATCTGTAACTGTATAGTTCCCCTATTTGCAGATGATCATCCCACTTAACTGGTCAATTTCTGCGTTCATTTATCACCTATGGGGTAAGCCCACTAAAATATTTTGGGTTACCCTCTGGTAAACTAACAGTTCGCTATTGAACATGGCCATAGAAATAGTATGAAATAGTTAACCCATTAAAAATTGTAATTTTCCAGTGTTTTTTGTATGTTTACCAGACAGTATCAACCACTTACGAAGCCACCGTAGCTTCGTTCATCGCCGAGTCACACACCGACGCGGCCTTGTAGCACTTCATCCGACGGCGGGGTGCCGTTTGCTTCGGCTTCCTGGGGAAGTGCAGCAGTGAAGAATTGGAGGAGAAAAAAAACATGAGACCTGGGACTAATACGAAATATCTAGTAAAAATAGCTCTCAATCCTCAAGTCAGAGGTTGAACTCGTGATCTAATTATTGGGTTGTTTCGACTTAAAGCTGGAAGTTGGTTATTTCATTTCTATCTCACTGCATTTATGAGTGGGAGCAGGGACCTCTAAAGATCCCTCAAGTGTTTTCCTAGGGGAAACAAATCCAAGTCTGCTTGCCACTACCCTCTGGTAAACTAACATAGCTATTGAAAATGACCATTTTTCATGGGAAAATCCACTATAAATGGTCATTTTCAATAGCTATCTCAAAAATAACTAGAGGGTAATTGATTGGCAAATTACCCATGCATTTCGAGATCCACACAACTTCGACACCATACATTGACATACATCATTTTCTAGACCTTTGAATATGTCGGCCCCAGAGCGGGAAGAAAGAAATCCATTCCAGCCTCCAATGTTTTGTTGGGAAAATCAATCGCAATTCGTGAAGCGTTGCAAACCTTGCACAAGAATAATGATTTTGTTGATTGTATCCATATCAATTGTTTCTTCTTCCCCGCTTACAACAGGAAAATTATACTTGGAAAACCATCCACTGTCTGATTACTCACAAATGCACAAATCAAATTCAGTCCTGGCTAGCTGAGAAACCAGTTACAATTTATGGGATGATAATCACCATACTCTCATGGTCATCCCAGATATTAATGCTTCACGTCCGCATGTCTTTCGTTCCCCCCGAACTCTCTCGGTTTTTGGTGAACATGCTCCCCACTCTGAAAACATCACTGGTTTATTCCGAAGTGGGGCTACCCCACTTACACCTGGATGTCAACTTAGTATAGGTATCAAATATCAAACATAATGTCAACCCTGGATCAACAACCCCCAAACGGCTGTTTAATTAGGGTAGCATTAAAGTATCAAATGAAATCAGTATCTGGGAAGTACTCCCATAATTCATCAAATCACCATGGTAAAAATGAATCCAGGGTTGACATAAAAAGATCCCAACCTACCACCACCATTCCGCCTCGGCGGCAGCTTTACTACGACCTCTTCTCTCAGTGAGGCAGCAACGAGCTGAATGGGCCAGCCCAACTGCTGCGCTTGTGGCAGCCACAGCCGCGGGCCGAAGCATTGGCTGTAACTGGAGGAATGCAAGGCTCAGCCGGGCAACCATCCATGCATATATTCACTGGATTGGTTTAAGGGAAAATCTACAGGAAACCATTGTTTTTACCATCAAATATAGGGCTTTCCGGTTCCAATTTTCCCATCATCCAATTCTATGATATATGGATTTATTACAGGGTAAATTGTAATATTTCACTAACCTGAATTAAGACCGTTTGGGGATAATTCCTCTTACTCATTCCAGTGAGGTCACGACGTGAGGTCACTATGATTTACCCAGATGGATTGAGGATTTTGTTGCACTGTAGAGTGTCTCTTCAATTCACAAAACTAACAATAGGATATGTTTTTTTTGGCCGGTTAGTACTAAACTTCCTAAGTGTTCCGTACATGGTTGTTGAATATGTGCATCAGTATAAACACACACACATATATATATATACACATTTACATATAATATAACTACAATTACACATATATGCATACATGTCTAATCAATAAATATCAATAGCGGACAAAAAAAATGTTCATTTTCAAGCCATGCACAAATTAGGGTCGTCCTATCAGTTGTGAGGATTCTGCGTTCTCAGACTTTGGTGCGACTTATGTAAAGCATGGGTATCGGTATAGGGTTGCCCCTATCGGTAATGAAGGTTTTGGACACCCCTCAGCAAAGCCAAGGCGAAGCAAAACTAAACTAGCATTAAAGTATAATGTTGTCGGTTACTCAGATATATATTATCATATATATATATATTATTACATTTAAACAATATATATGTAAATATGTATATATATATATACACAATTACACATACAATATGTATATATATATATACACATTAATTACATTTATATATACAAATATACATATTATTTATATAATACATATACTATCTAACCTTGGGGATAAGGCCATCAAAACACCAATTGTTTTGCTCCCCCACCTCCGACGTGCATAGCTGGCAGCGCGCAGCAGCTCAGACGGCATGGGTGAAGGTGGTAGCTTCTTGGTGATGTTCACGCGCTCCTGGAACCGTGGAACAAATTGAATCTTATAAGATGGGATATAGTTCGATTATGGGATATCTTATTGGGATATACCCTCTGGTAAATAAACATAGACCCTGAAAATCACCAATTTCCAATGGAAACTAGTCTTCCAACCCCCATCTGCCAGGGTCTATGTTAATTTACCAGAGGGTAATGGTTGATGGGGTTATGAAACTACCCTGATGATGTATGATAGATTTAGTGGGAAGATCACCTATGCCTCTAGCCATACTTGGAGGATCATCACACGGATCGTAACCGATAACCACGCTGAGGAAGGCCCTTGATTCATGGGGTTGTCTCAAAATAGAGGAATTATTCTACGATAGGTAAATATAATTAAATATATACTTACTATTGGTTAGTAAATAAGTATCAATAAGTATTTCCATGATGATAGGTCTGGGTTAAATCATCTATCCCATGAAATATTGTGAATATTTGAATAGTCATGGTTAGTAAACCAAAAAAGTGGCTCGCTCGTCCCATCCGTAAATGACTGAACTAAAGCCAGCTGATAACCAGTTACGATCGGATGATGATCCTCCAGTTCTTCAAATCAAACTTGCTGGAACATCCTCCAATAGATGTTTTCCAAGCGAACTAAACCTCCTGTCTGACAGGTGATTTATGGTGATTTCATCATATTTTTCTATGTTTTCCGTATTTTCCCATTAAAACCTCCATGTTTGATGACACACCGGAGGGTACCCACCAAAATCATCCTCCCGCATGAAGTGCTTCCAGCTCCGTGTAGCCCATGCCCCGGCCCAGTGCGCGTGAAGCGAGCTGGCCGGACAAATCTCCTGAGAAATGAGGGATGCGCTTCAGCTGGGAAACAAAATGGCCATTGAAATAGTGAGTTTTCCCATGAAAAAATGTGATTTTCGATAGCTACGTTAGTTTACCAGAGGGTATATTCTGGTTGGTGGTTGAGCCCTACCCCTCTGAAAAATGATGGAGTGAAAGTCAGTTGGGATCTTGACATTCCCAATATATGGAAAGTCATAAAAGCCATGTTCCAAACCACCAACCAAATCTAAGTTTGGTCCCTCCAGGATCTAAGTTTGGGATGTGTTTTTTTTTTTATGTTTTTTTGATTCTGTTGGTCCACGATGGGGCCTACAATGGCCTACAATGTTACAACCTTGGCAAGACTCCGGCAAGCAGGGAAAGTTGCAGTAAGAAGATGTAAGAAGTCAACCAAATGCTGGTAGTGATAATGGGTTCTTCATAGTCCCAAGTCCAAAGAAAGTCATGCTGAGCTGAATCATCAGAAGCTTCATGAAGCATCATCGGTTCAGCATGGTTGTCTTGAAGTCAACTGATTCGGAGCGTCAGGAAATGTACTGATCAAATGTTTTTTGGCACAGCTTTCCAGCTTTCCTTGACCATGGTCCCACTGCCGAGATCAAAGGAACTCTCAGTTGGACTCACCTAACCAGACTCACCTGAAAAATGCCATCTGCTTGGTGGTTAAAAAACCATCTTGAAAAATGATGGAGTTCGTCAATGGGTTTCGGATGACAAGCCATATATGACATGGAAAATAATGGACAATAAAATTCATGTTCCAAACCACGATCAGCCATAAAAAGCCATAAGAATCCATAAGATGCCTCAGCCCGGTTGTCCTCCAGCTGCTGGCATACCCAGAAGCAATCACGTGCCTTGTCATTTGGGGATTCCAACAGGTTGCCTGTTGTATCCTGTTGTATCCTGTTGTATGATGCTTCGGGCTTGGGCTTGAAGCAGTTGTTTGTTCTACTTATGTCCACTACCTGAAAATGGGTTCAAGATGGTTCAAGGATGTTCAAGGTATACAGGGGCATGCCCATATTTGAGCTGTGTTTTGGATGGTTCCGGAGCTTCAAAAAACATTGAAAGCATTTGAAAGCAACATTGACCCTCCCCTTTTGCGTTCACTGACGCCAAGCATTCCTCAATGTGTCAATGAGTGAGGTCCAGCCACATGTTTTGCAAGCTTTCGCGCGCCCAAATTGCTGTTGCTTCATGCTATCGACGGATGCAAATGACTCGGATGACTGCTCCAAGTTTGTAGGGACCCCATTGGCCCCAACAGTTCTTCACCCAGGCGCACTGTTGGCATGGGAAGCCACTTCCCTCCACAGCCGCGCAGATTCCATTGCCACGCTCGAGTAGGAGCCGCAGAGCAAGCGCTGCCTGAATCGCTAGGGTCGTTTCAGAGATCGTGAACCCTGGTTAGTAAGTGGGCACATCCCAGAAATAGATGGGTCTATAACGTGTTATAACATGTGAACTTATCCCAGTTGCTAGGCGAAGAACCCTGGCTAGGAAGCCTTCCAGGTGAGTTATCACATGACATACAGTAAGTGGGGCAACAAACCCAAGTCACGAAAATCAAGTAAACGATCCGTGCGATGATGGATCCAGGTTGAGGGGTGGGGTCAATCTCACGGGCATCACATGGCCTACATGGGAGGCGGTGAGCAACATGAACATTCTGTCATGGTATGACACAAGAGCGGCAAACATGAATTGTTGATGATATTAGCACCAAATTTGAAATACCCTCTGGTAATCAAACATGGCAATTGAACATCGTCCTATCTTTAATGGACAAATGATAGAACGAAATGGTGGATTTGGCAGAAAGCCATGACAACTAGAGGCTGCAATTGTGAAGACGCCGCTGTGTCTGAACTTGGGAGATTTCAGCCCAGTTTTGGCCAGTGGAGAAAATCAACATCTAAATTCAATGGAAAAAAAGGGATACCACATTCTCAGCCACAAGCCCATGTTCTGTCCAAAAAGCTACTTATATTATATATATATAGTTTACCAAGATACAAATGGGATCACCCAGTTATAAAACGTTATAAATGGAGATACAGTAAATGGGATAACCCTTCAAGTTGTTGCCAAAAAGATATGTCTTTTAAGAAGCTGCGCAAGCACAATTCACACCTTGAATTCTCAGTGGATCGAGCCAAGAAACAACTGCAAAGAGTACACATCTTCACCTCACTGGCTGCGACTGGTTCCAACTGCTGGATGGATCTGGATGGTAAAAATCCCCCAAATGACCAGTCAGTCAGGGTCAGTCGCGGCCAGTCATCGACATGGAAAATAAGCCTACGTTGTGATGCTTCAAAAAAATGCTAAGCAGGAAGCGATTCTTTTTGGAAATCCGGCTAAAGTGCATGTGTTGGGAAGAACATTGCATCAAAGTTTTATTGGCTGACATGCCTTATTGACCAATGAAAGAAACAAGGATGACTGATCACGAGTTTGGCACCTTCAGGATTTTACAACTTAATCAGAATTTGAGCTAGAGTATGATGGATACAACAGAAACATGAGGGTGAAACTTCATATCAGCAAAAAAAAATGACATCAACCAAGAAGGCCATGAGCTTCCTATTTCTGGGATCGATTATCTCATGATGACCATTTTTTCCAAGGAAAATGAATGAATAAGTGCGGTTTTAAACCATTGGAATCTCAGGCATTTTGGGGAAGCCAAGTGGCGTCCGGGATGCTCAAAGCCTACGGGTTTGGCTTGACCCTGCAGCCGCGCAATGTTGTTCCGAAGCTCCTGGCTACCGCTCCTTTGGTCCGAGTGACTCTTCATTTCACAGGGAATATGGATATATTATATTGATTATCATTATCATATATCATATATCAATATATATATATAT
>Ga0126342_10020227_pt1 | contig 11212 bp, 9 predicted proteins | sample Cyp1metagenome_FD_92528 | JGI IMG/M metagenome (GOLD analysis project Ga0126342, IMG submission 92528) | Coral microbial communities from Lord Howe Island, Old Settlement Bay, Australia - Cyphastrea 1 metagenome | ecosystem: Host-associated > Invertebrates > Cnidaria > Coral ...
GAAACACATTCAAAGAACACGGGATTTGGGGGACTATCTAGGCGTCGTTGTCTAGCTATTTGAAATTCCGCAGCTTGGAGAGCCTCCAAGGGAGGGAAAAGTGAAAATTCCATAGACGGGGGGGAAAAGTGAAAATTCCCTAGCTTGGGGAGCCCCCACGGGGGGGGTGAGAAAGTGAAAATTCCCTAGCTTGGGGAGCCCCCACGGGGGAAAACTACCCTTAGCCCCTCTCACGGACCGAAATAAACATGCGGTGTGGGCGGCCACCCCACGCGAAGCGGGGTGAATTACATGTATTTGATATGTATTTTGCAATGGCATTGACACCTCTCATTAACCATCATGTTCCATGATTTTCCCAATGGTTTTCCCATGGTTTGCCGATGGCTCAGCCACCTTAGGCCATTCACAGAACGGCGGAGCTGCACGAGCGCACCATCGGCCGCGCCGTGGATGCCGTGGAGAGCTTGGCGCAGGACGAGACGCTGGCGCAGCTCTTGGAGCTCAAGTCCGGGGGCCCATATGTTTTAGAAATTATATTATATATATATATATGTAGAGAGAGAGAGAGAGTATGGATGTATAATTATAGTATAGTCATATATATTTATAGTAACTATAGTATGTAGTATGTGTATATATATATATTATATTTTTTGTGACCTACCATACCATGAGTAATATGTTTTTCTATATGGCATTCTAGTGTACAAATACTAGCCATGGGTTTTGATATGTGCGATATGTTCTCTTCCAGGGTTGATTTTGTTTGCCCCAAGGCGGGATTCAAACCCGGAGGCCTGAGGGAGGGCAATTTGGAGCACATTTGCACAGTCCGCCAGCATCATTTCAAGTGGGTTTATTCATGGAACCAAGAAATCTGCGGCCGTGCCACCAGTGAAGCCATTGGGAAACCTCCAGGATGGCATTTCTGGAGAAGCTGAAGATAGAGGCAGTCCATGACGCCGATGTTTTTCCACTCAACCCATGTGGGTTTTACCATGGTCCTGGAAATGGCACCCCAAGTTCTCAACGGGTTGTCATCAATTTCCACATACCTCAAAAAAATCAGCAAAATATGAAACATGCCATATCAATCCATATCAATACATATCAATCCATATCAGATATTAACATATATTAACCCATATTCACCCATCATATTGATCATATTGGCACATTCCTTCGAACCCCGGATCAATTCCAAAGCATCTATGTCTTCGTTGTCCCCGTCCCGATCCCAGGCTCTCCGGAGAGAGCCATGACCTCTGCGTCCTCAAAGACTGAGGACCTGGACGCGTCACGTCCAGCGAGTTCCAGGAATGACACGGCCGAGGTCGAGCCGGTCGAGCCGGTACAGGTGCCAATGGGATGCCCAATGGGATAGCGATTTTTTTGGTGCGGTGTAACCATGTTGATTTTGACTGATGGTTGAAATGAATGGCTTCTTTTAATCGTTTTAATGGTTCTTAGATTGTCTTAGATGTTCTAATGGTTTGAATGGGTCTGAAGCCATATGTTTCCAGAATGGGTTGGATGATGTTGGATGACTTGTTTCGGCATCAAGTTTTTATAGTTTCAAGTCAGGTGCCACCAGAGAAGCCGCCTGCCGGGCCTGCCAGCTTCCGCGGCAAGATGGCAACATCACAGGTGAAGTTGGAGGTGGGGGACTCCATGGAATTCCTGAAGTTTTTGAAGTTGGGAATTTCGACACCAAGGACTTGGAATAAGGATGAAACATGATGAAACAATATCATATGACACATGTATAAGTCAGTATAGTCAGTCACCCTCCAACTTTGCTGTTGGAATTTGTCAGACTCGAGATATCATGCCAACAGACATCTTAGACTTGCCCTCAGACTGCCCTCGGGCACATTGACCTTGTGCCAGGGCGAGCTGGCTGCTTTACGGTCCAGCCGCGATGAGGCTGGGAGCTGCCCAATTGGAAGCTGGCAGCTGACATACACAGCTGGAACGTGGCAGGCTTTAGCCCATGTGGCAGAGTTGGAGGTGCTGAGTGACTTGTGTGGAATATCTCTTGCACAGTGTTGTGGGTAGTGGAGAGATTATAAGGGGAAAAACACATCAAATGGTTTGTTCGTGCTTGTCATATGTGCGCTTCTTCAAGTGTCGCTGCATCGGCCATGACAGATATCTTTGGACAACTTGAGTGAGAGCGATAGCTTGCATTCTCCATTATTCTCCATTGCATTTTTGGCTGAGCGGCCAAAGTTGCCCAAAGAAAACAACTAATTACAACACTTACGGCCCACGGCTGTCATGTGAAGCCATGCCAGAGCAGGTGGCTATGGAGCCCATTGCATGGCTGAAATCTGCAGATTACAGGGGCTATGCTGGCTATGAACAGCAAATGGCACTGAAAGCGCATTTGGATAGTCTGGCAGTGGAACTCTCATTGCTTCGTTCCGATGTGGTGGATGTGTTGCATCAAAGGAACTTGAGGAGAAGGAGGGATGACATCTTCAGACTCTGGCACTTCCAAGTTGCCTATGACAAGTTAAAGCAGTCACTGGAGGTGTCAAGCCCACCCCCGTCACAAAATGTCAACGTCAAGCGGGCAAGAGCTGGGGTCTCCGACCGAGATTTGCGGAATGAGAATACCCTGCGATGTGCCACGTTGTTGTGTTTTTTTCTATCAAGTTCATTGTTGCAACAGATCATCAGCAATTGGCGCTTGGTGGTGCACCGAAACACGCGGAAGCCTTTGGATTTGAGAGCCTTTCCAGCCTGGCGCTTGCAGCTCTTTCTATGGGCTTGGCGTTCAGCAGTGGAAGTGAAAGGCTCCACCAACTGGCGCATGTCGTTGCGGCGGCGGTTGGATGAGGAAACCGTGTTTCAAGCAGCTCAAGCAGTGTTTCAACCACGCATCCGCAAGCCCATGATCGTCCCCAAGGATGTGATACAACTTTTACATTTCAAAGCTGCCAATGCTTTGCGCACCTTGCGTGACAATGACTTGGCCTACTTCATTTTGCAAGCCTGGAATGGCGCGGTGGTTTCTGCCACCTTGGCCCAGATTGGTGCGCCCAGTCGGGCTGCCGTCCACCAGCCAACTCCCACCCGACCGCGCCTTTGGACTGGCCGCTTAGCTGGCCAAAGATTGCCGGCTCGGCCCATTGTCTTTAGGAGGAGCACCATTACCATGGTCCACATTCTTCAGGCTATGGTGGGATGAAGTTTTTCCAAATGCCTCATGGATGCCTTATGGCATGTTGTGACGAAAATCATGTCCGAATGAATCGTTGAACCATCATTTGCAATCATTTGCACCAAATCTTAGCCAGACCTAATGAACAATAATTTATTTTGAGCCATTCTACATTCCCCGTATTTCTCACTTACGTAGTGTGATCCTCCAAGTTATATTTGGTATGAAACAGCCAGCCATCAGTCTATTAATGTCACCCTCTGCAAGCAGGCTTGGCAAGATGCCTGCATTGTCTCCAGACAAGGGCATCAGCACATCAAGACAGCTGCCGCTCGAATTTGCCGCGAAACCCTTCGTCTGGTGTGGCACACCTGGTATCATCTGGGCAGAGCAGAAAAGGCTCAGAGGACACTGCAGAGGATGCACATCCAAAGTCTGAAAGTTTTCGCATCCAGAACTTCAAGACATACTTTGCATCTGATTTGGAAGACCTGGTTAGTCGCCAGCCGATTCAGCAAGGCCAGTAGTCGTCGTGATGACCAGTTGCGTCGCTTGGGGGTAGAAGCTTCTGAGGCTTTGCGCTCGGTGTGGCGCTGTGGCCAGGCCTTAGTGTTGTTTCGGGGATGGCATTGGCTCACCCTGCACTGCACGTTGCACCGGGCCTCCGAGCAACGGCAGCAACAGCTGGAAGGCGATCTGCAGGATCTACGACTGAGACATCGGATCTTGGAAGGTGCACATGCAACAAGAAGCAGTGAGGCACAGCGCTACGGGGAGGCCATGATGTTCGGGAGGTGGAGAGATAGCATACGGATATGGCGTCTCAAATGTCACATTGCAACCTCTGAGATCAAGAAGATCTTGGAGGAGATTTGGCTCCTCTGGGTGTGCTACATTCATGAGTCCCAGCAACACAAGGACCGGGACAGCCGGTATCAGCGACAGCTTGGAAAGCTCAAACATGTGTCTGCCAAGGCAACAGTCTGCTTGTACATGTTGTCGAAATGCTCCTCCTGTTCTGCTGCCTTTCATGCTTGGGCCCTTGTTTTGGCACAGAAACGTCACGAAAGGCTGAGATCATCGCAGAAAGAGCGGCATTTTGAAGGTCAAGTCGTGGCTTGGTGTCGGCGAGGTGTGCTGAAACTTTGCCGCGATGCTCTTTGGAGCTGGAGTTTTTATCTCAGAGGACGACAGCTGATGAATCGCATCACGCAACTGACGTACCTTCGTGTTCTGGAGGAAGATGCCGCAATTCTTCGTGATTGCTGCAGATTTTGGCGCACCTTGACATCAAGACGGCGTCATGGGTGTGACCACTTACTGATGCGGCAGCTTCAACGTGGGAGGTCCACCCTTCACTTTGCTTTTCAATGCTGGCTCTACTTCTGGACCGTTGCCATTCAAGAACAGTTGGAACTGCAGAGCAAAGTTCGCAGCGAGCAACTCCTGCAGTCTAGCGCCATGCGCAGATCCAAGCAAGAATTGCGTTGCACTTTCCTGGCTTGGTATCAACATCTCCAAGCTGCTCACCGAGTGGATGTTTCTCTAGCGTTAGCTCAGTCAGAAGTCGAGTGGCTCTCACATGCTTGTTTCAATGCCTGGAGGTTGGCTACCATTTTAGGTGCCCGGCAAAATCACGAAGCTCGACTGCAGCAGAGGCGGCAGTGGGCCGAATCCGCTCGACAGGATCGCTATTTGTTGAGGCATTGCATTGGTGGATGGCGGGGGGAAATCCTCCAGCTACGAAACCAACAGGTGGATGGTCTGAAAGCTCAGCTCCTGCAGCTTCAAAACTTACTCTCTGAAAGGATGGAAAGGTGTACCTCGGACCGTGCCCTGCCAGCAATTGTAGCATGTTGGAGGAATGCGGCCAGTGTAAATAGACGGAATAGGATGAAAAACACACTTCTCCTGTCAACTTGCATGCGTAGTTGGACATCTTTGTGGAGCAGTAAGCGGCACACGGCCACAAAGAAGATGCTGTGGGCAGTGGAAAAGCTCTCTGCTCGGTTGCTCCATGAGAAATTGCTGCAGCTGTGCCGGGGAGTTTTCCAAGCTTGGTGCCAAGCGAAGGCATCAGCCCATTTGGGAAGAGCATTGACTCAGAGACTGCAACAGCTCCGTGGTGAAGGTCTGTTGCGGATCGGCTTCTTGGGATGGACGGCTGCAATCCTGATGAAACGACAACGCCGTTTGCAGCATTTCAAGTTTCAGATGCAAACGAAAACATCACGAGATTTGAACCTCACTCGTGCACTGACCTTCTATCATTGGCGAGGAGCAGTGTCTAGTCCAGCTCCACGTGTGTATGCATACAGTTTGTGGGTGAAATGTTTGGGTCACCGAACGCTACTGGATTTGGTCTTTCGATCGTGGCGCAGTTTGCGTGCTGAGCCAAGAATTGAATCCGGCGCCATCCAAGCTGCAGACGAAATGCTTGAACTTTGCAAATGCTTGGAGACACAGAATGCCGATTTGCTGCTCTTGTTGCAAGAGCGTGCTAATGCTAATGCCTTAATGGAAGTAGAGTTGCAAGACAGCAACCTGCCCGTTGAAAGCTGAAATCTGCTTTCGCAAATGTACCATTGAGTTCCGTGCGGAGCAAAGCAGGCTTTGAAAGTCTTGTCACCAGCTTGTGGATAGGTCAGGAACACCGACTATCCACATTCTTCTGAAATCCGTCCGAAATTCCATGTTTCTCGACATGTCTCTACCTTGCCAGAGGGACACGGGGCATGTTTCTCGACATGTTCTCCCACGACAGGCCCGCCTTGCAGAACTCTCTGCGGTATCCGACGATGCCCTGGGTCAAGCAGATGAAGCGAAACAACAGGCCAGCTGTGGATGTCACCGTCGTCACGGTCATCAATGCTTTTGCCAACGCACTGTAGTGATAGTGATGATGATGATGATGATGATGATGGTGATGATGATGATGATGGTGGTGATGATGATGATGATGATGATGTTAGTGATTGGATGGATGATCTTTATGGATTTGACAAATGAATATGATTCAACATTGTCATTGATCTTTTGATCGATGTATAACATTTTACAACATGCTTTTTGTATAACATATATTACATATATAACATATATAACATGTTGAAATCAATTAGAAATTCAATGAGACCCAGCGTCTTCACCGCACGGGGCCGCTTCGAGGTGTTGCTTCTAAGACGGGCAGTTGAGGTGCGGCTGGATCCATGGCCCCGGGGCCCCAACGCTGATTGGCTTCAAATCAGGAGAAAGACACAGCAATGGCAGAGCTCACTGAGGTTCGGGGCCCCAGAAATCAGACGGCACACTGTGCAGACTTGGCTTGAATTGCCTTGAAACGGTTTGAACATGTTTGAAACATGTTTGGCTCATTTCTTTCTTTGGGGCTGTAGCCAACGGTCATTTAGACGTCTATTTGTCGTGTATCCATGTGCCTTTGTGTTATTTTGTGTTATTCTGGCGCATATCATCTGTGAGATCATTATGTGAGACTAATTGTCGTTCCCATCCATCCCCTCCGCAAACTATGATGGCACATAACTGTTCCAAGCAGTGGGATGGTTTTGTATATAAATCTGAAAGAACACAGCCTAGCATAGCCATTAGAAGTTGCTGCGGCAAATGAGATCCAAAAATACATAAAGATATGCCATGTACAAAACAGAAGCACTTAACCACAGTTTCCGAAAGTTTTCATCCAAGTGGTGAGAAGAAACAGTCGCACTCTGTTCGGCTTCTGTCGCCAAGAAGCAGAACACCCACCAGTTCGATTCAGTTTTTTGATGCCAATCTATGTAAAGTTTCCTCTAGTTTGAAAGGCAAGCTCTATTGGAACAGGCATGACCAAGAACAAGGTCACAACTATTGGTACACTCCAAGGTATGTTGTTGCGATAGCTAGTACAGAAACTAAGACCACACCAAATTATCCGAAGATACAGTATTGCATATCAGGGGAATATTGAATTGCAACGCAATGACACTGCCATACATGATATATTTATTCGTGGGTAGTGATGCTAAATCTATAGATATGCAGGGCAACTATGCTTTCACATAGTGAAGTGCCAAGGCTTGCAGTAAGAGTACGATCATCTATTTGGTATAATTTTCCTGTAATACATTGATGTTAATGTTGTAGCTGCTGTTTTTGCAAAAGTGACCACTGTGGTGTTGCATTGTGAGGCCATTTGCTACCAAATAGTAGCACTAATTTCTGATCATCTACAACTTACAGAATAGTTTTTTTTTTGTAGAACACTTCTACACCTCAGGCCGCCCCAGTAACATGGAGTACTGAAACATCCTTGCAACAATGTATAGTTAAAGCATGCTTAAAGCATACCGTATTGTAAAGCATGACCAAACATTACCGATCCTCAATCCACGGGCGTGTTCGAATCTGGCATTCATATATATATATATCGTTTTATTGTTCGCAAAAATAGTGGCCAGAGCCGCATCAGCACTGTAGTCTTGGCTTCAAGTAGAACATACACTTCCTGCAAGACATTCAGGCCCAAAGCAAGCTCGAGGAGCAATTTGGCATTGCCAAATCCAGACTTGAACAGAATGAGGCAAGGCAGCAATAGGCAGCAATACTGTAGGCAGCAATAGGCAGCAATGCTGCATGGGTTGTATAGCCGCTATTGGGTGCAGGTCGGTTGAAAGGCCGTCTGTGGAATTTCAGGCGAGCTTCATGGAGAGGGTGCAACGAGAGGTGAGCCAAAAGGAGCAAGAGCTCTTGGACGAGGCCTGGTTCAACGTGGTCACCATGTGGTCACCATGTGGTCACACCATACCGCCCCTTACCGCTTGTGACTTCCATGGCAGGTTGCTTATCTCCGAAAAGCTGGAGAGGTCAAAGAGCGCCGTGTGCAAGATTTGCAGGCCATGGGAAAACCAAAGTTGCAGATGGCATTCACTGGGACATAATTGATGGATGATGATGGATGTTTGATATTTTGATGATTTTGATGATTTTTGCTGGTGGCTAATTGTTTTATTCCCGAATGCGTAGCAAGGGTTCCCGTTTCACTCTGGGGGTTTGGGGCTGAGGGTGCGTTCGCTAGACGTTGCACACACTCTGCACTCTACACTTTACCCTTTTCACTTCACACGTTACACTTGACACTCCACACTCTACACTTCACACTCCGCACTATACACTTTACACTCGACACTCCACACTCTACACTTTACACTCCACACTCTACACACTACACTCTGCAGTTTACCCTCTTCACTTCACACGTTACACTTGACACTCCACGCTCTACACTTGACCCTCCGCACTATACACTTTACACTCGACACTCCACACTCTACACTTTACACTCCACACTCTACACACTACACTCTGCAATTTACCCTCTTCACTTCACACGTTACACTTGACACTTCACACTCTACACTTCATACTCCGCACTATACACTTTACACCCCACACTCCACATTCTACACTTTACACTCCACACTCTACTACACACTACACTCTACAGACTGCACTTTACCCTTTTCACTTCACACGTTACACTTGACACTCCACACTCTACACTTGACACTCCGCACTCCGCACTCCGCACTCTACCCTTTGCACTTTACATTTACACTTCACACTTTAACTCCAGACTCTACACTTTACACTTTGTACACCCCACTCTACGCTCCACACTTCACACTCCACATTTCACGCTTTACATTCGACACGTCACACTCCACAATCCCCGCTTCGCACCCTGCACGCTGCATTCTCCACTCAACACCTCACTGTCTTCCCACTGCACGCTCTGCACTCCGCTGTCTTCCCCCTCCATACTCTGCACTCCACTCGAGTCCACACTCCACAGTCTACGCTGGTAAGGTGAGAGGGGAAGAATGTACAAGACTGTTGAAATAACTCGTTTCATCTTGTTTCACAAAAATGCTTCATGTGACCGCATCTCTATGTGGTCCGACATCTGTACCATGAACATTAACATATGTGTGAGCAATCGAGCAATCGGGTTCGTGGACTACATCTGTTTTTTTGTCCATGTCACTTTGTGCCCTAGTGCGCGGTGAGCATGGAAATAGGCACGATCAAGGTTACAACATGTTGGAACACTGCAGGTCCGTTGACACATGCTGGCTACCCATCCACAGCCGAAAAGCTCTATGTGCTAGGCCGAAAAAGCTGCCATGGAGCGGCGTTTCTTAGTGAAGGCCAGTGCTGGAGTACCCGCCCCAGAACCAGTGGCGGCTCATGCTGGCAATGTCAGGGACATTACTGGGCGTCATGGCTGAGGTCGCTGATTCAGGCGATGTGATGCTGGAGGCGAGCACGTCAGCTTCAAATGAGTTCATGAACAGTGAGATCTTTCAAAGAGGAATGGGGGATTATCAGTACGCATCAGTTTCATGCAGCTCTTTTGATCTCATTTGTGCAATCTTGGCAACTCCATGAAGCCATATCTTTTGAAAGGCAAAGGCCGCAATTACATAAGATCCTTGCAAAGAACCATAACATGCAGTTCTCAAAAAATGTCAAAACATTCATGTGGTTCTTGGTGTTAAACCTGAGTTTTGGTGCTCAGAGGACATTAGCACATCCTCAGTCTTTCCTCGCATGAGGTTACAAGGATTATATAACAATTCCAATTGTGTCAGTGTCCATATGCCCATCCTTTGAAAGAGAACGCGGTGTCAGCGCCAGAGGCCCACACTGCCATTGCAAGGGCATTTGGAGACACAACCCTGCAGGCGCTGCGGATGGGAAAAAATAAACGACAAAAAAGCATTGTCGTTCATGTGATGCCAATGTCTTGGACAAATCTTCTAGTAGTTTTATATATCTCTTCGCGTTCCTTGAACCTTTTATAGTAGTTTCATCAGGCTGCAACGTATGGATGCTGATTTTCACATCACATCGCACCAGATGCCACTTGACCTTTCTTGTCACTTTCCGTATTGCCATCATCGCTGTGCAGCACCCATGCCTCCGTCTTCTCGATGAGCCGATGCTGCACATGCCTCAGATTTGTCAGGTGTCATTGGGAAGTTCATGGATATTCATGGGAGTTCCCATTTGTGCGACTCATAAGCCAAAAAACCATCACGGTTTTGTCAGGAAGTTCATGGCTTTGCTGTTCAAGCAACCGATTTTTCGGAGAATGTTCGTAGCAGCCTGAGATTCTGCTCGCGCTAGAGAAGCCAGTCATGTGTGTTTTGATTGGCAAGAGTTGCCTACAGACAGCTCTCCCTTGCTCTTGTATCTCTTGTCATCAGCAGTGCAGATGCATTCCACCCTGATTCCTGTCCGCAGTTCGGCGCAACCTCTCTACTTTGGTTCTATGTGCTCGTCAGCTTGCCGGGAGGATCTGAATCGATACACACATGAAAAAGATCAAAGGATATTTGCATGTAATTTTCACATATTCTCCGTCGCACTCAAGTGGTAAATCTTTCTATTTACATCGCTGGACCAAAACTTTATCCTCTGGCCTGGAATGAACAGCTTCTGAGCCTTATGTTCACCCTCAGGTATTGGGCTTTGTCCCTTACTGCGCATGTAAGTTTGGCATATTCAGCACTAATGAAGGCATTGGTTGGGGATTTTTATTTCATTATTAATAATAAAATTATATAGAATTATAAAATTCTTGTATCCACCACCTGAACCACGATCAAACATTCAATACATATTACATATATTTATATTGTAGAATAATTAGAAATAAATAGAATAATTTATAATATTATATAATAAAATTTCATTATTATTGTTTCTAATTAATATTCTTTAATATATTATTATTATTATATTAATTTAATATTAAAATGAATTATTATAAAATTATCCCTAATATATCCCTCAATTTAATTTTTGATTTTTATTGTTTAATTTTTTTTTTTTTTTTTTTTTTTCATTTTTTTTTTTTTTTTTTTTATTTTTTTCATTTTTGCTGCCTGTGTTAAAATAAATTAAAAATGATAAAAAATGAGGAAAAATAAAAAAACAAAGGAAAAAACGATGGAAAAAAAATGAAAAAAATGAAAA
>Ga0126342_10020228_pt1 | contig 11211 bp, 12 predicted proteins | sample Cyp1metagenome_FD_92528 | JGI IMG/M metagenome (GOLD analysis project Ga0126342, IMG submission 92528) | Coral microbial communities from Lord Howe Island, Old Settlement Bay, Australia - Cyphastrea 1 metagenome | ecosystem: Host-associated > Invertebrates > Cnidaria > Coral ...
ATAGATATAGATAGATATAGATAGATATAGATAGATATAGATAGATATAGATAGATATAGATAGATATAGATAGATATAGATAGATATAGATAGATAGAGATAGATAGAGATAGATAGATAGATAGATAAAAAGATAGACAGATAGACAGATAGACAGACAGACAAAGAAAGAGATAGATAGATCGATCGATAGATATAGATAGATATAGATAGATATAAATAGATATAGAGAGATTTAGATAGATTTAGATAGATATAGATAGATATAGATAGATATAGATAGATATAGATAGATATAGATTGATAGATACTATTATTATATATTATTATTATTGTCATTGACATGTTTATTTTCATCATTATTTTCATTATTATTTGCATGCGTGCGTGGGGGGTTCGGATCCCCCATTCTATCCCATCAACCAATGCTAGGATCAACTAAGCAGTGCTGAACTCACCAACCGGAATCAACCGCAGCTTGGAGCACGATCTCGTTCAGGAGCTCCGGGAAATCTTTGCGAAGCCTCGACTTTTCATTGCAAACGTAGGGATCCACTGGGCTGTTTTGCAAAAACAAATGAACAATTAAGACTTCTAGATGGATCAGAACTTGTAAATTAATGGTGAAACATCGGAATCTCAAGATAAGTCCAAGGTTTGTTTCCATGCCCCATGGTCTTCCATGGCTTTTCCCACAGTTCTTTTTCCCTTACACCAACTCCTGGACGCTCCAAGTGACGGCAGATACACCGCCGTCCCCCGCTCCGGGGGACGCCGTGGCAATGTGGCATCTGCCAGGAGGCGCTGAGGCGTCACGTGGGGCAGTGGACACGACGCGGTCTCATCGAAGAAGAATCTGACAGAAAGTCAGGGAAGTCTATAAACTAAACCTCCTGGGGTAGATCCAGTTGAAATCAACGACTTCCATTTGGGGATGATGTTTTTAGCCACTTATGGCCTATGGCCTATGGCCATGTTGGGGATGGTTTACTATGATTACTATGGGGGTTTACCATAGAGGAAGAAAATGTGATGGACGCCTTAACTAGCTGTTGTTGACGCTCAGTCCTCTGAAAAAAATGATCGTTAGTTGGGTCACTCCAGATGGAAAATCAAAAATCAAAAATAAGTTACTGTCTTGATAGGCCTGATTTGGTGGAGATACCCTTCCGAGAATACCTTTAGATACGCTCGGTCTCTTTTTCTTTCTGTTTTGCACCAAGCCCTGACTCGGCCTTTCGTGAGACAGGTGCCAGCTACTGGGACGATTCTCGAAGAGATGCAAATATTTGAAGCACGAACCAAAAAGGCGGTCCTTTTTCGGGATGCCTTTCTTATCTTCAAATCAAACTTGGACATTTCGGTACCTCCAGGCTCTGCACTGGCGAGGGGAAGTCGTGCTTTTCACTGAGATTAGAAAAGCCAGCCAGATTTTAGATCCAGTAGGGCTACAAAAGCATATGCTACAAAAGCAAATGAAACATGAAACACCCCAACACTTTTTTGCTGGGTTCCTTCCTCACTGCCCTCCACTCCCATCCACTGGGGCCTGTATGGATTGGAGAGAATATGTGGTCGAGAGGAGAGAACGAACGCGGACTTGAATCCCACGCCTTTCTCGCCAGTTTGTGCAATTCCCTTGGTCGAAGAACCCAAACCTCGGTGTCTTTTTTCACAAGAATCTGACCAGTGCCACTCCCTCAGGGCAGCCCTTGCTGCAGGATCTATAAAAACTCAATCTCATCAATGGCTGATGAAATCCTCACTGCAAGGATAACCTTTGGATGGGCATTTGGGAACTACATGACTATAATGACTAAAGCAAGGATGGAAAAATGCTTCGCTTCGAATGGAAAGCCCCCCACTTCAAGCCGTAGAAAGGTTGACAGGAAATGACAGAAATGATTGACACCACTTGTTGCTAACTTGTGTGTGTGTGGGTTTGTATGTAATGTGATGTGATGTGATGTGATGTAACGTAAATGTAACGTAAATGTAACGTAAATGTAACGTAAATGTAACGTAAATGTAACGTAAATGTAACGTAAATGTAACGTAAATGTAACGTAAATGTAACGTAAATGTAGCGTAAATGCAAATGTAAATGCAAATGTAAATACAAATGTAAATGTAATGTAATGTATAGGTATACGTATATGTATGTGTGTGTATGTGTGTGTGTGTCGAGCGTTTATATTTGCCGCTCATGAGTTTTCCCACCCTCCAGCTTCACACCAAAGGGCTGCAAAGTGCTTCGACGTCCTCCCACGAGAAGCCTCGCTCGTTGTACTCGATCCTCGATTGTCAATGAGATTGGATTCCTGGATGAGTACAAATGGTCTCACAAAATTGGGTTAGAGCATCCATTCTCGAGATTTTCGTGGGTTGGTAAACGTGTTGATAATCTCTACTACTACTACTGCTGCTACTACTACTACTACCACTACTACTACCACTACTACTACCACTACTACTACTACGACGACGACGACGACGACTACTACTACTACTACTATGTCTTCGAGGTTAGGTGTTCATTTTGCTTGCTCATGCAAGCCTTAACGCTCGGGCTATCTTGACTGCGAGACCCCAAGAAAATCAGCAAACCCCAGCACATTCCAAGCAACTCTGACGGTTTTTTTGAGCCCAGCATCCACAAATAATTTCCAGTTTGCTCGATCTGCATTTCTGCCTCTTGGTCGTAGCTGCAATCGTCCGCATTTTGAAGAAGCTCCCAAAGAGCTCGCGACGGACCCGAGTACAGCTCGCTGGACATCAACTTCCTTGAGATGCTCAGAGGATCAATGGGAGCATGTCTCCGCATGTCTTGGCAGGTTTCAAAGTACCATGAACCATTTCTTTCCGGTTGCATCCGCAGTAAATGAAGTTTCGGGACAAGGGTTGCTTCAGTCTCCATTGTGAGGGCTTTGGACATCTACAAGCACACTCATATCTTCATACAAAATCCGATAGTGCTTGTTTTCTAATGTGCATGTATATTTACGTTAAAAGAAAGTATCAATATCGACATCCACCTATTTCATCTATTTCATGTCTATATCTATTTTTGTCATACAATGTCATCCATCTCCCCATCCAAAAAAAAACAAAGCTCCAACCGATTCTAACCCATTGAACTTTCCCTCTTTTTCCTCTCTTTTTCCTCTCTTTTTCTTTCAAGATTTCCCAAGCATCAAGGAGTTGCGCAACATGCTCCCTGCCAGCTCCGGCAGCTCCGCCTGCAGCTTTCGCCGCAGCTCCTCCAGCTCCGTCGCCGCCACGGCACATCCGGCCGCCTGCGGAGCTCGGCGCGGCGCATCTGGAACGACCGGGGCCTCGCGCTCACCTGGCGCGGTTCAAAGGCCACCAAAGTAGGAAGTAAGTTGAGGAAAACATGAGAAAACCGCCAAAAAGTTGGTCAAAAATGAGGCGAAAATTGGTTGGGGATCAGAAGAAACGAAACATCTTGGGAGTTTTTTTCGGCAGGTTGGAAGTCTTATGGGGTCTTGACCCAGAACCAACGCCTTCAACCTGTGTGACTTTGCGCCGCAGCACGGCCATTTCTTCGCGTAGCTGGTTCAGAGTGGCTTCTGCAGTGTATCTCTCCTCCTTCACTTTCTGCAACCTTTGTGCAGGCCGGAGATGGCTCCCATTCAAATCTGCTATTCCAGTACGACATCTGCAAGGGAAACCTCAAAAACCCTCCATTTTGCACGGAAGCCCAACTACCCTCAAATAGCATCAGGCAAGGCAGGTGGAGGTGGAGAAGAATGTCCCGTTCGATCACAAGGACATGGGCCGAGCTGCTCAGTTCGAGCATCCTGCAGCTGTTGACACGTCAGCTCCATGCCCTGTTCCCGCGCAATGCGCAGCAGGCTCTGGTTTTGCACCGCACAGGCACCGGCGCTGCGAGTCACGTGCAGAGATGCACCAAGGCTCCTGGGATCACCAACGGATCACCAACTTACATGAGATGGTCACCTCCTTAAAGTCACAGGCACCCACCATTTATGCATGGTTTCAACATGTTTATAACATTTTATAACCGGTTGAATACCACTTCACACTTGACCCCAGTTTGGGGCGCACTGACTTGGATTCATCTCGTATCCCTATAAACATCTCTGGTTGCAACTAGCGCCCAGGTGCTTCACCACAATCTGCATGGCAATGCGCTGCAGTTCTTCCACTGACAGCGAAGACAAATCTCCCGGGATGTTTTGATCCTCAGCGAGCGCTGTGGAATATTCCGGTCAAATGGTGGAATGAATGCATCAAGACGAACCATTCACCTACTCGAACATATAAAGATATAATGCATATAGCAATCCCAAATCCCCATGTCAAATGTCGGCAAATCATCCAAAAATCCAAGCTCTGCCCAATCACGTCCGCTGTGCTACCGGAAAAAAGTCAGATTCGAGGAAAATATGATCCTGATTCAAGGATGGGAAAAAAAGAAATACCCAACTCACCCATCCCAATAGTCGTTGGTGAAAGGCCTCAATATCTCCCACCAAATTCACCAAAATTTAGGCCAGAAAATGTCTTTCCCGGGAGGATGCCGCTTAAAAAAATAAAAACAAGAAAAAAACTACGAACGACAAAATCTACCCAAAAATTAAATAACTCACAACAAGTATGATATGACCCATTTATGCCCGTATGATATGGATATAACCTATCTATACGGTGCCTCTGATGTGGCAAACCCAATAATGAACCATCGCTCATATCACCAGAAATGGCTTGCATACACCTCAAAATTCGCGGGTTTTGGCATTGGGTTTACCACATTGCATGTCGAGATCCCATCAAAACCATGGAAATCCCGTTAAACACCCATAAAAATCCCTTATTTTTGATGCTTCAATCACCCACATGATCACATATCTTGGAGGCGGCTTCACCAACAGATTGAATCTCAGCCCTGGATCAATAAACCTCTGGGCTAATTGGGGTTGGTATATCAAATTATCACTTGGGGAGTACCTCCCAAAGTAATAAACATTAATAAACATTGATCAAGCATGGTTTATTCATGTTTTATTCATGTTTTATCCAGGGTTGTCATCCAGCTCCAGCATCTTTCATCATCGCCTCCAGTGATCTCTTCAGCTCCTCCGACCTAAACTGGTCCTCCAGCGCCGGCAGCGCCAGCTCCTGCCCCGGCGGTGTCGGCGGTTTCGGCGGTTTCGGCGGTCGCGGCTGCGCAAAGTCGAAGGGCGCGGCCCAGCGGATGACCTGGGAATCCAACATGGCCATGTAAATCGCTATGTAAATCGCTATGTAAATCCCAGTGAAAATTATGAAAATGGATGAAAATAGATTGACCATCGCATGGGTACATAATCCTACTCTTGAAATCAGTAGCAGGTGCTCCACTTTAAGGTTTGTTGCCCGGAGGATAGTGGCTGTCAACAGTGTATATACACGGAGTACACGGGTGTGCATGTATCAAAGATCCAAGATGATTCAAAGATGCCAAACTCAACTATTGAGGCGTTGCGGTCTCACATCGTGTGGCTGGCAGTGTCAAATCTGACACTAGTCAACCACTTCGAATTACCCTAGCTGCGATAACAGAGCAATAAGCCTCCAAAAGCGCCAAGGGTTTCATTCACTGCAAGGCCCCCACCTGATCTTCCTATTCCCCAGTTCCCATCTGTCGAGGTTTCCACGGTCGCCAAGTGGCGGCAGCCTCCCCTTCTGCCACCTCCACCACCACCCGCAGTGGCACATGTGGCAAATCCGAGTGCTGTCGCCCCAACTCCAGCTGCCAGGGGCCGCGGAGCCCCTCCGTCAAAAGCACAGAGAGGGCGAGCCTCTCCTGGGCTCAGGAAGTTTCCTCCAACAAGTGGAAAACATTTGAAAACAATCCAAAAATGGTTGGCCTTGTTTGATTCTGAGGTAGTGATTGATGATCACCAGGTTTGGGTGCCTGCATGTGTTGGAATGAACACTTTGCCTCGCCTGAGCGTGCGCTTGTGTGCAATGAGTGGGCCTTATAGTCTCTAGCGCATCTTGCTTCACAAAAGGAGTCTTGCTTCAAGGAAAGCAACAGTAGAATCATTCGATTTCGAAGCACATTCATCCACTACGTGCGAAGTTGGGGAAGCCTCGAAACGAATACAGCTACCCAAATTGCCAGTGTGGATCTAAAAAAGATATCAGATTTCTGGGACAGACCCAGGACAAAGCCATCCAAAATCCAGTAGAATGATCTCCAGTCGACCTTATGTCCCTCCTCCCAGCTTTATGCATTGCATGCTGGGTGTCCAAATCCACCTTCACGCCAAATCCTTGAGAACTCGGCCCTATCTGCACATTGCCAGAGGCGACTCGCAGATTGAGACCTGCATCAGCTGTCGTTCGTGGGTCGGAGGCGCCCACATGGTCCCAGCTGCAAACAGAGTTGGAACGCGGGTGCACGTGGGGGTACCCTAGGGTAAACTAACATAGATGTGGAGTTTACCCACCATTTATCGATCATTTTCCTATAGAACCCATGGCTTTTCCACATCTTTTTGTATGTTTACCCTAGGGTAACCCCTGATTGGAAGACTCCAACTGGGACGATGATGGCGCACCATGGTCACAGCTCAGCGTGGCCAACGGCAACATCTGCTCGCCCCCCTTGGTGACCATGGCCCGGAGGCACTTGACGTAACCTGGATGCTGCAGTCGTCCACGTAAAGTGCTTGGATGGGCACGGTGAAACATACCAATGGAATCCAATGGATTGGTTTACTGGGAAAATGGTCCTTGCTTTTACTCAATTACATATTATGTTACTGTATACTTATATGCATATTGGACTATGTGTACATTATATATTATATATATAGTATATGCCTGCCCTTCATCAATCTTAATCTTGGATAGGGCTGGTGGGAGTCTCAAAGCAACTTTATCATTGCAGTTCACCGTTTGCCGGTCTGGGTGCTGTTTTGACATCTACTGAAGTCATATTCTTCCAGTGATTCCAGTGATGGTTGACATCCCAAATTCGCCAGGGCGCTGATGTCATCTCCATCTTGCTCATTTCGCATGACGAAGAACGTGACGTCCGTTGGGTCTTCGGACTGGGGGTTGGAAGCCACCTGGATGAACCTGGAACCGCAGCATTTTGGAACCATATTCTCAGACCAGCCCAATTGAAGATGGTTTGGAATAATCTCCGGACGGAATTACAAGTGTGTACTGTTATGTGACTCTTGGGCTAATCGAATTGTTGGCTTAAGCTCTTTCCCACCACACGGCACCGCTGCCAGAGCATCTCGACCAAGGCGCTGCAGGTCTTTTAGCTTTTCTGTGGCTTGGGGATGATGTTCGAAGACACTTCGCATCAGCCTCTCTGCTTCCTTGGCTATGAGGGCCCTGGTTCCCCTGGGAGTCGTGAGGGGAACTTCCACATCCAAATCTCAGTGCCAGGCGGGCTCCAAACGTCTCGGTGGGTTGGAGTGGGCCTTTCGCAAGGTGACAATCTCAGACCGCAGCTCCTGGAGGTTGCGGAAGCTCCTCCCTGCCAGCTCCACTGGGCCGCTGTTGGCAAACTCTTGACGGTCCCTTCCGTCGATCCTGGCCCCAGGAAGACTTCTTTGTGTGCCTCTAAGGCAAGGAGCTGGATGACATTGGGATACAGATGCGTGCTCACCGTATCTATCTATACATGCACAAATGCACGTGTATATATATATACATACAGATGTGCATTGTGTGTGTGTATATGTATGTGCGAAGATCTACTGTATGTGTTGCTAACATACACGCACATCTTTAAGAAGTAGACATCCACACATCCCGCGACCAGTCTTCGTAGGCGCTGGCACCGCTAAATGCACTGAGCACCTCGAGGCCGTCCAGGAGGAATGGAACTAAAACATACTAAAACGATAAAGCCTGGGGATGATAGTCAATGATGAATAATGTTATACAGTTATACACGTATAGATGTATAGATATGGTTATAGGTGGTTGGAAAAACGTATGTGTATATATATATATATAAGTTATATATAAGTATATAATATATGTGATTATATATATATGATATTATATATGGCTGCAACTAGCCAACTCTGCTAGAATTGATTTCAGAATTACTGGTTGACCAGGCCTCTGGCGGGAGAAAACCTTGCCAGATCTGCCAACACCAATGGAGTGAAGCCATCAGAAAATGGTGCATGTGTCTTCACCATCTCCAACATGTTCTGTTTTATGGTGATCACATAGGCCATCACTGACTTTAGCAGTCTTGATTTTGGACACATATGGATAAACAATGTCCGGTAGCTGTAACTATTCTCGGGTAGCACAGTATCCTGTGTCCATCAAAAGCTCGTCGAATTTTGTCATGCTGCTTGCACGTAACCAACCTGACTCAAACGCGGATCAAAATTGACATCCAAATACTGCCTGCAGCAATTATTTGGGCGCAAAAATGCATTATGCATCACAAGAACAATTGCGTAATTAGAATGATAGCCTTGTTGATTGATTACTGGAACGACCTTGTTTTTAAGCAATAAGGGTAGCCGGAGGAGAAAAAAAAATTAGAATCGAGTAGATCACAATGATCCAACTACGATTCACAGTCCAATAGTGTCCAAAGCACTGGCCAAGAACCTCAAAGTACAATTCTTTGGTACTGAAGAAGATGTGGCCGCGATCAAACGCATGCAGGCCGCCTGCTGGCGTGGTCCACGTCAAACAAAGGGATGCGGGATGCCCTTTTAACCCCATCCCTCAATATTAAATATTGAAACAGGGACCCCAAAATCAGCTCAACCAATGGCAAGAATAATTATGCCCAACCCAATTTTGACTGGAGGTCCTATCCTAAAAATCTCGGTGAATTTTCCTCTGGCCCAGCCTGACAGCTCCTTTCCCCAGCTGCCATCCGCGAACTGCGGCACCGCCAGCAGCGGTGCGGCGACGCCGGCGGCGAACGGTGACACCTGCGGACCGTGGCCGTCGCCCTTGAAATAGCGGTCGTAGCGGCCTTTGCCACCTTTACCTGCAGTTGATTCGAGTTGAGCTGATTTCCCATGTCACTAGTTGAGTCAGGCTATGAGAACCCATTGCGATTGACCGGATTTTTGCGGATCGTTGTTAAGGGTGTCTCTGAAGTTACAAGCTGGTTTCGTGAAATGGCGGCCCTGACTTCTGTACCTCAGTAGTTCAGTACTTCAGCACCTCTGGGAGCATTGCAGGCCAATTTCAGGAGGTGAAGCTGCTGGGCCCTGAAGCTGCTGGGCCCTGAAGCCGAGCAGCCTTTCCATTCGTCTTTGCCTTTGCCACCCTTTCCTTTTCCCATGGCGTCCAATCATCCAGGCAAGTTCTGAAAGAGTAGTGGCTAGTGGCTTGGGAACTGGCTGTGCTGGCTTAGGACCAACTCCATGAAATGAAGGTGGGTGCTTGGAGTTCCCTCAAGTTTTGGACATGCCCCAGGTGTCACATTCTGAAAAGTTTGAATCCAACAAACCCTAGCGGCCCTAGCATCTCTCCTTTTAGCTGTCTTTTAGAGGCTTCCGCCTGGGAAGTGGATCTTGAAGATCTTAAGGGATGCAGCTCTGAAGCCACGAATGCTGCAGCAATCCACTTTTCAGAACCAAACATTCGGTGGGACACGAACCCCTACTGGTTGGGCTGACCCCGCCACCATGTGTCCCTATACTCAACACGGAGAGCACTGGACACCCCGTCGCAACTGAATTTGAACCAAACATGCGACATGGCAACTGTCAAGCTGACAGCTTGCAGCCAAATCATAGCCATCATACCGTGCTTCTGGTTTGAGACTGGTACTAATTTTGCCGCTTTTCGCACCTGATATGTGCGGTTGTTTTCATTCTCTCGACAATTTCACTCTCCTCTGCGCCATTCTTCTCCACCTGAATTGCTCGGTCCGCAGCCCCCATGATCTTCGCTCTTTCTTGCTAAGCAATGAATCCTGAACCAACCTAAGCACTAAATGGACTACTCGTGCAGTTCTGGCAACCTTTGGCCACGAACTCGACTCTAAAAGACGCTGAAACCCTGGCACGACCATAAGAAGACTAGCTGTGCAAAATGTCAGGCCTCAAAATTGACCATGAAAAACAAAATGACTTCAGGGGTGACCCAATTTTTTGCAAATAAACCCAAATGTCAGCATATCAAATCACTGCCATGTCGCTCTTGAAACAGCTTGGAGGGTCACTTTGCCCTTCAACCAGCATAGTTTCGCGATGATCGGCCAATCAGCTCGCCAGAGCTACGGTCGAGAGCTGGGTGAGTGGCTCCGTACGTTGTTCAGCAGCCCTCTGGAAGGACCTGGCGCATTTTGGGAAGCTGTACAAATTCTCGGAAAATTAAATGACAAATATGTACAGTAGAGTCTGCACGTACGTACGTACGTACTATGTATGTCTGTCTGTCTGTATGTCTGTGTGTGTGTGTCTGTGCGTGTTTGTGTGTATGTGTGTCTGTGTGTCTGTGTCTGTGTGTCTGTCTGTCTGGCTGTCTGTCTGCCTGCCTGCCTGTCTGTCTGTCTGTGCCTGTCTGTCTGCCTGCCTGTTTGCCTGTCTGTCTGCCTGCCTGCCTGTCTGTCTGTCTCTGTCTCTATCCATCTATCTCTCTATCTCTCTATCTCTCTCTCTATATCTATCTATCTATCTATCTGTCTGTCTGTCTGTCTGTCTGTCTATCTATCTATCTATCTATCTATCTCTCTCTCTCTCTCTATCTCTATCTATCTACCTATCTATCTATCTATCCATGCATGTAGCCATGCATGTATCTATGCAGGTATCTATGCATGTATCTATGTATGAAACCATCCATGTATCTACGCATGTATCTGTGCATGTATCTATGTATGTATCTATGCATGTATCTATGCATGTATCTATGTATGTATCTATGTACCTACGTATCCATGTATCTTTGTATCTATGTATCTATGCATCTATGTCTCTACGTATCTATGTGTCGATGTATGGATGCATCCATGTATCCATGTATCTATGTATCCATGTATCCATGTATCCGTGCATGTACCATGTTATGTATCTATGTGTGTTTCTATGTATGTGTCTATGTATGCACCTATGCATGTATCTGTGCGTGCATCTATACATGCATCTATGCATGCATCTATGCGTGAATCTATGCATGCATACATGCATGCATCTATCTATCTATCTATCTATCTATCTATCTATCTA
>Ga0126342_10020229_pt1:0-7500 | contig 11211 bp, 10 predicted proteins | sample Cyp1metagenome_FD_92528 | JGI IMG/M metagenome (GOLD analysis project Ga0126342, IMG submission 92528) | Coral microbial communities from Lord Howe Island, Old Settlement Bay, Australia - Cyphastrea 1 metagenome | ecosystem: Host-associated > Invertebrates > Cnidaria > Coral ...
ATATATATATATTATTTATGTTTATTTATATACACCATACATTACATTACAAAGTCACACACTATGTTTCAGGTTTCCACAAATCTGGCAAACTAAAAAACATATTCACCAAACAAGGTTGACCCAGTTCACAAGTCGATAGATAGCACTGCCCTGATTTCTGACTTCACACCATTGCTTCTGCTCCGACCCTTCGGATTTCGGACCTTTTACCAGCTAACCAAGCCTGAAGACTCACATGGAAACCCCAAGCCTTCGGTTTCCGCAACGCGACTCTCGCAGTTGAAAATTGCGCGAAGTTCCATTGTTCCATTGCTCACCTCCACAAAAGCAAGATTTTCCTCAAAGGCATGACCATCTTTAACGGACTTGAGCTTACCTCTTTGCAAGTCTTTCCGAAAATATAGACAACTCATGAACATCCATAAACAAATCCCTGATTTAAGATGATTTTTCTTCCGTATGTTTCGCTTTCCTTCATATTCAAAAATTACTATATATCGATCTATAACATCTGCAGGTCATTGTTTTTTGGACAAAAGTTTCACAGGAATCTCCCCAAACATCTGGTCAGCAACGCGGCGGTCCCGCTATCTCCAGTTTTGGGGTACTTTTTCAATGGGAAACAATCATCCATTGTAGATCCCCAACAAAAGATACAACAGTGAATGAAATTGTTTGTCATTTTGGGGGGTTGCTATATAAAATCGTTTGAAACTAATTGAAACATGTTGAAACTTTTTTTAGCTTTAACATAGAACCGCTACAATCTCTTGAACATAGCTGAAAAATCGCTTCCACCATTCTATTTAGATTTGGAGGCCTTAATTCATAAACCCAGTCTGTCAAGATCTGCGGGTTTCTTCATCCTGGGTTTTCATTGAAAAACAACAAAACATGCGCATTCAATCATCTGTCGGATCAGATCTGGCCCCAGTGATCCATCCCCAGCAACATCTGTTGGGGACATTTTACATCACCTCTGTTGGGGGATGAAAATACCCAATACGAAACCAAATTTGAATCTGCCGTGAAAACTTGGTGGGACTCCGAGCATGGAGTCAGGTTTCAAGTTTTCGTGGTTGAGAAATTTGCTTGTGGAAAGATGACTGGGAATGGTGATGGGTTTATTGTTTGTGAAAGTTGCCTTCGACTTGGTTTGCTTGTGTTTGATTTGAATTAAATTTGGTTTTGAATTTCAATTCAATTCAATTTGAACATGAGCGTAAGCTGCCTTCAGACAACTGGAATCAAACTTAGATGACAATTGGCGCTTTCCAGACTTCCGAAATTGACATGAATATTAAATACATTAAATATTATACTTTTCAGTTAAATAGAATTGAGTTCACTTCTTGATTTTTAGAAAGGTCACAAAACATTTGGGAACTTTATTTGGCCCCTATGACTCCGAAGGCCCCGGAAGCCCAAGGCAAAGCCCAAGGCAAATACGTGTACTACATGTGAAGCCCATGTCCAAATAAAATGGTCACAAAGTGCTAAAGTGCTAGGACAAAGCTGCACAGAAGTCAGGTTTCACTGTTTCAATCGTTTGTCTACTCTACTGAGTACTGCAATGAATTGCCGCGGGTTGACCACAGTGTCATTTTGAATGCCCCAAATCACACAATCCGCAAACCTTTAATCCGTCATCTGGCTAAGGATTAAGGAATAAGTTTTGAAGCAGCCTGACAATTCTGTTTATATCGGTTGCCTTTGTTTCAAGGCTACCGTCCTTCTTCAGCGTGATTTTTTGAGGTTAGATTCAACAAATTTGGGGGAGAAGCACATGAAACAAAAACACACATTCCAAAATGTTGGCGAATTCGCTGTGGGATGTGGTTTACTCATCCCAGGAGTTGCGCCTGGTTCCTGAAGAGTACCGCTCCATTGTCATCGTTGATTTCACATGCCAGCTAACCTCTTCACTCTCCATCTTGGCTCCCCTACCTTACGCGTTCCTCTTCTCAAGTTTGGAGATTATTTGGTTTACCTCATTAAAACATGAATATCAGACTGCAAGTATCGATAAAATTAGATATCTTTTTCATCTCGGAAGGTGTAGGTAAGATTTCACAAGCATGGAACTCCGGCTTTGGTATTAGTTGGCACAGCCCCATCGTCTCCTTCGGAGATAGGCTGCGCGCCGATGCGTTGGAGCACGCAGAACTTCAGACAGACGTCCCGTACGGAGCAAGGGCAGGATGCGTTGGGAAGGTGGAACCGAAGGTTTGATTTCAGATATTGGAAACGTAATGGGAACCCATGGTTTTTATCACAAAGTAGCGGGAATCATTAAAGTTTCACCCAATGGAAGTGCTCAAACTCTGCCACCTTGACCCAAATTCTTCAGAATGCCTTTTTCTTTCAGCACACATGGAAGAAACATCAGCAAAGCAGCTCCTTTTGGGGCTGCAGCTTTTTGTTGGGCACACTTGGAACTTTGACCCGTCAGTGGCCCTGAGAAAATCATGAGGCCATAAGGGTATCGCTGGATTCGGGGATCCCCATATGGAAAAACCTGGGCGATTGCCCCATGTGCTCCATGTCGAGGTTTTCAAAACACAAATTGGGCCGCCTATTTGAATCCTCCAACCATCTGGGTAAATTATAATATTTCACTCACCTGAATCTTGCGGCCATTTGGGGATGATTCCCCGCAATCTAACCATGATTCCAGTGAGGGAGAACAGTGAGGTCGTTATAATTTACCCAGAACCATGACTTGGTGCTGAAACATATTGAAACCCCGTTTTTCTGAGGGGATCCCCTTGGATCTCCAGTGAGGTAAGAAACCCCGTTTCCCCTTGGGCTCCGTAACACGTCTACCACGCAAAATCATGCAGGATCTGCGAATGAAGACCTAGACCCTCAACACGCCTAAAAATCGATTGGTCATCCTACGTTCAAATTATTTTTTGGGATACATCTTCAGAATATGTTGAGGGTCAAGGTACACCTTGAACGGCCACGGGTTTAACAAAATGAAACAATATTTAGCTCAATTCTCCTCAGCTGGAACTCAAAATACCACTTCACCATCTTCACCAATTTGACGCTTCACGAAGAAGCTGGATGCACTCAAAGGATCTAATAAAATGGATTTCCCATGGCTAAACTAGCCCTGGCCCTGTGCCGACACTGAACCAGTGAGGCGTTTTCCCTGCGAACACAGATAAACAAGACTTCAGGAGCGCTGGCTGTATCATGCAGATGACTTCACAAAAGCAAATACCAATGGCTTGATCATTCCTGGGAAACATGATCAAACATAGCTCTCAAACTACTGGCTCGAAAGCCTTTCATCGATTTGTTTCGCAGCATTCGGAGATCAAGTGATCTACACCAAAACAAACATCAGGGTGAGACTCGTGCCGATCTAGCAGGATTCGTGAAAACACTCACAAGGCGTTGGAATCTGCCCGTGAGAGTCAATGACAGCATGCTTTGCTGCCTTCGAAACACCGGCTGAGACGGCAGGTCGTTCAGCTGCAACTCCGATTTCCTAACCAGCGAAAGCCGGATCCGGAGGCGCAAAGTGATGCCACAGAAAAGGTGGTTGCATAGTGGCGATATATAAGCTTATATTCAACCCGGATATATGTCCAAATCATCTGTAACAACTTCAGAATAACAACTATCATCAATGGGGGTGTATGTAATTAATCCGATTAGAGCAACTTAGCAAACCACAAAAAAGTCACCAATCACACACATATATATATACATAGCATTATATATCAAAAAAATGCATTTTCCAGGACGGTGTAGTGATGTTTTCCGCATATATCTTTTGGGGGTTTCCATAAGCTTCAACGATTTGGAGCCACTTGTTCGTTTCAAAGTTCCACACAGAAAGCTTGGACCAGATTTGACCATGTCCCGCCACCTTGTCAACCATATGTGCAAAACAGTTGGGGTATCATGATCCTAGTAGTTTTTGGATTGAAAATGAACATATGGACATGTATAAATAAACGCACCAGCTGCCTTGAGCCTCGAAGTACTTCACAAAAAATGTTAAAACAAACATGTAAAAAAAAGGAAAAAGCAAGCAACTCTTGGGACAACCATCCATTTTTGACATGTTTTTTATATTCGGCTCAAAGGGTAGTTTTTATGTCACCCGTGGAACTGCAGCTGATCCCCAAACTGGTTGTGGTTGGTTTGTAATTACTGGGGATGGATCAAAATTTCAACCCCAGGGACCAGCGATTTGATCAAATTATTTGGGCTTCCCCATCTTGACCCAATTTCTAGCAAGGATTGAGCTACAGTTTCCATGAGTTTCCAAGATTGACCCAGGTATTAAGCCAAGAACTTCCAATTCCTGCGTCTTCGTCAAGTTCCAAGTTCATCTCAGCACTGCAGGAATTTACAAGCTGGTGAGTTTCCAACATCATTGCGCATCCACATTTGCCCTCATTTCAAAGACCATGGAACTTTAGAATAGTATAATATAGTATAATCCCCTGCTAAATTATTCCAGGTTGATGATTTTGCGGAAGACTTCTACTATGTTTCATTCAAATTCATCATGTATATCATCAGTGAGAAACTCGTCTTCATATGATGGATTTTCTACTTCCTGGCCAATTCCTGCCAATTTGCCATAAATTCATTGCTTTGTCAACGAGCAAATCATGATGTCTCGTGGGTTGTGATGCTGGGTGAACTTCCCAACGTAGATGTCGAATCAACTTCCCCTTTTCGAGGAAAACATGTTTCGATCCACACACCAGCATCAATTTCATTAGCCGCGAGTGCTGGCACTGTTATGGAGATTAAAATACTCGGTAAAATAGAAACTCCATATGATATGGATTTGTCTGGGACTGGTATACCCTCCGAATCACAATTTTTAGGGAACATGATGATAAACAATGAAATTTTGGAGTACCCTGTCTCCAATTCCACAGTCCCAGCCGACCACTTATGGAACATTGCTTCTTGGTAATATTGGTCTGTCTGAAAATGCGGTATACACTGACAACATACAGTATCATTTAATACTGAAACATATGGTTAACCAAGTTTAGAGGTACCTGATTTCCAGACAAACCCATAGAAGTTAGGAACAGGGCTTCTTGGGGTCTCCAATGCTTTGCTATGATATCATTAAAAACAAAAAACTAAAACTCAGCTGCAACAGGGCACAAATTCTCCACATAGTCTACAGCGTATGCATGGGCTTGCACTTGCACAGCTGGTGCTTGGCAAATGATACTGCAAAACTCCTGCAGGTTAGCAGCTTTGCTTGTGGTGCCCATGTAAGATGGGATTGTCATATGGAAAATATGGGAAAATCTTACATGGCCATATTTTCCCTATGACAATCCCATCTTATCCCATATAGCACCCCAATATGGAATGGATCAACCACTGGATTTTGGGCTACTCGATCTTCAGAGAAGTCCAATTGGATGAAGCCTCCAATGGCGCAGGATCTGGATGATTTGGGTGGGAAGCAGGGGGACATGTACGCTGCTGATATTTCTAGCTGGTTCTATGATCGCCCCAAAGCAAAAGATTAACGCATTAAAGTACCAATCCAAGGTTGACCAAATGTAAGTCAATTCAAACCTCAAAGCATTTGAAAATGTGATGTTTGAGCGCGCAATTGTCAGAAAATCACTCCCGAGCCCCAGAGGCACAAGGGGGCCACCGCAGTCCAGTGGATATCGACACATTTTGGGATCCCACATGGCCAGCATCTACAAACCTCGCCTGTTCATATTTTTTTGCAATGTGTCTAACCGCTATCAAAGTATCCAAAGCATTATGTTGAACCTATCCAAAAACGTGGGATGTATAAGTTCAAATGTGTTGGTCGAACAAATGAAAATGGCAGTCTTCGGTTTCCAGTCTATTGAAAATTTGGGAATCACAAAAATTACAACGTATATAGGAATGAATTCCTCAGGGATCTGAATCACCTCGGAGAATCAATCCAAGAGTGGGACGTACATTGTTATACAGCTCCGTTTTGGCACAGGGATGTTCTAAACAAATCCAGTTTGGTGGGTCCATTTCTACTCCCTTGTAGCCCCATTGGAGAAGGACAAAAAATCACTCAAAGTGGTGGGTTTCCATGTGGATCATAAACATCCCTCCAAGCCCAGATTACCCCAGTCTGATGCCCAGGTTTGGTCCTTCACGTGGATGGCCAGCACTCGGCTGAAGTTGGCACTGACCAAGTCCCCCACGTGTGCCCAAGGGGTCCACAGACACATTTCTGAGATCCAACAGTTGTTCGGGTTGCGACCCGCTGCGCCACTCTGTAGGTAGAGCACAGAACCTGGAAAACCACTCCCCCGTTTTTTTGGCGAGCATAGAAATTTGGAGGGTTCATGGCAAATCTTGGATATCCCGTGAAAAACAACAGAAGATCAGAGGACTAAGGCACCCCTCCAAAGTTTATCCAGGTTTTCACAAGCTAGCCTTTGATGCTGAAAAGCATCAATTAGTGGATCTTCTCAAACCTGCCACACTCCTACCCTACACACATTTCCTTGAAACTACCCTCTAAAGATTTAGTACCTTGCTGTTTGGAACAAAGACAAACAATTTTAATACAATAAGTAAATCATCTACAAATGGGCCAGTTTCTGCCATGTGCATAGCTATGTTTAAATTCCCTTAGTAGATTGGGAAAATAACCGAAATACATATACTGCGTGGATGTTTAATATACCAACCATTATGCGATTGGGAAACTCTCAGTATCTCCTTCGCTCCGGATTTAAAAGAGGATGCCCATAATGTTGGACGATGAGTAAACTTAAGTAGTTAAGGATTTCAATTGAATGATTTGAATTCATTGATGATTCAAGGACAAGAAAGGAATTCAATTCATTTGAATCTACTTTCAGTTCATTATCCTTTGAAACCAAAAGAACAATCTAAGGATTTGTGAGGATTTCAGTTCATATCCATGTACATTCAGTTCATTTTCCTTTGGAACCTGAAAGAAATCTATTGATAAGTAAAGGTTTCAATTAAAATCAACCTACTTTCAAATGATGTTTCCTTTACACCTTAAAGGATAAGTAAGGATTTCAATTTATTCCAATTTACTTTCAATTTTTGTCTCTTTTTGCCCTTTAAAACAAACCTAAAGATAAGTAAGGATTTAAATTCATATCTATCTGTTTTCAAATCATTTTCCTTTTGAACCAAAAAGAATTCTAAGAACATCAGGGTTCCAATTCATGTCATCTTGTTTTCAAAAAGAAATGTTGTTTAACCCAAAAGAAATCTCAGGACAAGTAAGGATACCAATTCATGTCACTCTACTTTCATTGAAATCTACTTTCAGTTGATGTTCGTTTTGTTCACCTCAGAAAGGATACATTTCTCTGCTTGTGAAGGCTCAGAGTAAATATGGTGTATTGGGAAATCAGATCGGGGCATCAGACGTTGACACGCCTGACCTCAAACCTGAACTATCCAGGACTTGAGGGCAAACGGGTCATGCTACTAGCGGCAGGGCGCAGGTCT
>Ga0126342_10020230_pt1 | contig 11211 bp, 8 predicted proteins | sample Cyp1metagenome_FD_92528 | JGI IMG/M metagenome (GOLD analysis project Ga0126342, IMG submission 92528) | Coral microbial communities from Lord Howe Island, Old Settlement Bay, Australia - Cyphastrea 1 metagenome | ecosystem: Host-associated > Invertebrates > Cnidaria > Coral ...
ACTGAAATGATGAAAGTGATCCGGGCGTGTGGTCGCGCAAGAAACGCGCAAGGTTGGCGCAAGCTCGGCCCAAGAGGCCTTTGTGGGAACAGTAATTTAGGACAACCCCCATATATATATATATATACATATGGGATATGATATGATATAATCCCCTAGCATTTAAAGATTGAAAAACCTCCAGTTTTTCCCAGAGGTTGCATCACCATGGATCAGCTTTGTGTAGCTCTCAGCTCCTGAGGTCTGCGGCAACAGTTGTTGGAATCGCTCCTGAAGCGTCTCGTCCAGGGTATCCCTCCAGGAGAACGAAACTTCCTGGTGATAGGCAGGAGATATACTGGAGATATACTGGAGGATTTTTTCATGGTGACATAAATCTTCCTTATATCACCATGAAATGCGATTTTTTAGTTGAGTATCACCATGGTGATATACTCTGCATTTCACGGTGATATAAGGGAAACTGTTCATGGTGATTGATACTTCTTGATGATTGAATCATACTGTGGATGGTTGCGAAATCCGAAGCACCAGTCAGGGCAACTATTGGTACACTGTAAATGTCATGGGATTATTATAATGGGATGTTTAGCATCTATCAACTGGTGCAGAATTTCTTCAAATCACAGTAGCTAGATGATTCACCAAACTCAAACATGTTAAATTACCAGAGCCAGTTGTTTGAGCAGTTTCATGTGGTGTCATAATCTAAAGAGTTTATCGACACCTAAAGCATGAGGGTTGGCCATAATTTGTGGTAATTATCTACTATTTTTTTTGGCTGTGTGTGTGTAAGAGTAGCCAAAACGAACAAGGGTGGACTTTGATCAGATGAACATGGAACTGAAGAAAGGTAGCATACACGCTATGTCACTTGGTGCCAGAAAGGCCCTTAAATTTATAAAATGATTGGTAAAAGCCTAACAGCAAAAAAAGAACCCCATATATCAGTTTCTAGTAGACCGTGCCTTCAATTAAAGATACATGTTTTCAACTTTTAACATATCAATTTCCACCTTCAAATTGCCATGAAACATGGATGCTCATCCCAGAAGAACTTTCCCGTCGTTTTCCGTCACTGGAATGATGGCAAGTAATATCTACAATCACCTATAATGGGATAACTACCTTAATGATGCTTAATGGTGAAGTACTGATCTTTATCAAGATCCCATAATATGTTTATTAAAAAAACATGAAATCCCAATTCCTAATGGTTAAATACTCTTGTCTTATGACTTACTGGTGCCAAACGTAGGGAATGGATGGGTTGTTGGGGGTTGCTGGGATGATGAAATTACTAGCGATGAAATGGATCATTCCCGAAAATTCCCTACGTAAAACGCACCAGTAAGATGATTACAGGTTGGGTTCCCCCAGTTATAAGTTGGTTTATAAACCCATCTAAATATAGTTATAAGTATCATACACTATTGTTATTATAGTTATTTGCACCAACTTAGCGAACGAACTGGGGCCCCATCCTGTATCCCACATGAAATCCCAACGATCTCAGGCAGGAGGTGGGTTTTTTTGATACCACCAAGACCGGAGAGATCACCTCGCGTTTGACGCAGGATTGTCCCTGGGAAGAAAAACGCGTTTTTTTTTTCGCAGGGCGAAAAAAGCGGGGGAACTTCACCATGGATGTTTTGAGGTGTTGAATTTCCAAGGAAAATTCTATGATGCAAACAGGATGGGGGATCCCCCAGTGATGTGAATGTTGAACTGAATGTTGCTTAAAAAAATGCCCTGTGCAGTTAACTATAGTTATTTTTGTACCATAAACCATGGTGAAATTGGAGTTATAAATGCAGCAACTTGGCGATCGTAAACGGGGGGCCCCACATTGTATGAAACTTTGGATGTTGGAACTTCACCAAGAATTTCCGAGGAATATATGGTATGGTGGCAAACCGGTGGCAAATGGAAAACTTGTTAAGGTGGTTTGGAACCATTCCGAATGGATTATGACTTTCCAATCAAATTGGGGTCATGTCATCATCCCAACTGGTCCGAACTCCATGATTTTTCAGAGGGGTAGGGCTCAACCACCAACCAGAAAATGATGTTGCGAACTATGGGGATGTAACCTATACTTTCTGGCGCAAGAAATATGGATGTAAGGCCAGTCTGACAATGGATGACAAAAATCGGGCCGTTTAGGCAACAGGGATAAAAGCGACCATTCGCCTCACTTGAAATGCACCATTCTCAATGATTTTCCCAGCCATAAATCTCCATTCCAACATATAAATCAGTAGGGGGTGTCAACCGTTGCTACGGTTGATTACCAGACGATTGGTTATTGAAATCCTGGAATGCTTGCCTGTTATATGGGCGAAGACCACTGATCAGATATTCAGCACGCTCAAAACATCTCAAAACATACAGTAAAGGGGTATTGACAATCACATGCTGACTTGATAAAGCATCTATGGATGTGAATGTTTGTAATGGAGGGTATTAGATTAATACGAGACTTGCCAGACTTGCTAGAGGACAGGCTGCGAAATCATGTTGCAGGGGATTCTATCTCCAGTTATGGCTGTTCTAGCCATGATTATAGCCACTGGTAACCACAACTGCACTAGGTACTCTCAACATATCCATTGAATGGTATCCATAGAGCTGATGCAGTTGAATCCATTCCACTTAGATTTGCTGTAGATGATTCTTGATCTTCCCAAAAGTAAACTTGAAAAACATGGGGAATTCATAGGGAATTTTGGTAGTTTCTTTGTTGGGGGCAGGGTGTCCTGAAGAAAATCTCACCACAATTTGGCAACATCCATTTTTGTGGATGTTGTTGAGGTCAGCGCGTTGCTGATCAAGTGTCCTTCAACGTGAATTTCTTCTCAAGAAGCTCCGCGTGGAAGTCGTGGAAATCAGTGAGAGTTCTGGGAAAACCAACCGGGCGAGTATGTTTGATAGCTCCTTGTTGCTATGAATGGGTACAGTAAGATATGTTCATATATGATTCATCATGGCGTACATAGAATGTGGAATTGTCAAACACATATTCATTCTATGAAAGGGGCAACAATGATACACACACACCCTCCAAATGAAACCCTGGTGTGACCCCATCTGAGGGGAGTTATTGTCAGAGCTTACGGATCCTGATGATGAGTCATTAAAAGAGGTTGGAGGCAAACGCAAAGTCCAATGTTGAAACTGAAGGGGACGGCTACAAATGACAATCTAAATCAATTTTCTATATATATATATATGTACATATATGTATGTACACAATAATACGCATACATATATGTATACCCAAATAGATCTCGTTAAACAACATGTGCCGATTCGGTCGATTTTTTTTCTCCGGAACCACTGTGGACAGATGCCGGGACCTCTTCGGTCCATGATGACAGAATTCAGGAACGGTTGTCGAATTGGTGGCAACATTATGCTTTATGATCCTCGGCATGATCCCTCTCAGTACGGAGACCTCAAAGGACTTGATGGTACAATGACTAATCTTGGGAAAGCTGTCATATATGGCCCTTGACTATCTTGTCTTCTTATGAATATCAGATTGCTGTTTTGGAATTGCGCCCATCAAACCTTCAATACTCCAGTGGCAGCAAAAAAGTCCAAAGTAACATCAGCAATGATTTTCATCAGCAATCAAGTCCGACTTATCCATGGAAGCGATGAATCCCTTCCCCAAAAAATCCTTCCCAGCACGCAAGTAGCGTCGTAGCCTCCGCGGAGGCTGTCCTACTCTGTGGAGTTGACCATGATTAGTTTCCTCACGGTCCCAGTGGTGGCCTATTTGTCCAAGCGTGTGGGACGGTACCATGGCAAGACCATGCTCCTGAAATGGGATTACCATGGCACTATGAAATGCTTACTTCAAATGATATCATGCATGTAGTCTGGTTTATATGTTGATATAAATCTATATATATATATATATACAAATATACATACATTTAAATAAATAAATAAATATATACATATACATATACATATACATATACATATACATATACACATACATATACATATACATATACATAAACATATACATATACATATACATATACATGTGAGACATATATATATAGTATATATATAGTATATATATATATATAAATAGTATATATGTATATATATAGTGTATATATATATAGTAAATATATAGTGTGTATATATATATAGTATGTACATATACTATATATATATATAATATATATATATATATATATGATGTATGTATATATGATGTGTATATATATATGATGTATATATATATGATGTATATATATATGATGTATATATATATATATGATGTATATATATATATGATATATATATATATATATTGTATAGATCTAAACCTGGTGCATTATTCTATCCCCTGACGGATTCAACATTTTCTCGTGGTTGCCTTCCCAACTTTTCTCGTGTGGCCTTGTTGATTTACCAACTTTTCTCGGGGAGATTTTCAGCATGCCATGGGTTTCCACCTGTGGCTGGGAGACTGGGCGAGGTGCTAAAAATCAAAGGTTATTATTATTAATGGTTATATATAATGGTTAATAATGGTTAGTAATGGTTAATCATGACCAAGGTTTACTAGTTGGTGGTTTGGAACCATGGAATTTTGACTGATTTTCCATTCAGTTGGGAATTTCATCATCCCAACTGGTCCGAACTTCATCATTTCTTCAGAGGGATAGGTCAACCACCAACCAGATAATGGTTACTATAACCTCCAGCTAGCCCATCGCTTACATCTCCAACACGTCAGCCATATCGGCGAATTCCATGTTGAATGAGATTAACAATAAACCCCGGTGATTTTATATATATCCTATATCCCATAATTAAATCCCGTTCTATATCTCCCCATGAGTTGGTGAAATTTCCCTTAATCCCCCATGATTAACCATTATTGATGATGAGTACCAATGAGATAGATTAGATAGTATAGCCCCCCAACCAGCTAATTTCATTTTCTATCTAATTTCCATTATCTTATATTGTATATGGATGTGGGTCAAAATGGAAGACCTAGGGGACCACAGATATCTGTCTAGTTTAGTATTAACCATCCAATTATTGGGGTACCTAATTTTGACCCATACCCATATATATATACTGTATATATATGTATCCCATGATTAAATCCCATGATCTCCCACCATATTTGCCGAGCCAGGTACATGCAGCAGCTTTCGGAGGCGACGCAGCAGAAATTGGCGGATGCCAACGCGGTGGCCGAGGCGGAAGAAGAAAGGGGGGGAAGTCACCTGAGAAAAGGATGGGAAAATGGGCTTGGAACTTAGTTGGAACTAAGTTGGAACTGTTTGAAGACATGAATTTTGACCAAGTTATGACAAACATCCCGTTCACGTTCGTGATATTCTCCATCAAGCCAACAGTTAACCAAGTGATACTGTGGATGGACACAATTCTGTAGCATTTGGTACCTACTGGCAGCCTATAAAACACTATAAACAATGGGATTATCATATCATCATGGTATCCTACCTATCTACCAAGTGGTGATTTTTCCTCACATCTTTGTCTGGGGTTCTTGTTTTTGGTTCTGCACTCCCGCCTGCCTCCTTCCGTCCGCCCGCCGCCTGCCACACACCTTGTCCACACACAACTTCTCCACACACAACTTGTCCCCACACAACTTGTCCACACACAACTTGTCCACACACAACTTGTCACCACACAACTTGTCCACACACAACTTGTCACCACACAACTCACACACAACTTGCTCACACACAACTTTCTCACACACAACTTGTCACCACACAACTTGCTCATACACAACTTGCTGATCACACACAACTTGTCACCACACAACTTACTCACACACACACAACTTGCTCACACACAACTTGCTCACGCACAACTTACTCACAACTTGCACACACACACAACTTGCTCACTTTGCGTGGCAGGCGTGGCACTTATGGCACTGTGCTGGCTCTGGTGGCGCGCTTGGTTCCCGTTTGGCGCCGTGGATGCCGCCGCTGTTTGCGTGGCAGGCATGGCACTTGGCGACATCGACCGTCACTTTGCGTGGCAGGATGGCACTTGGCGACATCGATCGTCACTTTGCGTGGCAGGCGTGGCACTTATGGCACTGGGCCGCCGCTGTTTGCGTGGCAGGCGTGGCACTTGGCGACATCGACCGTCACTCTGCGTGGCAGGTGTAGCACTTGGCGACATCGACCTCCACTTTGCATGGCCGGTGTGGCACTTATGGCACTGGACTGGCTCTGGTGGCACACAAAACTCTTCCACACAACTTTGTCACAGATTCATTTCACACACAACTTTGTCACACAAGCCTTTCACACACAACTTTGTCACACTCAACCCTTTCACGCACAACTTTGTCACACACAACTCTTTCACGCACAACTCTTTCACACACAACTTTGTCACATACATCTCTTTCACACGCAAACTTTTACACACAACTTTGTCACATACAACTCTTTCACACACAACACTGTCACACACAGCTCTTTCACCCAACCTGTCTTGCACCGTCTCCTTCCCTTCCTGCCTTTCCCATCTCATTTTCACATCTGCTTGGTGATCATTGGAAAAAGTTGATTTGTGGGGTTATCCGGTCCTTTAATTGTTCTATCCACAGTAGGTATGGTCATTGATCAGTGTTGTCCAGGAGGCACTATCTTCCATTGCCACAGTTCGCACCTTTGGTGGAGAAAGCTATGAGAAGAAACGCTACGAGGTTCGCTGTGCTTTCGGATCATCTTTCTGGGCGTTGTCCGATGAGGTAGAAAGAAAAACATAAAACATGACGGGTGGAAAGAGTCTCAGAAGCAAACTATTGAATTATTGGGTTTCAGGGATTTCTCTTATTTTTTACTTTTTTTTTGTCTGACCTATTATTTAGATAGAACAAAACTCAATCATGGGTTGGCCAACCCTGGTATTAGCCAATCTTTGAGAACCTGTTCATGTAGCGAAGGAGGTGCTGGGTGATGTAAGTAACAAAAACATAAGCTGTTTATATATTGTCAGATATGGATTTGTCTGAAAAAGTACTCCTAAAAAAACATGGTTCATCAGCAGTTTCCCCATTTAATTACAAAATTATATAGTATGCACCGTATACACGGTATCCATTTTTGGATACACCCTTGTTTTGCCAAGTTGTCAGGTCCCTGTCGGCTGTCTCGACAGGAGAACTTGCAAAAGTTCTACACTTTGGAAAGCCGTCGTGCAAAGGCGGGAGATGACAGGGAATCACCGTCCACCAACATGATCCAAGAAAATGTATCAAACCCAAGAATGAACCATCCCAATTTTGGTTCCAAACAGCGGCTGTTGAATAGTCATCTCCAAACTCCAGGTTTTCCGTTGAGTTTCCACACGCCGTTTAGCTGAACCAGCTGAGAAGTGGCGAGCCCCCGCCACAGGCTGGACACCACCAAGTTTGGTCGCAATGGACCCACATTGTTTGTCCTTTTCAGTATAAGAATCTGGTGGAGAAGTAGGCATAATGAGCCAGCTGCGATTCAAGAATAACCATGTTTCGGTACCTATGTCCCATAGTTGTGGAACTTGGCGTTTGCACGCGGAGGTCTACGTTGGCTACTTATTTGTGATCATGATGCTGCTTGGTCCGGCTTGTGGATGAGACTTCTTCAACAGTTTGTTGTCACAAGAATCAAGGACTCCACAGTGTATTGCGTGGCTTACAATGATTTGCACCCTCGAAAAATGTAAGATTTTGTCCTCCCTCCAACTAACTGGCGGTTGGAACGTCTATCTTCCTCACAACGGCAAAGACCATCGGAAACCATTGATATTCGGCAAAGATGGATATGGAAAACCCCTTATTTGTAGATCATGTTCCTGTGGAGTTCACCATGAATTGGTACCATTTCCTTTTTGTCAAAAAATACTGATACAAACTTATACAAACTCCATGTTTTTCCAGGTGTCTTTTCGCGGACCACTGGCTGCAGCTAAGGCTGCCGCACCTGTCCAACTGCCTGGTTTTGTTTCTTGGATCCCTGTGAAGTCATCACTGCTATGGCCCATGGGGGTTAAGGATCAGAAAATTGTGATTTTTCACGGGACAAATGTGGTACCTTCAACAAAAAACCATTCCCGATCTTGTAGAAATGGGCGAGCATTAACCATCCAATTCCTGGAGTTTGCTTTTGGTTTACCGCATTAAGCAAGAAAAATGGGATTCATAAACAACCAGTTTATGGGGAAATATGACGGGATATGTAAGTTACGTAACACTATGATTATCCTGGTGGCGACGGTTTGGAGCTGTGCTTGTATCATCTTGTATCATTTTGTATCCATCTTCCACATGAACAATGAAGAGCCAAAGAGCTACGAATTGAGGTGTTCCCAACCACATGATACTGGCAGCTATGGGATAAAGTTTACATTGATATTCATGTACAAATAGCATCATATATATATATAGCATCATATACTCACTGTCTTCCGGTGGCATCAGCACAGACACGACGTAGACAGAGACACCCAAGACGACAATAATCTGATCATGAGCAACGTATACGTACTGGCTCTGGATCTGGATTTACATGGTTTAATCGTCAAAGCACATTAATACACTTCACTAGTGGGCATTCATGTACCCTCTGGTAAACTAACATAGCTATGGAAAAGCACCATGTTTAATGGGTAAATCCACAATAAATGGCCATTTTCAATAGCTATGTTAGTTTACCAGAGGATATCTCATTGTGAAAATCAGAGTGCCCATCGCACCGCAAGTTGATTATAGTTGATTTGAGCGCGTTGTCCACAGGACTGTGAAGTCGAAGTGACCAGGGTGCGGAATCGCGGATCGATTTATATCGATAGTGGATTCAACCCCGGTGACTTCCCAAGAATGTCAATAAGTCCTTGGAGAAACTCATCTCAATTGGCGTTGAATCCCGATCTTCGGAGCTTTGTCCTGCTGCAGGTTTCAGATTGGGCGCTTGTGTGTGCAGGGCTTGTCGGCGCCGGTTCTCTTGGCCTTTGTTTTCTATCTTCAAACTTTGACCCTTGCTGCGAAGGGGGGCTTCCGTGGTATTTTCAAGGATTCCTTGAAGTTCAAGATGAGATCTGCTTACTTTGCCTCATGAAACTGATTCTGGTAGCTGTTTTGTTGGTGATATGACCATCGACTGATCATGTCAGACCATCAGATGGCAGGCATCCTTGCAGTCAAATCATCTTGTTTTGTAGATCCTTGCAGATCCCCTACCCGGAAGGGAATCATACCAGCGTTGTTCATCATATATCATCCAAGTTCAGGATTGGTTCAAGGGAAAGTTTGAAAAAAAACTGATACCCTCCAGTAAATTAACATAGACCCTGCCAGATAGGGGTTGGAAGATTAGTTTCCATTAAAAATTGGTTATGTTCAGGGTCTATGTTTATTTACTAGAGGGTATGTGCCTTGTAGCTTCAAGGTTTTCTCAAGGTCGTCCCAGCTCAATGCAGTGATTCAGTCACCGCTCCAGGAATGGATGTTTCAATTCACTGGCGACTTGGCTTCACGTCATGGTGCCACGAGCAGAAAATAAGTCGCTACTGTTTGGAATGGTTGCCTGGTTGGTGGTTTGGAACATGAATTTTATGACTGTCCATATATTGGGAATAATAATCCCAACTGACGAACACATATTTTTCAGAGGGGTTGAAAGCACCAACCAGTTATTGTGGATCCCTCACATGTAAATTCATGTGAGCTTGGGGTTACTGCAGATGTTGAATGTTTTTGACTCGTAAAAGATGACAAACTCTACGACTCTGGAGCTAAACATTTACAATCCTGGCAGAATAGCACAGTCTCGATGGAAGCAAATATATTGGCATGTCATGGCTATGGCTATGTTCTGGGGCCCTACAAAGGCCTATCCGATCCTTTGTACCAGCGGATTGAATGTCACGCACATGGGGGGCCCACCCCAGTTACAAGTTGGTTTATACATGTTAACCACCATCTAACTACAGATGCATCTGCTATAAAGAAACCAAGTTAGTCCTCAGTGAACCCATTTGCAAACCAAGTTCGCCCATTGTTTTCCTCGCGCACCACGTGCCAGCTCTAGGCGGATATCTACACCAACATCACCCAAGCCTTAGGCGCCTTGGCCTTCAACTTATCATTGCCATGGGATGCAGAAAAAATGGGGGATTTAAAACCAAGCATGTTATGGGAATCTTAGGGGATAGAGATATATATAGATATGACATGATATTACAATATGTAATGTTCTTATTTCTTATATTTTTTGACATTACCCTGAGTGATGTTTCAGATATCATTCCTGGGCATGAGGTCAAATAAAGACCTGTTAGGCCTGTTAGGTCAGCATGGAGTTTAACGGCGCTGTGCCAAGTTTCGGACATTGAGAATTTTAGAGTCTAGGATATGGGTCGTGTAGTTACTAAACCATGAATCAGTTCAAAAATTCCTAACGAGCTAGCTACAATAGACCACTGGTACGCATTAGTGTATGGTTTATTCCCTTGCCAATCCCTTCAAGCAATTGAAATCCTTGCTGAATTTCAGGATGTTGGGTGAATTCTCGACATGCAACCAACGGTCCGAACTATCGACATAAAGACATACCTAGACCCTCCAAGTACACTGAAAAATTGCGTTCTCCAAAACTGTAGCACGTTTACCATTTCGTGGTGGCATTTGGAGGGTCTAGGCTAGGTATTTTTGAGCCAAATTTGTAGGAGAAGGATTAATTCAAATAAATTCCACTAATGTGGGTAAAACAATGTCATCAACCACCCATTTGGGAATGGTTAGCCTAGCACCTATTGAAATGGTGATTTTTTGGGGGATGGTCAACATGGCATTGTTTTACCCACATGAATTCAAGTTTTCGTGGATCCAACCCGCCCGACATGCGAAAAGTTCTGTCTCCAGGTTCGGCTTCGCGGGTCTTTGAGCTGGTCCACCGGAAGCCAAGGTGCTGGAAATGGCGGAAATCCCTGGTGAATGCTGTGAAAACATAGGTTTTTCCATTACTGGTACATCCTGAGGACATGTTACGCGTATTGCAATGGTGTATATTATATATATATATATATATATATATATATGTATGTATATATATATATATATATATATATATACATGTATATATATATGTGTATATATAATTATACATATACATATTATTTATATATATATATATTATA
>Ga0126342_10020231_pt1 | contig 11210 bp, 6 predicted proteins | sample Cyp1metagenome_FD_92528 | JGI IMG/M metagenome (GOLD analysis project Ga0126342, IMG submission 92528) | Coral microbial communities from Lord Howe Island, Old Settlement Bay, Australia - Cyphastrea 1 metagenome | ecosystem: Host-associated > Invertebrates > Cnidaria > Coral ...
GGTGGTGGCGGTGGTGGTGGTGGTGATGGTGGTGGTGGTGGTGATGGTGATGGTGATGGTGACGGTGATGGTGATGGTGATGGTGATGGTGAGGTGGAAAACGAGGAGCAAGAGGTAGTGATTTTGGGTGGTTTTATTCTCCACTTCCCATAGCCTTATGTCTACGATATCGGGATCGGTAAATATCCCCCATTTTGCTATATATACATATATTGATCATATCAAAAAGTTTTTCTCAAACCCCCCGGCAATAAAACATGGCAATGAGAAACTCCCCCACTGTTTTTATAGTCTGATAGACTATTTTCCTATAAAACCTACACATGTCTAGTGGATTTCCCAGCCATCCAGTTTGATCAAGGGTACCCCTTGGTACATTGCTGTCCTTAGCAGCCTGGGAGGCCTGTGCTTCAGCAGGTGATTGCGATGGCGGCCTCGGGGATTCACCAACTTAGGAATTATGGCTGAAGATGTTATATATACCTTAAATATACAGTATCATATATCGTACATTATATCATATAAATATACAGTATATATAATATACATTATCCGAATATAACTTGAGTATACTCAATTTTGTAGAACCAGAGGGGACCAGAAGATTCAAGCTACTAGTAAAGTTCCAGGAAGCTAGGACTGCAAGTTGTTAGCGATTGGCGCTTGTTTTCCCAGGTCCAGCCGAACAAATTTCATCAAAAACAAAACGAGCATTGGCAGGAGGGACATGTGAGCCATGCGTACACTTGACCAGGAAGAGTTCCAAATATCTATTCTGAAACCCTTGTGCCCAGAAGTATTGCACGTACCTACCAACCTCTTCTTTGCAGCCACTTTACCATTGCTGTGACATTTGGGTTTCTGAAAAAAGTGTGATTACCCCTCAAACCAATGTTTACTGTAATCATCCTTATCCGTAGCCATAAGTTTGGGATAGATCACCCATTTTCATACCCACACACACGCACACTGAAAGATCATATTGTTGGCATTAGATATCCCATGATATCTATATCATTATACCCAGTAAGTACCAATATAAATATTATATACCATAATATCTCCTTATACCCCATTCAATCCAGCCGTGCCTTTGTTGCTTCGTGCGCTTCGCAGCTACCTCCAAGGTTCGAGGTTGCTTCGACAGCCTCAGTGCGGATGACCTGCGTTGCAGAAAAGTTCTATCCAAAGCTGATATACATCATAATATTATAGTATCATAAAATGTATTTATAATGATATAATATTATCTACACCATAGAGCAACTCCCAAGAAGGTAGGACAGTAAAATTCCACAGAAATAGTGATAAAGTATGATAAAGTACTGTTCTGTCTTTTTGGTCTTAGTACGTATGTATATGAATCATGACCCCTGAAGCAGCTTCCCCGTGGGAATGTCCAGGCCGACCCGTTTCTGACCACTTGAGCCGTGAAAAATAGCTCAGATTTTTCTCATCCTATGAACTACTGGTTGCTAAACAGGTATCCCTGTTATGGTTTATCATAATTAACCCTAATAAATCAGTTAGTATAAGCTATAATAACCAATCAACCGGGGCATTTTCATGGCTCACTTGTGCTCTATCGGCCCTGCAGTGCTAACTTTTGCCGAGGCGCTCAGAATTGTCTGCAGGAAAAGGTTGAGAGGCAGAACCTGACAGCAGATCACCAGCTACTTTGCGCTTAAGAGGTAGGGATACCTTGCTATCCATCACAATGCAGGGATCGCCCAAAGCTCCCTTTAGCAAAGGCTTCAAAATTTATCACCCTTTTTTCTCATCACAATGTGCAACCTGCTACAGAATCGCTTTACATAAGTGTGCACAGTGAGAGCACCACATGAGTTGGCCTCATTTGACCAACCTTCGGAGAGCCGAGATAGCTACAAAGAATTCAAAGAATTGAAAAATTGCTACGCACAGCAGCGCATCCAAGGACCTACATCTCTTCAATCAGACAATGCCTATAGCCTATCATGCATCAAAAGTGGTGACAGATGTGACAATGGGAAAAGGCATCGTGAGTTCTGCAGCTGCGAGAAAAAAATAGTGATGCCAGTATCTGAAGAAACTCTGAGTTGCTCATCATGTTTCTATATTAAATTAAGAGAAAAATAGGTTTGGATCCATATGGCTCCATTTGGCTACTAGCCGTACTTATGTTTGCATATTTCAATGGATGATGTCCTGTATGTTCCCCACATTCATCTTGTCAATGGTCCAATCACTGGACACCAATCGCTGTGCCAGGGGCAAAACCAGACTGTTCAACGTGGATTCTGTCTGGTGTCCCTATCTATGCCGAAAGTACCATAGCTAGTTAGCATGGATGGTTTGACCAGCCACGGAACATGGGTCAGGTGGGAACGGCAGGTCACAAAATTTCCAGCTTGGCATTTGGGTAGCCGGCCGCGGCCTGAGCTGCTAGGCTTGTTGAATTGTGTTGACCCCCAACTGACACGAACCAAGAGGCACACGTCATGTTCAGCTTTTTGGACTTGGAAGATCTTGGCATGTCAGTTACTGTCAGTTGTCAAATCTCAAGAGTCCTTTCTTTCTGCAAACATCAATGGTGGTACGGAATCAGCTTGGGATCTCTGCCAGAGTTTGGTAAGCTTAAGCCTCTCGCCAATCCTTTTTTCATAGAGTTCATAAATAAATATATATATATATATATATGTGTGTGTATACATATTATTTATATATATATATGGAGGTTTCCTAAAATGGAGTACCCCTAAATCATCCAGCTATTTGCCATTTGTGGAAACACCTATGAATATCACCTGCAGATGGGGCCCCGAAGGCGCCTTGTTCTCGTCGAAGAGTCTCTGCAGAGCTTCGGCGTAGACCTTTCGCTTTTAAGCTGTGCACCGTACCTCAAGTGCCTTCAAAGATATTAGATATTAGAAACGTTAAACATTCATTTTGTATATATAGTTATATGTATATTTATATATATGCACCGTATCTATATACAGTGTATATATATATATATAATGTATGTATGTATAGATGCCTAAACCCCCCAGCTGTAAGTTCGCTGCACTTGAAGTTACCAACAATGGCAATAGATTACGGCCAGGATGAAGTGGAGGTTTCTCAAAGCAACAATATTTACTATTATATATAATATACCTATAAATACATTCACATCTAAAATCAAAGATTGCTATTGCTTTACCTCCTATTGTATATATATATATATATTCATGTATGTATACATATATATATATATATGTGTGTGTGAGCCGCCGTCAGCATTTCATGGGGGGTTAAACATGGTTAATCTCATTTCAGCAACCCACAGATGGATATCTCAATATATTTCATGTAATTTCACCGTATCCAAAGCAACTCCTGAAAAGATAGAAAAATTGATTCCTATTAGAATAGTGGTGAATTACTTCAATTTAGGGCTACAGTAACTATCTTTTATATATATACTTTTTATCAGTTACCCATCCTACTTTCCAATGATGAGATGCGCTTTCTCCGGCCCTGGCCTTGTGCCAACGTTCCACATCTTCTTGCGACGGTGAGTCGATCTGCGGCATGTCGATGCCAGGACCCACCTGACCGCCACTGGATGGTATATACAGTAAGTGCGTATTCAATGGGGTATACAACAGTACAAAGTTATATATGCGATTAAATGACACTAGTAGTGCCGCACAAGGCGGCGAAGAAAGTTTCAGAAATGGGAAACCTATAGGAGAGGTTGGTGGCCGCGAATCACGGATGGCAGAGCGAATCCACTGAATCCACTGATGGACTGAAAGGTGGTTGGAGTTGTGTTTTTTGAAATGGTTACAACTGTTTGGTTGGTCACCTCACCCACAACTGCTGGATGTAGTGTGGTGTAGTGCAGCTGTAGTTGTAGTTGTAGTGTAGTGGAGTTGTAGTTGTGGTCTAGTGTAATTAGGGTAGTGTAGTTGCAGTTGCGCTTGCGGTGGTACTGTAGTGTAATGTAATGTAGGGATATGTAGGGTAGTTTAGTGTAGCCTAGTGTGGTTTAGTGTAAAGTGGCGTAGTTGTAGTTGTAGCTGAAGTTGTAGTTAGTGTAGTGTGGTGTGGTGTGGTGCGGTGTGGTGTGGCGAAGTGTGGTGTAGTGTAGTGTGGTGTGGTGTAGTGTAGTGTAGTGTAGTGTACTTAGTGTTGTGTAATGTAGCTTTAGTTGTAGTTGTGGTGTAGTGCAATTGAGTGTCGTGTAGTGAAGTGAAGTGGAGTGTAGTGTAGTGTAATTAGTGTAGTGTAGTGTAATGTAGTGTAGTCGCAGTTGTAGCTGTAGTTTGTAGTGTAGTGTGGTGTAGTGATGCGGTGCGGTGCGGTGCGGTGCAGTGCAGTGCAGTGTAGTGTAGTGTAGTGTAATATACTTAGTGTAGCGTAATGTAGTTTTAGTTGTAGTTGTAGTTGTGGCGTAGTGTAGTGTAATTGAAGGTAGTGCAGTGGAGTGAAGTGGAACGTAGTGTAGTGTTATGTAGTTGTGGTTGTGGCTGTAGTTGTAGTGTAGCGCAGTGGAGTGTAGTGTAATGTAGTGTAGTGTAGTGTAGTGTAGATAGTGTTGTGTAATGTGTAGCTTTAGTTGTGGTTGTAGTGTAGTGCAATTGAGTGTCGTGTAGTGTAGTGAAGTGAAGTGGAGTGTAGTGTAGTGTAATTAGTGTAGTGTAGCGTAGTGTAACGTAGCGCAGTTGCAGTTGTAGCTGTAGTTAGTAGTGTAGTGTGGTGTAGTGTAGTGTAGTGGTGATTGTATTTGAAACTGCTCCGAAACCCTCACGTTTCCTCACTCTTGACAAGGCACACAATCCCCTGCGCCTGCCACGCAAAATGACATCTGAACGTCCAAAAGTGTTCCGTACCCCTCAGTTTTTTTACTTTTGACTTGGACATGTGCTTTGCGCCACAACATGCCACAACGGGGCGCACTTTTTCGACATCTCAACCTCCAGAAGTGGTCCGAGAATGGTGTGGTTTGTACATTTTGACTTTGAAATGTGCTTCGCGCCACAACGGCGTGCACTTTTTCGACACCTCAACTTCCAAAAGTGTGCTCCGAAGCTGAAGTGTTTTGTACATTTTGACTTCGAAATGTGCTTCGCGTCACAACGGCGTGCAATTTTTCATCTCTCATCTGGCCACATGGCTCCGCACCCGCCGCTTTAGCGAGGTACTTTTCGACCCTCCGGAGCCACAAATCATTGGAAAAAAAAGTGTTTCGCGACTTTTCTACCTTTTCCCGCACCTGCATCTTCTGTCTTCTGACTCTTTCTCTTCCGAGATCTTCTTTCTTCTTCTCTTCTCTTCTCGGACTCTTTTCACCTCTGCTTTTCATCTGTCCATATTGTCGGAACTTTGACTTCTAAACTTCCTTCGATTAAACGATATCAAATGTGTGTGTTTACCATGATTCATTGATTTACCATTACAAATATGTGTTCAATGAATTGGATCCGTTTTTTGACACTCAAAAAAAATGACAGATGCTATCGCAGGCTCTCGAAACGTGAAGATGAATTGACCAAACAAGTCGCATCTCTCGAAGCTGAGGAACCACATGCTTCCCTTTTCCACTTATAACCTTATAACATTTTATAACATGTTATGACCGCTAACAGCCATTTATAGCTACTTATAGCGATTTATAGCTATGTATTAGGCTATGTATAACCAATCGATAATAATTTGTAGCATCTTAGAACCATTTATAACCCAGTGACTAGAATGACAAGAACATCTAGAACCCGTTAAGGAACCCCTCCAAGGCATTTGACCATGCCGCCAAGGAACGTAGGTGAGGATTTTCGACTGGGGTCGAGGCAAAAAGGGCAACAGGGGCCACCCCAAAAAGGCCACGGCTGGCACGTTGTTGCCTGCCTCAGGGGATGAGCTGCACATGCTGCATCAATAGATCAATGTGATAATGGGGAGTCTGAAAACAGGCTGTTTTCAAAATCCCAAAATCGAATGGTTGATCACAAGCTTGCCGCCATTTGGCGAATTGCACTGTCCCACTGCCCAACAGCGGGTCCATCTTTTGCCATTCCATATCATTCCATCCTTCACGCAGCTTGCGTGGATCAAAATTGAAATATAAATTGAACTCTCAAAGTGTCTAAAGTCGATGTTTCACTTGACGAGGTCGATGAATATCATGAATTCACTTCATTTCAGAAGCTTAAAACCCTGCACTTTTCCGAGCTCTTGTAGCTGGAAGCTGGGTCTTGCAAAGGTCATCCAAGGAGCTGCAATGCAATTGCATGCAATTGCCATCTGTAGGAAGTGATAAATAGTGATAGTCTGTCTTGAGCTATGGAAATGGCTCATTTACATCAGTTACTCAGCATCTAGTTCGATGATTTTCGTCCGTTAGAAATGGTGATTTTCCATATGTCATTACCAGAGGCGAAGAATCGGCCGCCGGGCGCGAAAGGGCGCTCACCCCAAGTCATCACCAGGTCTTGCTATGTACTACAGAACATCACAAACGCATACAATGCATACAAATGCACAGAATCCCCAAGGATGTTCGAGCCTAAAGTTCTATATAGTTCTACACATCCGCTTCTTCCTGCTCTGGCGCTTCTGCAGCTGGCTTCTGGCCCTGGCGGAGTTATCCACCAACGGATGGCAAGTGTCCCACTGGATTTCTGCCAAACACCTGAAAGGAGAAATCTATGGCATGTTTTTGTTTGTCATAACTAATAGGAGTGATAAAGCGTCTGATTACTCACTTAAACAATACTTCACCTAATCATCGGTAATCTTCAATCCTTCAAATCCAACAAGCTGCATATACCTACAAAGTACGTTTTCAAAATGGTGCCAAAATTCATCGAATTTCTGCCTCTGGGGTCCTTTTAATGCAGTGTTTCCACAAGTTTTTGGTCTGAACATCCCTTTATCCGGAAATCCAATCTTGTAGCGGCAACACCCAACCAACCTCAATATGGGCAAGCATTTGCCTCATTTACAACATAAAAACACACAAATCATAAGCATTGTCGCAATGTTCATTCTAATTCATCTATTTTCCCCTCTGTTTCCGGTTGCCAATTTCGCCTCGACTCTCCGGTAGTTGGGTCCCTTGTGGCCCAGCAGCAAAGGACCAGCTGCAGCCGACGTTGAGTCAGATGCAGCTGAGATCGCTGCCGCTGCAACAGCCCAGTTGTCCAAGCGGCGCCACTTGTGAGGGTCCACGCCACTCATGTCAAGCGCTGCTAGGGTGTCCTTAAAGTGATGAAACATGCTGAAACATGTTGAAACCATAGGATGGGATGGTCAGGTTTCTATGTTTGGCACAGGGGTTTAATATCTTTCAATGTTCATGTATATAGAAGAATGATGCAAATATATGATACAGTATATGTACAGTATATATGAAAATGCTGCTTCTTTTGAGTTGCGCTGTTGCGTTGGTTGTCGGCTTTTTGTATCGGGCATTGCCCTACTAGAGGAGGTGCGATTCCTGCGGGCATCGGTACCACCGTTTTGTTTTTTCACCGCGGTTCAACTGTCAACGCTTAGACCTGAGACATGTTCACAGCCCTGAAAAGAACATTGCACGGACATGAATATTCTACGGGGTCTATCATAGTTAATTGATGTTAATTGATTTTAATTGATCTTAATTGATATGAAGTGCTGATTCCCAGTGTGAATGCAATTCCAGGATATCCATATCCTTTCGAGGAGACCATAGCATCAGAGCATCAGGAGGCAATTCCGAGTCGTAGTCCACCTTCGGATACATGGTCTCGTCTGCGACATAGGCCTGTGGGTAGTGATTGATCTGAGGCTTCTGGCATTTTGAGACGACACTGTCACTGATGGATCTTTCCTAAAATGGGGGGTACCCCCAATGATCCTAGACCATTTGTGTATTGAAACCCAATGAAACCCATGGTTTTGGGGATCCCCCCATTTTTTCTATTTTAGGAAACCTCCATATTAGGATCATTTAGGATCTGTCTGATGCCCCGAACAATCATGGTGTTGATCATCATGTTCTGCGTTAATTGCCATGCGAACACTGCCAGACTGATTCGGTATCCCCCATTTTCAGACAGACCCATCATCGCCTGCAAACCCAAGGTCGCCAATGACAGCTGCAGAACGCAAAGAATAAATCCAGTCAAGACCTCCATGAAGATATCGTGTGGCATCACCCAGCTGTTGGCTTCGAAGTCTCCAGGTACCTGAAAATCTGCCAACTGGGCCAGGTTGTGTTTTGCGAAGATTTTCGTGTGGTTTTTGTCGCTGCTTCAGTCATGTTCAAGTTCTAAGGGGATTGGCTCGGAACCATGCTTTAAACCACCAAAATGACCGGAAAATAGTTATCCCTCATTGTCTTGATCATTAAAATGTGAACATATGTGTATTGTTTGACACTATGCCGCATCAAACACAGCTCAATTGTGATGATTTTACAACCATTTACTGAATTTGTCATGAAATTCGTGTTCCCCGTTCCCCATTCTGTTTCATTGCGGCCCAGACACCACCAGGGGTAAAACCTTCTCCAACAACTTGGCGGCCATCATTTGGAACAGCAGGAAATGCTCCATGGATCCCAGGCTTCGTGTGTCGAGCCCCTCCGTAATGAGCCTGGCGGATGAGCCATCCCTGCATTCTGATGGTGGATGGCATCATGGTTTAGTACAATTTAACCCATGCCATAAAGGTATTGACCTGGGTCAAAAGATGTCAAAAGGACCTCATCCAAAAATCTATTGGATCGGCTATCCAACTGACTGAGACTTGACCCCTTGGAAAACATCAAACACCAAAATGATCACACCATTTCACAACCAGCTTCACGGGTCACATTGAATGGCGCTGTGACTTTGGCGGTGTCACTTTGGTTTGGACGAGTCGCGGAAGTAAGCACTTGAAGGTCCACATGCCCAACATGGTGCTCACAGTCACCTTAGCCAAGTAGACATTATGATGATTTTAGTTGGTTAATGATGCCGGATGAGAATGGCGAGAACAGCTTGGTGATCATGAATCGTGCAATTCTGGATATTGGATATATTATGATATATTGGCTCCATTTGCTGTGGCAACGCTCTGCTGTCTCAGCTGGGTCGCAACAATCCCGCTGAACTTTTTCTGGGCGCTGTCTTCATCGAATCGAGTTCCCAGGTACACGTCAAAGACACCCATCAAAGGCAGGATAAACATGAACTGCTGTACCCCTGGCGCGAAGGCGCTACAACTCCTATTATAGGAGCCAATCTTAAGCCACATCATAAATGTTGCAGTTCCTTGAGGATGTGTGTTTGTGTTGGGGTCCTTCGGTGCCCTGCCTATGACGAAGAAGCGAAGATGCCAAAGCCTGGCTTGTCGCAGGGTGAATCATCAACACGGGATGCCAATGGACCAACGACAAGCTGGACATTTTTACTACAGAACCAGGTCAATAGTTTGACCATGTTTGACCCGTACCCACATCAACATAAACTGGTGAAATGATTGAGATCTTGTCTTTCCATATCTTTCGGAGAATCAATATCGTAGTCTTCCTGAATCTGTTTCATCTCCGTGCCTTTGTAGATTCAAATGGGGAAACCAATTAGCGTTCCTCTGAAACACAGTTGGACCTGTTTCAGTTGATCCATATGGGTTTGTCTGAAAATATTTTCCCAAGGGTAATTATCATTGTCCTAATTACAATATTTATTTTCGGGTATCCCACATTTTCAGACAGACCAATATTATCACTGCCAAGGAGCTGTGGGAGTACAGGACAGCGCAAGCAACAGCATGGAGGGGATGCAAAGATGGGGCGTTGCTCCTACAGGAGGCCAATCCAGCCATGCCTGGAAATTATATTCTTATATTCCATAGACTCCATAGATGATGAATTCTCCTATTCGAAAACAGCAAAACCTCTCTATTTTGGATGGGGAGTTCCCATGTTCACCGAAAACTGCTGTTCGCAGATCAACATCTCTCCTGTGGCAACTTTGAGACAATGTGCTGTTGACTTCCGTTGAGGATAAACAGGAGCCTGGGCCGCTGTTAACCGCGAGCCTTTTGTGAAATAACCGGCTGGGAGGTGGGACCTGGTGGGATGATGATTGCTGGATTAGAGAAAAAAAAACAGCGGGGCTAAATGGAAAGTTCCAAACATGATTTCATTAATCAATATTGCTGGTTGATGAAACTTAAGACATGTTTGAAATCACCAGCAATCAAGAACACACACTGAGATTTATGGAGCTCTGCATTGATCCACTTTGACAAACAGTTCCATGACTATCCAATCTAATTCCTAATATTTCCTGAGCATGTACTGCAGAATGCAAGAATTCAATTGATACTTTGAAATATTGTTCAAATCACATACAGTAAACACCTTCTTGACGCTCGATCGATTTTTCGCAAATATTTCCAAATCAGATATTTCCTTTGCACTAACCTGATATTCCATGACCATCTAATTTCCTTTGCACGAACCTGATATGAACACAGTACTGGTCCCAGTAGTACCGATTTCTGACACCCAAAAGGGCAGTTTTTGTCGCGTCACTCGATAAGGCGAACCATGGCAAAGGCCAGCTGGATGCTGCGCAACAAGGACATCACATTGGCTGTGCCGGGAAGAAACATCTGCACCTCGTGGAGAGGGTCAGCGGTCAGCTGGATGTCATGGATCTATCGGGCAAAAATGCCTCACTGGGACACAGATTGAAAATATGCCTACTGCTCATCTGTACCGCTATTATCCGCTATTGCACACACACAAAACAAAACATAAACAAGAAATTAACTATTATATATATATAATAATATAATTTAAAATATACAATTATATATATATACATATCAACCTTGCAGGACTGCGTGCTTTGTCTTTGACACTGTGTAGCACTCCCCTGCTGGGGCTCTCCCAGTTCCGAGCCACTACACCAGTGATTGAACAAACTGCTGGTACCAGTAGGAGCTGCATGATACGGTCCTGATCTTCCGGCATCAGCTGTGAAGATGCCGGAAGGCAGATGAGTTCAGCCCTCCATCAGCAAAAACACATGTGGCTGCGTCTGAAAATTGCGTCAACTCCCAAATGGCCATAGTTCAATGGCAATTTCAGGATCCTAAAATGGAGGTACTGTACCATATAAGGCCATATTTTCTGGGGATATTCCCTTACATAGGCCTTATATAGGCCTTATATATGGTAGGTACCTCCAATTTAGGTTCCTGAA
>Ga0126342_10020232_pt1 | contig 11210 bp, 13 predicted proteins | sample Cyp1metagenome_FD_92528 | JGI IMG/M metagenome (GOLD analysis project Ga0126342, IMG submission 92528) | Coral microbial communities from Lord Howe Island, Old Settlement Bay, Australia - Cyphastrea 1 metagenome | ecosystem: Host-associated > Invertebrates > Cnidaria > Coral ...
CATCATCATATTCCCATTGTTGTTGGTTTATAGCCTATTAACCACTATTAACCACTATTAACCACTATTAACCACTATTAACCACTATTAACCACTATTAACCACTATTAACCACTATTAACCTATGTGACATATGGATACTCTGACATGACTTGGGAGATTCACTCTGGTGAAGAGAAATGCAGTCGCTGATGAGTTTTTGTTTCACCATTTCACCGGTGCAGTGAGGACTTTCGCTTCTTTTTTCATTGACAAACGTGGTTTTTTGAAAGAATCGGTCTCGGGAAGTGAAGAATTATCCTCCTCATCCTGAGCCTCAGCCTTCAAAATCACCATCAGTCACAACTCAGAACCTTTCCGAGTTTGATCCTGAAGTCATGTCATCCTCAGTCTCTTTCAGCAAGGCACCTATGGCATGCTGGCAATTTTCGCTTTGAGTCTGAGCTGCAACTGGTGCTCAGCCTTCATTCTGTCCACATCTGGATCGCTAAGGTCAACAAAAACTCGTTGTGATAGTTGATGTTTTCAAATGTGATTTTTATGACGGTCTAGCAGGGTTTCCCCTTTTTTTCCGGGTGAAGTGGGATCAACTTTTGGCAGGGCTGGTGCGCTTGAGCTGACCATCTTCAAACAGGATCCAGACATGGACCCAGGACAGTAGTGGAAGAAGAGCACCAATTGAACATTAATTGAACTGAGATATATCATGATATATCGTGTTTTTTTCGGCGTAAACACAGCGATCGGCGTAACGGCGTATCGGCATATTTTACGCTTACGGACCCGGATCCCAATCACGCTGGTGTTTTTGGGGTTTGCACAATGTTGTATTGAGGTACTTTTTTTAAAGCTTTTTAGAAGGGCGTCTCCAGGTGAATCTGTCCCTATTTTGTTTATTGGTTTTTCATGGTTTTTCCATTTTTCATGTTTTTCCAGATCTCAAGGTGTTTATGTATTAATCATATGTATGGAGAGATTTCTTTACAAAGCAACCAGGTGACCAGGTGAACATCGAAAACAACCCCCGCGCAGGAGACTTTGGAGATCCAGCTGGCAACTTGTTTGGCTTGTTTGGAACGCCGCAGAATTGATTGTCACGGATTTTTGAAGGACAATGGAATATCATCAATTGGAATCCCAATTGGAATATCATTGGAATATCTCATTGGAATATCAATGTACAATCAGAATCCCATAAAAATCATCAATTGAAATATCATTGGAATAATCTAACGATAGTAACAAATACATCAAGTCCAATAATCCCATCCGATTACATAGATAGTAAACATCGATTGGTAAATATTCCATCATCCCAGGAACATGTTCCAGCGAGAAAGGCATCGATTTCCTATAGACATTTTCCCAAAATTCACCTATGACGAAACTGGAGATGTGGGAAACCAAGAATGAACCAACGGTCATACCTGCAGGAACGTTCACACCTGTTTTGCCGAATGACATGCCATGTTTCATCCGCACCAATTGTTCACCCCAACTGTGTCCAACTTCATTGGCAGACCACTTACCCAACACATGGAGACTCATGGAGATCAGCATCTTCTGTTTCCATGTTCGAAAAACTACAGGTTTCGAAAGGTGCCGATTTGTGCCACCTTTTTTTCCATTGATCGCGCGGATTCCTGGTGCCATGTTAGGCCTTTCCCCCCAAGACCACCTGATTTTCCATGGCAACGGATTCCCATTGCCATGGTTCCCAGCATTGGATCAAGCGGCAATGGTCGAAAAATCAACGAGGTGATCATTTGCTGAGCATATGTTCCCCTAAGATTAAGCCTTAAACCATTACTGGTTGGTGGTTTGGAACATGTTTTATTCCACATATATATATATTGGGAATAATAAGCCCAACTGACTTTCATATTTTTCAGAGGGGTAGGTATACCACCAACCAGATTATAACATGTTATAACATGGGTTATAACCAGTTATAACCAATTATAACCATATATAAAGTTATAACCCATGATTATTACCCCTTATACCGTTACAACATGTTATAACCCATTGGAGTTTCAAAAAGCCAGGGGTTAAAAGCCCAGGCTTCGGGCAGTACTACACCGAGTGGAAGGATCGGGAGCTGAACAACTGCCGCAACTTGGGTCCAGGCTTAAGAAATCAAATATGCCCATAATTACTTAGAGAATCTTATAGATATCAAGGTTTGTTTACTACAATCATGTTTTTATATGTTTTTATTGAATTGCTACTGAATTACTGGTGTTTAATTGCATGTACGCATGGATGAGATAATGCTGTATGAGATGACGCACAAAGTTCGAGAATTTATGGACTATTTGATTCTTGATTCTTGCGCGAATGCTCTATGTTAAATGCCCCCAAAAGAACTTCTGGTGTAGGATTGGAGCTATTTGATGGCCAATGGGGACACCGGAGAATGGGTTGCAGCAAGGTGTTTGAAGTCCAAAAGCCAAAGCACTGGGAGAGCTTCAAAGTTAGACCAAGAAACACCTGTTAATAACAAACAATCAGCGAAGAAATGTGGATTTATCTCTGCAAGGGTGGATATGTTTGACAGATTTTCACATGTGGGTATGGATCAATACCTATTAATACCATTTTTAGTGGGATGAACATCCATTTACCAGCTATTTTGATGTTCACCAGGGGTACAAGGTTTTGACACACTGCCATGTCAAAAGTTGACCCCTATTGTGTTTGCTTTGTCATTTGGTGATATTTGGTGAACATTCAAGAACCCCCAGGATTAGCAATCGATGGCCTGTCCACCTGCCAGTGGCTTACATACTGTATACAATAGCTACGATGACGCACAGAATATTGAGGTGAATTCTAGGCTTAATGGGGGATAGAATCATCAACAGTATATCAACAGTTACAGTTAGTGGGTTTTATAAAGCAACTTACACTGGGCCTCACCTTGTCTTGCATGTTCATCGGCCCATTGCATTCAGCCCGAGGCATGGGCATGGTTTCCTTCCTGGGCATTGTCGTTGCAGAGTGCCTTTGCTGAAGGGGCTTCGCACAATGACATGGTGGTATATTGATTTTGGATATATATAATTGACACAGAATTGGTACTGGGCCAAGAGAATCCATGAGCCATGAGTCTACACTGAAGTTTGTTCAAAACTTATGTTTTTTAATACTGCATTTTCTGGCTGAAACTCAAAGCACATGGGGATTATGGTATCTGGATATTTTTGTGTCTCACACCTGGGAGGTTGCAATCTACTTCTTTGTTTGATGGGTTGAATGTTTGAGTCTTGCTGTCATTCTACATGATGATAATCATATAGCTCCCCAAAAAATGTTCCCAAACAAATATGAAACAATTCATGGTAAATTACGGTAAATTCATGTAAATTCCTTTCCTATTTGTTACGAACCTCTACCAGGGGTAACCAACCTGTTGGTAGTTGAAGGGTATATATATATATATTCTAGTCTATTCCAGAAATTCCAATAAGTTCCAGGGGGCACTCCAGATTTGAACACATCAGTCGCAACCGGCAATGGCTTAATTTATCTTAATTTGTAGTGCTCAGATTCAAGTGTCAGCATACTTTTGAACAATTTTGATTCCAAGTTTATATTACAAAAAAAGAAAGTAAGCCCTGGGTGTCGACCAAGTCTTTTACCTTTGGACAGGGCACCAACTGAGGTTGGCTACTGGCAAGGATGGTGTAGAGCAGATTTGGACGCCCCTGGGAAACCTGACGGCGGAGTAGATGCCAGGCAAGTCATCGCCATGGTGAGTTTTACGTGTAGGCAGGAATGTGTTAGGACTAGGACCGACATAGGCAAAACAAATGTGTTTTCTTGTTCCCTATCTATCCTATGGAGTGGAGATTATATAAAGTAATGTATAATTTATATATATATATATATGTTTATAGTTATATATTCATACATCAAAGAATCAAAGATAAAAAACTATAGGTTATATAAGTTATATAAGTCAGTGCGCCCAAGTTATTTTGTCGACCGAACCAATCCCAGCGCCAACCGGCGCCAGGGGGAAGAACTTCGGTTTCTTGCATTTCTGCAGCGTGGCAAGCGGCACTTTTCGGGCGAGCTTTTCTCATCTCCCCCTTCACCCTGCGCACAACAAGAGCGGGGGACAAATCGAAAAGCGCTGCTTAAAGCGGGTCCAAGGTGGGTATGGGGTCATTACCAAGAAATCTTCCGTTTCGGATGATTTCGGATCACATTTTGGTCACCAGCGGGAAACAGTAATGTCCAACGAAAAGAACAGCAAAAGTGTTTTATATTCATTGGTCATATGCACGCTCGATTTGGAAGAATAATGTGATATTTGTTTGCCAGATATTCTCCATATTTTTTGTGATTTGCTAAGGATTATGTTAGCTAGCGTCACCACTTGTTAATCCGCCATAATTGGTGAATCTCCCAGGCAGTAAATATTGTCACTTGTTTGGGGCTTAAGCAAATCCGCCAAAACTTGACCTGTTTTCCTCCTGAAAAAGTCCGCTAGTCCAGGGCAGTCTCGGCTCAAGTCACCGGACGACCGTGACGCAGCATTGCCACTCCGTCACCATGGCCATGAAGTATTTGGGCGCGTATTTGATGGCTGTCCTGGGCGGCAAGGCGCGTAACAAAGGTATTGTTCAGTGCTTGACAATGCTTGACCTTGGCAGATTAAGGGATGGGCTATATGCTTTCATAATCTTTCACATGCTTTCATACTTACATGTGCATGATATTCACATCATATAACCTAATATCATACATATTAGCTTTATAGTTGATATGAATTATGCATATATTATATATGCTCTTTTATATGCAATGCGTAATACGACGTCTTCCGGACATCTTAATATACTAAGAATATTGGTCCGATGGCTGAGGTGCCGGCTGGGTTATGCGTTTTTTTTGTCGCAGGAAAGTCCCAGCCCAAGCGACATCAAGGCGATCTTGGAGGCGTGAGGGAAAGGGCGGCTGTGCATCTTTGGAAAAAAGCTGAAAATGCTCACAGAGAGAGAGAGAGAGAGAACCATGGTAACCATAGAATATTGATGAATATTGATGAATCTGAGATGTTTCCAGGTAAGAATCCAGAGATGGATTTCCAATTGAAGCTAGATGCATGCTCTTTGTCATCAGATATCGTCAGGAAACCTCTATATACTTTCACCCACTTTTAATACCCAGCTCGGACGGAGCAAGTGAGGGTATCTATTCATGGGAGTACCACGTGACTGTGGGGAGGATGGTGCAACACCTGCCTCGCACAGGTTGCCAGTGTTTCAGAATTGCTTTGAGGGAGATTTGCAGGACACTTTTTCCTTTGGCTTTACCCCTGCTAAATTGAAGCATGCACACCCCCAAAAGAAAACAGTGCCCGAAGCCATCAGTTTTCCAAATCTTCCTAAGTAATTAACAGACATCAATAAACTGGTAGCAAATGCCAGTTTCGAGCTGAAAAACTCTTTGGTTTCTTACAGCGATCCATCCATCAGAAATGATCGCGGTCGACAGGCCGGTGGCATCAGCTATGAGGACGACATGCTGACAACGCTTTGTGAGAAGATGGAGGGCAAGCAGGCATTTGGGCGCGCAGGGTGCCCCCGGTGGTGAAACCGAAGTTGGTTTATAGGCTCAAATAACGACTATGATATGATGGATCTATCAAACTACTTCATGAGGGCTATAAACCAGCTCATAACACTTTATATCATCCTCTAATATGCACTCTAATAACTAAAGGGCAGCACTTTGTAGTGGCGCACGCGCAATTCCTACTTCAAACAAGAGGCCGTGACCATCCCATGCTGGGAAAATCAGGGCTTTTCCAGTGCCAGCTTTGATAAATGTTGATAACCGGAGAGTCTTCCCAATGGAATCACAATTCTGTTGGTCAAAGTCCCTTTGCAATAGTTGAATCATCATAGACTCATAGATCGCTAATAGATCATTATCATTTATTGGACGAAAGTTATATGGTAAACACATCACAATCTTTGTCCAGGCAGGTTGAGACCACCAAGAAGTTGATAAAAGACAGTGAAGTTCAACCCCTTTTATGATTAGCCATCTCGTAACATCTCGTAACCATCCAGCTTGACAGTATTGACCATGAGGATTAGTAGACGGCTCATTTACCATGCTTATGATTCTTAACCATGGGGATTAGCAGATGGCTATTGGTAACAATTATGTAATAGAGAATGAACCATCATGATCATCATGTATTATTGACCATTTCCTGTATTTTGTTTATAGTATTAGCCATTTATGAGTCACCACGGGAATCAGATATGAACAAAGATGGTTGATAAAAATGGTTAGTAATGGTTTCAACTATGTTAACTGACTATGGTTATATAATTAATAGATGATCACTGACCATGGTGTTTTCATAAGCCAAGAAATGGAGGTTTCCTAAAATGGGGGTACCCCTGAATCATCCATTTTATTTTTGGGATCCCCCATGTCACTGGAAACCACCAGCTACAGTATTGGCTATTTTAGATTACTTATTATGGAAACCGCCATGTCTAAGAAATTCCCCCATGATACACCCCATTTACGATATTTATGGATCCCCCATGACTGTGGAAAGCCCTATGATTAACCATCTACCATCTATGATTTACCACAACATTCACCACCCGGATTAGAGGTTGAATCAACCATAAGACCAGCTACTAACCATCTACTAAGCATCTATTAACCATCTATTAACCATCTATTAATTAACCATCTATTAACCATCTATGAACCATCTATGATTAACCAACCCAAAAATGCTTCACCACCAAGGCCCACGAGCTGATCACCAGCGGTTTCGGCAAGTTCGCCGCCTGCGGCGGCGGCGGTGGCGGCGGCGGCGGCGGCGGTGCTGGCGCCGCAGCCGGTGGCGGTGATGGTGGCGATGCTGGTGCCGTGAAGGAGGACGCCAGAAATGGCGGCTGTGAGACTGGGGATCCCGATAAACCCGATGGTTTGACATGGTTTAACACGGGAAAAAAGGTGATTTCAATTCATCCGCACAAAACTGGATTTTATATTGATTTTATATGATTTTATATGATTTGATCAGATACATTGGGTTTTTTGACCATCCATCATGTTTTTTTTTGACGAGTTCTGTTATTTTTGGATATTCTTGGATTAATAAAACGCATGGTTTGAATATGTTTGAATAGGGTTGTCCTTCTACCGGATTTGCAGATCATTTCAATGGGGTCCCGAGATATATCGACAATGATCCAATGGATTCTCATGGGTCCAAGGAGAAGAAGGTCGTGGAAGAAGAAGAGGAAGAGGACTGGCCATGGGGAAGGCTGAGGGTACCCCTGCGGTAAACTTGGCAATGGGACATGGCCCATTTAGTTTGATGATGAATGATGATGAAAAAATACCAGGATTTTCCTCATAAACATTTAGTTATTTTCCATAGCTATGTTAAATTACCAGAGTTACCAGAGGGTAAACATCAGCTGCAAATAGCTGCCTTTCTTCTTCTGCTGAGTTCGATTGTTCGTGAGCGGACTGGTGAACTGTAGCTTGTGCCATAAATGGATGCACAAGGAAGAATTTTAATTGGAACGTGCTGCTAAAGATAAGAATTAGCATTGTTGGTGTAGGGTCTTTGAAGTTTAGCGATGTAATTACTGTAATGGTGGGTTCTTCCAGGTTTCGGAGAATCATGGAGGAGAATTGGGTTTTTCACTGCCCCCTTGTTGTTTGAGGGGAGTGAAAGGGCAGGCCAGAAGGTTCGAGGTATATCCCATATTATACCCTCAAAGCATCAAAAAGCTACTGGCCAGACATGGCTTTGAAGGTTCCTTAACTCGCAAAGCAGAGCGGAACATGTTTTCTATGGTTTCAAAGATGTGTTAGTGAGTGTTTATCCCATTGGGTTATCATCCCCAGTGACACTGACAATCACTAACACATATTTGTGGTATGGCACTAATTCCCCAGAAGCGATTATTGTTCACCGTTTTACCACATTTTGACCAGCTAAGAGGATATGGAGTTCGACCTCTTCGGCTGAGAGCATTCGAGACAGTGCCTTTCATATTATGCATGTTTCGGTGATCGTTATGGGTAGTTTAATGAATTGGGTTTGGAAGATTTTTTTCTTGTGGATGTTGCATGATATTGTAATTTTTGGGTGGCTTGTGAAGCCTAAGAATGTGCAACCCAGGAACTCGAAAAGTTCCCCCCTAGGCTCTAGATAGCAAAGTTGGTTTGATAACTACGGTATATATATATATATACGTATATTTGTGGGTGTTTATATACCAACTTGTCAAACATATATATATATATATATTATATCCATATACACACATATTTATAATCTATCTATCTATATATATATATATGTATACTGGTTGGTGGTTTGGAACATTGCTTTTATTTTCCATTCAGTTGGGAATGTCATCATCCCAATTGACGAACTGCGATCCGCCGAGGTGAGCCCATTACACCGGTGCTTCAACGTGCCGTGCCAAACTGCGCTGCGGAATTTTGCCCAAAAAAAAGACATTGGGAGATCCTGCAGCGTTCAGACTATTGGTTTGATATATAACATGGTATATAAACACCCACTATATATATATACATATAGGTATATGTGATATGTATATATATATATATATAACCTCTATAAATAAAAGATATGGTGTTGGCCTTGTTTCTCAGAAAAAGCATTGATTCGGAGAACTGGATTAAGGGAACATGTACAGGAGTTTCTCATTGTGAATGGTCAAAATACAAAGGTTTCCTGCAACATGTTCCTTCAACCAACTGATTGAATGGTCCCTTCACGCAGATGGAAGATTGCCACGCCCAGTCAGTTTCGTGCGATAGATACATGGAGATACATGGAGTTGTACGCCCGTTCAATTCGGAAGTCACGAGGTGGGAGTGTTTTGAAGACTTGCTGTGAAGCGGTGCGTGTTCCACTGTTCTATTGATGATATTGATGCATCTATAACATTCTATAACCATAATATAGAACACGGGAATAAGGGTTTATGTAGATGGTTCTAAACTTGCCAAATCTAGACTATAGATCTATGCTCTTTGGCAATTTTTGAAGCTGCACCTTGGCGGGCTCCCAGCCAACACTGGTTGCCACAAACCTGCCATGACTGGGGATGGTGTATAGCACCCATAGTGATTTTGGGGCTGGTTTTTTGGATGTTTATTGTTGGGTTTACCACAGACATCAACAGACCATTTCTGAGAAATACGCGGAAGTTGATTTGCTGAAGAGAGATCAAACCATATCACAAACCACAAATAGGTTCCTTCAACGCATCCTTTGTTCTTAAATTCCGTCGCATTCTCGCGCCATGACGACAGAAGATTTGAGTCGAGAAAACCTCAGTGGGAACCAACTTCTAAAAGCCAACTCTGGCAAGGCGTGCGGATGGGATGAGGGTTGGGCCATGCATGGGACGCATACTGCAAGCAGAGATATTAATTTTGGTGATAGTAGGGATGCCTGAATTGAATCGTTTGCACACACGCGCAGAAGTTTTATTTTCATATGATTTCTATATTCCAATAAACTATCTATGCTGAAAGAGCTATGAGTTGGGGACTTCCCGAGCAGCATGTACTGGGAGCACGTTTTGCAGTTTCCATGTGAAACTTTGTCAGTATAGCATAGTATAGCACCTATCAGGCACTTGATGGCACTGGGCAGAGGGGAAAACAGTCAAGGAGATCACACAGATTGCTGTGGCCATTTTTTTAGTTATATATATATATAGTCTCTATATGTATATTGATTAATCCTGCAGTGCTTGTTCACGAGCAACTGAACATATCATTAAGTTGTGCACCTTTGAAGAGTCAATCATAATCCATTGGCTTATCGGGGTGTTCAGTGGCCCGTATATTTGATGTTACATACGGACCGTAGGAGGCAATGGCCCCGCAGATGCCAGGAGGTTCGCAAGAGAGCGAAGGACAGAGACTTTAGGGGTCCAGGTTATTTTGGACATTGTGACTGCTGGAAGAACATGGGTGCATCAGCTAGTCATATCCTGCTATTTATCAAGTAAGCCATTCTTGAGACTAAGAGATTCTCACCGCGAAAATGTACGCCCAGATGCTCCAGGTTCACTTCACTTGCGCTATGGCGGCTGTAGTTTGATGTTTGCACGGAGGGAACTTGTAAGCTGCTGCTTCTCAAAAAAAATCCTTCAAGTTCGGGTGGAAATTAATCGCCCATGTTTCGATTCCAGGGATGTACATCCCTGATCTTTCATGCTTTGCAGCCAGTTTGACCCCATTCTTTTCAGAGATTTCTGCAGGGGGTCAGAGTTCCAGCCGTCAGGAGGACTTGGCGTCGCAGGCGAAGAACTCTTCGGGAAGCTTTTTTGGGGAGGAGGATCCTTGGCTGCTCCATGCGGCCATAGGATCTGGATGATTTCGATCAGAATGAGTGAAAATGGATGAACATGGGAAAGTGGATGGAATGCTGTTGTGAAATCGGATTTGGATGGAATTTGGATGGAATTTGAACGTTGGAACATGTGTGTGCGTGTGTGTGTGTGTTTGAAGAATTGGGACCAGTCATATACGGTCATATAATTACGCGCTGTAGCGGTGAGTATCCAGACCGGCCCCTGTGATGATGCCTGTATGGACCAAGTTGGGGGTGTTTGATTTTTCGCAAAGGATTCAAAGACATGAAAATAAAGAAGCATGGGCCGCCTATAGAGCTGCGACCTGTTCCGATGCAAAAGCACTCCCAAAGAATCAAAACGGAAAAGCACTCAATCTTCAATCAGAAGTACTGATGGATGGAACCACAGATTCTATTTTTGTCAAATTTGGTGATCCATGATTTCCAGCCACACACGTGTATGAATATGCCCGTAATGCTTGAAAGATCCTGAAACAGTGACGTTTTTGGTCACTGGATTCGAGGACGATGGCAACGGCTTAGTGTTTCCATCTTTTGCCACTTGGCAGAAGTCCTCCCCGTGGCTAGCCGCTTGTGGAAAACAAAGATTGCCAAAAATGGCAAATCCTATGTGGATGATTTCATAATATTTCATACCTAATGTCAACATCGTATTAATAACCCCCCCCCTCCCCCCCAAACATTAAGAGCATCAGAATAAAGTTAGGGCCAAACATTCAACTATCGTAAAAATCACCTATGTATTCCCAAATGAATTGCCTAATTGAAAACGAATACATAAGGG
>Ga0126342_10020233_pt1 | contig 11209 bp, 12 predicted proteins | sample Cyp1metagenome_FD_92528 | JGI IMG/M metagenome (GOLD analysis project Ga0126342, IMG submission 92528) | Coral microbial communities from Lord Howe Island, Old Settlement Bay, Australia - Cyphastrea 1 metagenome | ecosystem: Host-associated > Invertebrates > Cnidaria > Coral ...
GAAACTTTCGCGAAATAAAATTTTACTTTCGCGAACTCGAAAGAAAACTTTCGCGAGGGTTTCCAACATAACATGCACGGCTTTCGCAATTAAAACTCCTTACAAGGACCTTTAGATCGATCATCATATATATAGGCTCCGGCAAGGAACTTCAACAGGGATACCTTCTTCAAAACACTTAGTCAAATCCGACGCCATCGCTCTTAGCAAGCCATCCACTGAAGAGTCCCCGGAATACCATGTACTCGGAATCAATGTGTACAGCAATCGTGTTGTGAAAGAATGCCTCAGTTGCTTCAAGTCAACCAGCCCACATTTATTCAAATCCCAAACACCATCCCAAATATCCCAAAATAATCCAACTAAAATATCCCAAAACATTTTTGGTTCAAGGGGCTCTGTCTGGGAAAGGTTTTCTGGGCCTGTAAATGGAATCAGGACCTGAAAGGAAATTACCAATAGCGGGACCTTGGCCAAACCACGGCCTTCATCACCATGTAAAGCGATAGGCACACACCACTGTCTCTCTTCAGGGGTCTTTTGGTAGACCGGATGGGCACTCTGAAGCGGTTCAAAGTTCATCCAGAAAGTTGCAAACATGTCCATATACTTCTCTGTATCCCGATGTAGGTCGTAGCCGCCCAAAAAAAAAATTGGAAAGCTGGCCATGATGGCTTTAAACCAATCCGAGAAATAGATGATAGGGTGTTCAACTGCAGAGGTTTGCACTTTCTTCGCACCAGTCTTGGTTCGTTTCCTCAATCTCACTGGGATCCTCGTGTATGAAATCTTTACAGGGAATGCCAACTTGTTTCGGTGGATCCACCGGCTGAAGTCTCTGGCAGCATTCCCACCCCGCTCTCGCCCTGAGCGAGATCGGCGGTAGCGGCCCAGTCCCTCCAGGTTGTAGTCATGTCCACCTCTGGGATTCAAGATGTTTGAGGTCCAACATCAATGAACTGAAATTGAAAGGATGTTTTTCATTTGCTGTGTACAAATAGCCATGGTGCCCAGATTCGATATCCGTTTAGATGCCCGGGCAGCTAGTCGGAGCATCTTTCTGGCCGATACGGCCTAAGATTCAGTACACATACTGATCCGATAGATGACAATCAACACGCATGAGGTTCAAAAATGTTGGGTCCAAAAGGCTCCTTCTTCCATGTCCTCTAGCATGGCATCTAAAAGATCATCAGAATCGGACGCAGGCCCACAAGGTTCACCTCAAAAGCACCACACCCCATCAATCACCAGTGCAAGCGGCAGTTTGTGCCAAGGCCCAAGCTGTTGCCGCCATCTTCATCCGAGTCAGGACCTGCGAAGGGGATGGCAGGGTCAGTGCAAGGTTCCAAGGAGGAAAACGGAAGGCAATACCCCCCTGCGGGTTTTTTCTGGATGCAATGGTTCACCTGGCAAACATACGGAATCCAAGCGGGGGTAAACGAAAAGGGAAAGATTTGAAGCTGCAGCGGTTTTTCTTTTTACCCCATGTGCTCCGAATGTTAAGAAACACTGCTGCACCACAGCTCCCCCATTGCCAAAGCAACATTGCACAGCATCCTGCAACGCTCTGGTTTCAAAATATTTCAGTGGTTTGAACTGGGAATATGGCATGAAGAAGCTGCATGCCCACCCAAATCAAAATTTGACGCCACCATTTCAAGTGGTTCACTTTTTGGCTGCTTTCTTGCTAGCCTTGGGCTTCTCAACCTTGGAAGCCTTCTTCTTCTCCTTAGGAGTTTTTTTCTCTGTGGATGCACCGGAAGCTTTGCTTCCACTCTCAACTGGCTCCGTTTCATCTGCCTCTGAATGCTTGCGCTTTCCCTTGGAACCATCAGCAGACTTGCGCTTAGGACGCTTGCTGGGAAGTTCCTTCTTCACTGCATCAGGCGGGTTCTCAGATCTGGTGGAAGGCGCCGGGGTCTTGATGTTCCTCAGCCACATATATATATATATATATACATAAGATCGATATATATATATATGATATATTTTGAGACAGTCAGTCCCATATATTCAAAGAGCTTCCAGAAGTTTTGGAATAAATTCAGCAGAGCCATGCAGAAAAGGAATGTAGACTTTTGACAAAAAACTTGGAACGGGTGATGTAGTTATTCAGGGTCACATCATCCTTGGTGCAGCTGGCATAGAGAGCCGACACCTCCTTCTTCAATCCATCGCAATCCCTCGGCAATCGCGGAAGGGTTTTTGACATGAAGGTATTTGTTTTCCACAAAAATTACTATTTTGTTGTCACTTGGCGCAACTTTGAACATTGCCAAGTCACTGCTGCGAGAGATCCGTGGCCAAGTATTCAGCCTGCTTGGCATTCAAGGAATCATAGTAGCCATTCATTCGCTTGATGATGGCAGCCATCTCGTTTCCAATCCTGACTCATGACAAACAGGTGTTATTTTAATTGCAGTTTCAATTGGGTCTCCAAACTGTGCAGTTTTCAAGCCAAGACACTCAGTAGCCCGGTGGATGTTCTTGGCCATCAAACGCTCCTGCATTTGTGTAAGAAAGGCTGTTCACTTGGTAACAATCTGTGGCGTTTATTATAGTTTTGCCGTTCCAACCCTATAGTATTCCAAATACTTTCCAAGTAGCATCAAGTGCCCCTCAAAACCAACCATGGGTCCTGGGTAACGGATGCAGCATCCACCTTTTTGCCCAGCACCGATAGCCACTGGGGCAAGATTGACAAAGGCGAGTCATTGCGCTGAATCGAAGGAAACACCAGCCTCAGGTACAGCATGGGAGTAAAACCGATAGAACATGTTTCCAGGATGTTATAGATTATATTTGGTTCATATTTCCAGGGTTTCTCACTGTTCTATTTTTTGTGGGTTGCTATAGATAAGTTAATGATCACCACATCACTTGCATGATTACAAGATGTCCATATGTTCACCCAAGTAGCTTCTTGTTGCCCCCCCCACCAGCGGCTGCAAGGGCTGCTTCCTTAGCCTGCTGAGAATTAGGTGCACTGGGAGCCGCGGTTTCGTCAGAGGGTGCTGTTGCATCCAACAGGACGCCATCGGTGTCCTGCCATTAAGTTGGGTGTTACGCAGCAGTGGTTCAGAGTAAGAGTACGGAATTCACCATCATGTTGCCTAGATTTTCTGAAAACAAACCTAGCCTCAAAGAGCCCGTTGCTTTCAAGATGGTTCATCTCTCCGGTCTCGGTGTTCTCTGCAAAATTTTCTTCTAAGACCAGCTTGGCCTCCTCCACACCATGCATTTCATTAGTTCTGATTCGGCCACGGGCAGTGGCCCATCGCCATGATTTCTCCACCATGTCCCTTAGTTGGACTAGAAATGTTGGACTAGAAGGAAATAGGCACCTGGATGATAGGTAAAAAGAGAACAAAGAGCAGGGATAAGACATATTTCATGTCATGGTACTTGTCATACTTATAGTCACTCATCAGAAGTTTCTTCGTGATCCACTTCCCTGCTTTACCATCATTTTTCGTGCTCTTGACCCACTTGGAGACGGCCAATTCCATCTTCTTGAAATCCTCGTGCTGGGCCAGCAAAGCCTTGAGTTTTTCACCTAGGCTTGCTAACTGATTGCAAGGTACATGGAGTGCAGCTTACTTAAGTAACTTAACAATCACAAGAAACAAAAGATGAGTAGCGTCCATCCTCCGTCTTCCAGAGCTGAAGGGTGTCCTTACTTGCTTTACAAATAGCCCTGGAGCCATCAGCGTTCACATATCGACGAAGCCTCAGCAGCAGCCCCACCAGGCATATGGTATACATATATTATAACACATAACCCCATTGCAATTGCCAATGCTAAAAACAGTCCAAGGGCTTATAGTAGTACTTGTCAAACTTCGAAGGCTTCTTTTGGGTTGGCGCTCGGGAGGACGGTGAGTAGCCCAAGGGGATAGAGTCATCAGAGTCACTTTCATTGGCATCGGAGGGTGGGGCATGCCCCTCCCCACGCTCCCTGTCAACACCATCTCCACCTGGAGCATGCCCCTTCTCACCTTGTTCCGGTTGCCTGCATGTACCCTTGACCTCACCTTTGACCTTGGGAACAGGATCAGCAGCACATCCCTCTGGTTCCTTGACCTCATGCTCTTTGCCCTTCCCTGTGGACCCTTCACCAGGAGTGACGTTTGAGGGAACCTCCTTCAATTTTTTTTGGTCATTGTCACCCTCACAATTGGCCAATGCCTTGGCCTGTTTCTTTGCTTCACGTTCTTCAACACGCCAGTAACTCTCATACTCCGGTGTCGTTCCACCCAGACTGTCGTCCGATCGAGGCTTAGACCCAACCTCCCCAAGTGGGTGACGGGATAAAGAATCCTTGGGGTTTCCAGGAACGTATTCACCATCACCAGAAGCATAGGAAGGACCGCCTGGACAGGCAGATACATTGGAAAGGAGCTGATCTGGTAAACCCAAAAACCAACATCCCTAAACAGGCAGATCACTTTTGGGTTTCCCCCATGTGTCTGATGTAAAATATGATATTGATATTGGTTTGAGGGATAATGAAATTCCAATCCCGAACGGAGGTGGTCATTTTTGGGTTTCCCCATGTGTGACATTAAATAATCCCCCAATGGTCGGTTCAGGGGCCCTTTTTAAGAAACATCCACAACGGGGGCGATCCTTTTGGGTTTCCCATCATGTGTAACATCAAGAATGATCCCCCGCTGGGACAATTTCTTATTGGGTTCACAGCCGTCACACGCATATACACACCAATACATCACACACACACACACCAAGCATGTGAAATTTCCACTCCCAACCTGGAACCTCCTTTGGTGGAGGTGCGGCACTACCAATTCGTTGCTGGAGCTCGGCGATGCGCTTCTTTCGCACCTGGCAGCCCAAAGGGAGAAGGTAGGAAACATATCAGATGTGAGAGGCCTGAGAGGCTGTTGCGTCAAAGCCAAGTAATTGTACTATGTAGCTGTTGGAAAAACCCAATTGTGGGACAATGGCAAATGAAATGCCATGAGCTTTGGGAATAAGAGGAGCTACCATCCACCAGGAAATAACGTATATTTTGGGGAGTGTAGCTTGCGGGAAACATCTCTTCAAATCCCATGCCAATTCCTATATGTGTCCAAAAGGGTCAAAAACCACCAAAAGGGATCACCCTCCCTCATATTTTCGAATTACGACTTCAATAGGCAGAAGGCTACTGGCCTCAATTTGGATTCGAACAGCTTGGACTCGAGCAGGGTCTGCGTATGACGTTCCCTCATTCATCTTCTCAACAGTCTCACACCCGTAGGCTAAGGTTTGGCAAGAAGACAAACGGTCAGTCGACATAGAAGCTAAAGTATCTTGATCCACAGCTCTACGAATGAAAACTTATTCGGAACATGTTCCTACCGAAAAGAGCATTTTTTTCATTTTGCGCTCTTTTGCGCGTTTTTGCGCGAATTTGCGCTCGTTTTGCGTTTTTTTTGCGCCCGTTTCGTTTGCGACAAAAATCGTAAAAATGCTCTGAAACATGCGAAATCTCCCATTTTTCACACGTTGCGACATCTAAGCAACGTGGCTTCGGAAATTGAAGGCGAATTAGGAACGAATTTGTAAATAGCTCTATTTGGCATTGCATTCAGCTATGAGCTCATTCAAGGCCCGGCGGTCATCCTCAGAAATAGTAACCTTGGCTGCACAGCAGGCAGCGTCTATATAGGAAGATTTTAGCTGCACATTTCAGTCACAAAAGTATCTTAACTGTCAAGAAACCGTCGAGGAAAGGTCTTGGTCAAACTCTTTGATAGCTGCAGCCCAACTATCAGGTATTCTCAAATACTTGCATCGGTACAAGTAGGCCCAAGCCAAGTGAAGCTTGGAGTCTATCCATGGGTCCCCTAATGGCATCTCCTGGAATATTTGGCGATCGGACTTGCATGCGTCAATCTTGGTTTTGAAGCGTAGAGGGGCCTCTGTTGGACCCCGACCCTCATAGACTTTGAGCAACTGAAGTCCAAAGCCTTCAGGATAACACCTGGGGCCAAATTGTATTGGGCAAGAATAAAGCCAGGTAGAGTTCAACAGATCAAGAGAGGAAGTCAGCTGAGGAGTGGGCCCTGTTTGCTTCAGTTCTCGGGTTCCATGGAACTTCTTCACCCCATTGCGAGTATATTTGCCTAGGGCTTAAGAATGTCACATCCCCAAAGTTATTTAAAAGACATAAGCACCAACTTGCATAACTCAGGAAACCATAAGCCCCCAACGGGTTGGCTGAATCGTGGTGAGTTTTTCCCTCATTGCTTTCGTGAGCTTTCCCAGGTTCAGCCCTTGGATCCAAGAACCACTGGAGAATACCACAGTCCTCTTGGCAGAGGCCGCTCCAAGCAGCTGCATCCAGAACTCCATCCGCCACACCTGGGAAGTGGGAAGTAGCTAGAAAATGTTTAGGGGCCCAAAAAGGTTTACTGTGTAGCCACTGGCTAAGCAACTGGGTTTGGTGGAAGGGGTCCAGGTAAGGGTATATTTTATCTGATATTTTGTTCAGCGGGCAACCACCCAGAAACGGGTTAAACTGTTTTCACCCGTGGATCCAAAGAAAACAATATATAGGTTTCAGGCATTGGCTAACTGTAAGTATATCTGTCTATATAGCGTACATGGCTGGGGATAGGTCAAATATCTTTCAACAAGATACGTAGGCTGTGCGATTGCAGAAGTCTTCCCAGCGGCGGTGTCGTTGCAGTAGGGTATTGCTTGGCTGCTCCAAGACAAAGTAACAGTGCTTGGCTAGCAGTAGAATGCACATCAATGTGCACCTTAGGTAAATGCTTTGCAGGCACAAGCTATCAGTTGTTGGGCACCTGTATTCATATTCGAATCTGATTGATTGCCCAAATACCAATTGTGACATACACTGGTGTCCAGCCGTTTGAAAGTTTTGCAAATGTACATACAGAGCATAGGTACAAAGATACCATCTGGTAGCCCAAGTCAACAAAAGGGAGGTGTAGAGCCCCATAAGCGTTGATATAATTTTTCTGCGACGTGTGTCTTGCTGGCATGCCCCAGGGAGCGCAGTCTGGTCCAAGCAAACAAACACCAAGTTCCTTCATAGATAATATCGTGTGAATAACGACCCTTGGCTCAAGTTGCCATCAGGAAACCCATACAGTAGCAAATCAAACACCAAAGCAACAAACAGCATGAACTCAAGAACTATTGGTTGATCTGAGGATCAAAATCCCTGGCGGGGTTGTAATGTCCATCGCCCTCCCACCAATCAGGAGCTTGTCGAACTTTGCAGTGGAATAGCCATGCTCTTGCCTTGGGTTCCCACATTTTCTAAATTACGTGTGCTGCAAACATATGCATGGTTTTGTACTTTCGAATCCTTGCCATCAAGAAACCACACTTTTGAAGCATTGCCGACACCACAGAAGAGGTCAAAGAAATCATATGATGGAGTAATTGGCGGGAGATGCTGGCACCACATGACCCCAAGCACCACCGCTATCAGGACCTGCCCGGGGCACAACAGTTTACATCACTGGGGACGTCAAAAGGAACACATCTTTGAATTTTTTGATTGGTGCATGACATGGTGTAAAAGGATGCGCCTTTGGCGCCCGACAGTGCACAAGGTTTACCACTATGCTCTCATCCTCCATGCTTGGAGCAACCCCGTGAGCTCACAACTACCCTTCCAAGAAAAGCTGCGTAAGTCGCATATTTCCACTTGGGTTGGCTCACCCAAAAAAAGGCAAGTCTCCAAAATAATACTAGATTTTCCCGAAAATTGTTTGTGGCTTGCAGTTTTTTGGGTGGACCAACCCAATAAAAGTAGCAGCGAAAGCGCAGAGCTAGCCAGAAGATTCCCGAGACAAGGTTTCGGCAAATCAACGAACAATCCCAACACCAAAAAAAAAACGTGAATCAGTGAACATTCCGGTCATGCCAGCAATTGCAAGTGGCGCGGGTGCGTACCAAGTCTGCACGCCCAACCCTCGTCCATAGTTTGTTCACCTGCGTGGGCTAGGGAGATAGCTGGGGAAAGTATAAGCTGGGAAAGAGAAAGTACATACTTGCTCATTCTAAGTGATAGCAGTGCAGATCCGATCTTAAGTTGTATACTGCCCAGAAATTGCAGACCATAATTTTTTTCAACGGTTCCAACGGCCTAGGTGTCGAAATGTTGTAACAACACATGTTGGGCCCTCCATCTCGCATGGCTGCACTGTGCAGCTGCACGGATTCAAAAGGTATGGCCACTCACGTGAAACCCCTGCACTCTTGTCAACTGCAAGATTGCAAACCCCAAAACATATATAGATATCTATAGAGACATCTCAGCAGCTCTGAGTAGCGCAAGGTCTGGTCAATCTTCTCAAATCAAGAAGCCTGATGGTATGCCTAAGCACAATGTCGCAAGCAATGAAGCTTAAGTTCGAATCAATTTTCTTTCCGTTTCCTCAAGAAATCTTTTGAGCAACCCTGGAAACCAGTAAGAGATATCTTCCGGGGTTCCCAACAACTTACTCAGTAGGTTTCCTGCCCCAAAAAAACGAAAATAGCTTTAGACACATCAAGATGTACACTTTGATATTTATAAGTGTCTGGAAATGGTGCTCTTTTCTTAGTTCCAACAAGGTCACTCAGGGGACAAAAAGGGTACAAATTTGGGAAAAAAACACGGCTTTTCCATTAGTTCAGTTCTGGGACCTTGTTGGGAACTCACGGGGCATAAAGCCTAGGAACTTCTTTGGCCTTTGCTCGGGCTTCCTCCTCGGTCATGCCTTCGTCCTTTGCCTTCTTGAATGCCCGATGGTACGCGGCAGACTTGCGACTCAGTTGCTTTTTCTTCTCCTGCTTTGCCTTGATCATATCAGGGTCGTTTTCCTTAGCCTTTGCCTTTGTCTTGGTGCTCTTTGGGAGTTTGTCCTCCTTCGCCTTGGTTGCTCGTTTCTGTTTGCCATCAGCCTTCTTTGCCTCTGGCCTTTTCTCCTTGCGCCATTCCTCAGCTTTGCCTTCCTCCAGGTTGTTGGCTCGTCGCTTCCTCTTGCCTGGCAAGTTCTCAGTGTCATGCTCTACCTCAGCCTTTGTTTTCCCTGCCTTCCTCTCCTCTGGGAATCCTTCACGTGTGGTCTTGGTCTTTGCTGCATGGTTCCTTGCCTTCCTTGCCTTCCTTGCCTTCCTGGGCGCCTTCACTTTGGTGCTCACGGGACTGGCAGCATCTACCTCCTGTGAATCCTTTGGCTCCAACTTCTGTGTTGCAACAGCCTTTCTTTTCTTTACAACCTTCGCCACCTTTGGCAGGGAATCTTCTCTCTTGACCTTTTTTGCTGGCATTGCCTCATTGGCCTCTTTGCACTGACGTTTTCGTGTTGTTTTCTCCTTGGGCTCCTTGGTTGCTTGTTTCTCCTTGGGCTCCTTGGTTGCCTTGGCTCTTGCTTTTGGTTTTCGTGCAGCCTTTGTTGACAACCCAGCTTCAACATCATCTGCATAGGAATCATTGTCATCATCTGAGCCCTTGCCCCTTTGTTTGCGTTTGGATTTGGTCAAGTCAGATTGCTCTGCTGGTGACACTGGTTTGAGCGATTTAAGAATGCCAGGACGGCTGATTGTCATTTCACCCAAATCAAGTTTGTCGGCTGCAGGTTTTGAGCCCGGGTCTTCAACCGAAGTGGGCACCGTGGGCGATGGAGGCAGGTCCTGTCAGCAAGCAGCTGGAAGGAAGTGGCATCAAACCGTTGGAAAAAATTGGGTATGGAACTTCATAGAACCCTAGTGCTAATTGGACACCCACAAGATGCAGGCATGAAGCCAAGGGCCCCAAAAATACAATGCGAATCATCAAAGTCCAAAGTCCTTCAGTAGAATTTCTGGCTCACCAAGTTCATAGGGAAGCGTGTCCATGTTGTCCATGTCACCCATGTAGATGGCACCTTAAGTTTGGTGGCCATGGTTGATGTTGAGAATTCCACTTAGGGTCCTCCTCCAAAAAGGGTCGGAATGAAAATGCCGGTTGTAACTTAAAACAAGGGGCTTGGAGCAACTGCACTGGAAGCTGAAATGGAACTGTTGAGAAGGGACTTTTGTTGATCAAGTCGTTGCTCTAAAGCCATTTGGTTGGCCATCCCTTCCTCAAGACTCATCCCCATTGCTTCTTCCAACATAAGCTGTTCCAATTCAAGTTGTTCCAGTTCCAGCTCAAGTTTTAATGCTGCTACTTCTTCTGGTGAACCCCCAGTGCCAAACTCAAGTTTCCCTTTGGCTGATTCCACATCGGGTGGAGCTTTCCCACTCTTCGTGGGGTCCGGTTTCTTCTCGCCACTGGTTGCATTGTCAAAGTCAATTCCTTAGTGTCCAGGCATAGTATTTGACAGCTACATATAGGCATATACTTTTTATGTTTTTTTATAAAGCAGGCAACGCTCTGTATAGGCGCACTTCCATGGGATGCACCCACAAGCATGGACATATTTGGTGGGACAGTACTGTTAAAAAAACAAACAGGCAGACTTTAAGCAAATGATGGTCCCCGGGGAGATGGTGTCGACACCTCTTCATGTGGAAGCACGTCAGTCTTAGGAGAACCCCCATGGACAACATTTGCATTGGAACATGTTGGATTGGGATCCACTAGCTCATCGTGCTCGGATTCCTCCTCCTCACCAGACTCATCCGCCTCGTCTGCGCAGGAATAGCCTGAGCAAAGCGGTGTGATGATCTACAGAGTGACTTGGTTGGGCTTAGGGTGCTGTGGACGAGACCGTCATGGGGAGGATCGTGATCAGGATCATCACCACCATCACCGGTAGCTGAACAAGCAGCCTTACCCAAAGCCAATTGGATCCAAACCAAAATAAACTTGAATAAGGCTGTGCAGAACTATAGGGACAAACACATGGCTAAATTCAAGCAAACCACCTCAGCCTCATCACCATCACATTCCGTAGATGCTGCCTCACTGCCAGACTCTCCAGAGTCCGAGTGATCAGAGCCTTCTTCCAAAGTGGAGGTGCTGCTAGAACCTAGGCTTCCCACCCCAATACAAAACAAGATTTCCTTTGACTGGTGTATTCACATATGAATATATTATATATATATATAAATAAAAATGTTACTATATATATATATGGTTGTTGATCAAAATTCCTTTATCCCGGAACGGCCATCCTTCGCGAATAAAAATTTTACTTTCGCGAAACTTTCTCCAACTCCATGTTTATCTTTCGCGGGGCCCATGTTGGCC
>Ga0126342_10020234_pt1 | contig 11209 bp, 11 predicted proteins | sample Cyp1metagenome_FD_92528 | JGI IMG/M metagenome (GOLD analysis project Ga0126342, IMG submission 92528) | Coral microbial communities from Lord Howe Island, Old Settlement Bay, Australia - Cyphastrea 1 metagenome | ecosystem: Host-associated > Invertebrates > Cnidaria > Coral ...
GAAGTGTAGAGTGTGGAGTGTAAAGTGTAAAGTGTGGAGTATGGAGTGCAAAATGTGGAGTGTAAAGTGTAAAGTGTGGAATGTAAAGTGTAAGGCGTAAGGTGGAGTGTGAAGTGTAGAGTGCGGAGTGTAAAGTGTAAAGTGTGGAGTATGGAGTATGGAGTGCAAAATGTGGAGTGTAAAGTGTAAAGTGTGGAATGTAAAGTGCGGAGTGTAAAGCGTAGGTATATTGTAGAGTGTGGATTGCGGATGTGGAATGTCAACTGTGCAGTGTAAAGTGTGGAGTGTAGAATGCGGAGTCGTTCAATGTAATAGTGGTGGGTAGAGTGGGGAGTGTCGAGTCTAGAATGGCAAGTTGCAACATCACAAAGTACCGCGCTTTGCCACGCAAAATGGCGCGAAAGACGAAGGCAACATCACACCTCGCGCAGCCGTGCCAATGCGGAAAGCGACAAATGGCACGTTGTCACGGCTTGATGCAGCCCTGGCAATGCGATTCGCAAAAAACGCGCAATTTTGACACGTTATGAAACATGTTAGAATGTCACGAAGTGCCACGCCTGCCACACGAAACGTGGTTACACGACGTTTGAAGCCTCCAAAAGTGACCACTTTTGCAGCAGTCGCTATAAGCACAGCCATAGCGTCGTCATCGCCAACGGTTGCGGACGGTTGCAGACGGTTGCGGATGTGAAAGCGGCGTCGAGCGAACAGGTCCCCATCCCCCGACCCCCAAAGTAAAACGAGAACCCTTCGCTACGCATTCGGGAAAAAGAGCAAAAACATCAATGGGTTATAGTTCTAATATGTTATAATCATTTACAATAAGTTATATAATAATGCGGAAAATATTTCGGAAAATGTATCAACAACGGATTTGTTGGATGTGTGGTGGAATTGTCTTGGATCCATATCTTGATAACGGATCAAGTGGATCAAAGTGGATCAATGATGATCGATGTGGATCAATGTCGTCTATCTCACTTCTGTAGGCATGATGGGTAGACCCAACGGACAAACATCACTCTTTGTGGCATGCTTCTGATCTATCCGCACTGAAAACCTGTTAAGTTCCAATCATTAGAAGCACTAATCATTATGAACCATTCTCAACTATTCTTAGTTAACCATTATTGACAGAAAATAACTTGTGCACACTTCTGGCATCTCTTTTGCACCCGTCAAACATTCGCATCAGCCTGAGATGGAACACAGAGCGCCAGTAGCCCTCCCACCACGTTCCTCAGAAGACAGCAACCCAATAAATGACATGATCGTCCAGTGATCGTCATATGGCTGTGGGTCAAAACCCCACCCTTCTGTTCACACCAAAATAGCTAGGAAATGGATGTCTATCCCCCAAAATATGTTATAATAGGTTTGATGCATCATCACTCTTCTCTCTCTCTCTCTCTCTCTCTCCCTCTCTCTCTCGCTCATGTGTCTATGTAACGATCTACTATAGGAAAAAAAAAAAGCACGTTGCTGTGCAAATCTTGAAGGTATACGTAAAGACTCCTTGCCATTGATGATCGCCATCTGCCATCATGTCTTCAAACATCTCCAACTACTCTTCTCCGAGAAGTAAGGTATCCCGATCTTTCACACCCCAAGAATTGCACTTAAGAATCAACGGTATGCTCACGATTTTTCACTGGTTGAGTGTCTAGTCTTGACATACCCGTCATACCTGTCCCGACTTGGACATGGACTATCATGGACTTCGACTCGTCCAAGACGCAAACGTAAAAGAAGCCATGGCCAGGTGGGCTTCCTTTGGCAAAGCACTTGAGCAATTCGCTGGCTGATGCCTCGAATTGCTAAGGAGATTTGACTACAAAATATCCTGGCTTTGTTAAACCGGGAAAATCGCTGGCTGATTCCTTGCAGGAGAATCAAAAATGATGAGATCATCTTTTCCCCACGGATGGTTGCGAAGCGAAATCCACCAGTAAAATGATGTAAAATGGTGACCATCCCGTTGTAATCCCGGTTTTCATTTTTTATAGATTCATATAGTTACCCTCCGGTAAACTAACATAACTATGGAAAATCACCATTTTTCATGGGAAAATCCACTATAAATGGTGATTTTCCATAGTTATGTAAACGTTTACCAGAGGGTAGCTTCATAGTTACCAACTGGTGCAGATGTTTTTCTTCCATTCGCCCAGATACTGGTCTCGGTGAGGGCCAAACTCATGGCCATTCCACAGAAGATCAGCCAAATGCCTGGTGAAATCACGAGCGGCAGACTGCCTGTCGCTTCACTATCCCTTCAGAGGATTTTTGGGGGTACCAGAAAAATGATACTGTGTGAAATTAATATTTAAAAATCCCAAAAAATAATATACTGTATGAAAAAAATATACTGTATTTTTTGTATATCTAGGAAGTTCATTTTCTAATGATCCATGAAAAATGATAGTGTATGAAATATAATATATATATATATATATATTAAATGGGAATCCCGATGAAAACCAAACATGAGAAAGCACGGTTTCAAAGAAAACCCATCAAAATAACATTAATGGAACATATATTTGGCTGAATGATCTCGAAACGATGGGGTGGAACCATTTTAAAACCATCCTGAATGGTAAGTGTGCAAAGCATTGCTCTGCAGCAAGTGTGCCAGAAATAAATATCAAAGAATCAACATTGGAAAGGGAAAATAAATTTGGAGACACATGAGCAACTAGATCAACTAGTAAGTTTTAGATGTCGAGGAACATCTAATGATCTCCTGAAGTCTGGGAGAACCACAACGGGAAAACATAGCGATTTCAGCGATTTCAGCTTTTTTTTTTGTGTACTTTACCCTCTGGCAAACGTTTACATAACTATGGAAAATCACCATGTTTCATGGGAAAATCCACTATTTCTATGGTGATTTTCCCATCAGTTTTTTGCCTCCCAGGAATCAACCATCAACTACTCGGACTTCATCCAGATCGCTGGATCCCCATTTCAGGGCGCCTTCGGAAGACATTCCTCTCCAGGCTCCTGCAAAATCCATAGCACCTGACGAGGGAAATATGAAAACCTTGATGTTTGAGACTCAAAAACCAAGAATCTCGTTATATCATGTTATATCATGTTATATCATGTTATATCTCGGTATTTTGTAAATGAATCATGTGGTCAATGTGGTGGAGTTTTGGGTCATTGAAAACATGTTCATTCTTGAATTGCAGCTTGAGTGCTTCTTTTTGATCTTTTTGTCCGTTTTTGTTCAGCTATGTCACAAACTTTCTCGAACTCTACCACCAAAACCCATGGTTTTTCCCACATGAGCCGAGCTAAGAACGGGCGCCGGCCTGTGATTGTCAACAGGGCTAAGAACGCCAAGCTCGTGTACTCAATGGGTGTCTTCCCCGGCTGTGCCGACCATCCGAAGATGGCGAAGCAACACAGCCCCTGAAACGGCTGTCGGAGTCGAGCAATAATTCACCCAACATGCCCAACAACGGCACAACCGACGATACAAAACTCTTATGATATGAGACAAGGATCTCTTGGCTGCTGATTTAGAATGTTTGGAGCTTTGAAAATGGGGAGCGACGGTGATAACTTCTTGAGGCCCACCCAGAATCTCAATTCGACCAATCACGCGAGAGAGAGAGAGAGAGAGAGTCTGAGATTCTCATTCAGAGACATGCTCTGGTAAGCCAATCCACGTTCGGGAAATTCAAGAAGCCCCCAATTCTACAGCAGCTTTGCACCAAGGGTTCAAACGCTTGAGAATGGCGGGGGGCATAGCCTGAGAGCCCCCCCCAGCCACAAACAGGAAGTAACGCGATAATTAGATGAAATTGGAAATATTGGAAATAAAGAAAACTCTAGAATTAGCCAAATTGTCATGATACCTCTCTGCAACGAAGACCTTTATGCTTATATAAATTATATCAATTGATCCCAAGATGTCAACCTGATTCAACCTGAATATCTGACAACAAATCATGGCGCAAGTCATTGCTGCAAAGCAACAATGGCCCGCGCATCCTCCAAGCCCGGGGTCATCGCAAACACCAAGGACACCACTAGACCTGGGTGAAACTGGGTGAAAAACCCAGCCACTTGGCTGTGTTCAAAAGTGCTTTGGATTCCAATGGACAGCTACTTGGATACTAAAAAGATCAAAGTGCCAAACAGTGCCAATATGTTTGAGCAAATGCCAAATCGTGGTTTTCTGCATTATTCCTCGCTCCACTTTTTCCACTTTTTTTGATGGACAAACTCAGTGGATCCACCCGGTGTCACAACTTCACCCAAACGCGCCGAGACACAAACTCCGATCCAGGCCAGAGGAAAAAGGTGTTGGCGGCAAGGAAAACCTGTGGGAGCACCATCTGGGTACGGGTCACGTCATGGTCAAGTCATTGAAAATACCACTTAAGTTGTTGGTTGATACGAAACAAACAAAACAATCACCAGAAACCATTTTTGTCCCCAGGGTTTAATTTTGTTGACCAATGCCCATTCATTCAATATCCGATGCTTCTTGTACTGGAGACTTTATCAAGAAGAGGACTGAGTTGGTGTAGACCATTGATTTTCCTATTGGATATAGCTAAGTTTGATTAAATTTAGGGGGTCTATTACCCATACGTTTGATGATTTAATTCCAAGAAAACTGCTGGTGGTTAAAAACCAACCATAAAAAAGGACATGTCGTTGCGAAAAAGTAACCCATGAGACGCCCAATCATTAAACAAGAGCCACAAAACCTTCCATTCTATGACCGTCATGCCTTGTGGCTAGTTTTATCTCCCCCAACACTCGACTGGTAAAAATTTCCGAAGATGCATCGAATGAAAAAAGGTTCCCCAAGATCACCTGGACATCTGCTCGGTGGACTGGTGGAATCTTCGATCTGCATCGGGCCTTTCTTGGGGCCTTTTTCAGTGAGTTTTGTTGGTGAAATGCCCGGATTTTTTTCGTGGCATCCCATGATTGTCTAGTCTGTTTCTGACTCAAACATCTGTATGCTTGTTGGATTTTGGCATTTTGGGCCATGTTTTTCAGCTCAAATCCTGCAAGTCTTGGGCCAAAATTCATTTTCACCTGAAGTCTGAGCTACAGATACAATGTATCGATGATACCTGGCATCTTCGGTCGCTGAGCCAAAAAAACCCACGGTGACGATTGAAGTTTGATCCATATCTGAAGCAGCGGTTTGCGACTGCAGCTATCAGGCTATGAGTATCAGGATACATCAAGAATCAACACTTTATTGGTGATGGGTCAAAATTAAAGACCTGGGGACCACAGATCTTAGTCTATAGTTAGTAATAACCATCTAGTATTGGGGTACCTAATTTTGACTCATACCCTTATGATCTTTATGCACTTACTGAGTCACAAAAACTCTTGGGATTGAAAGTTACTTTCTCGAACTGAGGTAACTGAGGGACTGCTTCAACTCATCCCAGAAGAAGTTTCTCACTGAAAAGCATCATCAAATCATTTTTAGGGAGACAAATGATAAATATGCATTTTATAGTGATTTAATGGGATTTTATAGTGATTTAATGGGATTTTATAGTGATTTAATGGGATTTTATAGTGATTTAATGGGATATAAATGGGATATACCCTCTGGTAAACATACAAAAAGCTATTGAAAATGGCCCAGTCGAAATAGTGAGTTTTCCCATTATATAAAAATGGTGATTTTCCAGTTCGCTATGTAAACGTTTACCAGAGGGTACCTGAATATACCTGAAACTACCAACTGCTTCAAAGGTCGTATCATGTTTCACCCCCATCATTCCCAAATCTTGACATCAAAATCCTGGGTGCCAACTTTAACGCTCTTCAGCATCCCGTTGTCATATCATTTTTTCGTATGGCTCAAGAATGGTCAAACATATATGATATACATATATATATAATCAATTATAACATATATATAATTATATATATATACATTCATTTAATATGAGGGCATTATGGGATGGACATTCATAAAACAGACTTGTCACCTTGCCTTAATCAAGCACAGAAATCCATGACATTCCATGGGACCCGGCACCACTGCCTGTTAAGGAGGCTGCCAGTGCTACTGCTGCGGCCCACGCCTGGCGACAATCGAATTACAAAATCTGTAATCGAACCCACCAACATTCAAAAAGCATAATCATCCAATCATCAAAAATCATCAAAAATATGTCAATCATATTTCAACAAAATTCCCCATACAAAAAAATCAGGAAGAGTCATGATTCGATTTAAAATTCAAATCTCCTCCCCCCATCCCATCCCATCCCATCCCATCCCATCCGTGCCTTTGTAGCAGATCTGTTCCACCACACCATCGCGGCGGCTGGAGCTACGCTGCGCGCGATCCTTGAAGACGGCATGCAACTGCCGCGCCGGGCGAGGCGATGGCACTGCGGGGCTGATGCAAATCGCCTGGTTCAGCGCTGGAGCAGCGACGTTGCTGGAAATCTACAGGAAACCCATGGGTTTTATGGCTTTGTAATGGTTTTTACCTATGAAAAAAAAGGGAAGTCCTGCAAAAAAGTCTTGAAAATTCCTTCCTGAATCAGAAATGTTAGATATGTTAGCTTCATTTTTGGGGATGATTTCCTCAATCCCAACCATCATTTGTGGCACCGAGGTCCTCATAATTTGCCGGAAAATCACTGTGGTAAAGTTTTTATATATGGGTAACGAATGGTGATGATGGATACCTCTTCACAGTCATATGATATATTTTTTCAGTGAGAAAAATTCATGGCATGAAAAAATCTTTGATGCCGAAAATGGTGCTCCCATGTACTCCCTGTGACTCCCTTTTTTTCTCAGAGATCCTGGTGAATCCTGGTGAATCCTGGTGAAGCTCCCCCAGTCGTATTTGGGGTGATGGGTGATGGAGATATGTCAGGATCCAAATGATCCAAATGATCCAGTTCTGTCCATCCAGTTCTGCATTGACGAATACGCCAGCTTGTCATTTCGAAAGCATCAAAAAAAGGGGAGTGTTGACTCATTGGCAGATTTGCAGAGATTTCGAGAGTCTGTTGTTGCAATATAAACCTCCTAAGGCCTGGTGAAATACATTTAAATACATTGAAAAGACATTGGTTTTCCGTAGTGTAAATTTGTAAATTTACATTTTGACATTTATTTACAAGTCATGAAAAAAAAGGTCATGTAGTACATTGTAGTACATATTTCATGTAACCATCAGCTGGCTCCGACATGGGAAGGCCTCATCAGGAGTGGCATCGCGCGGTAGGGTGCCGCAGCCAAAGAGACATCCCCAGGTGCGTGACCTGGCATCAATTCGATGGTTTTTCAGATGGCGATTTAAGAAACACCACTTGAAGCTGGAATAAAATATCAAATATCTATGTATGTATATATATATGTATGTATCTATATATATATGTTCATTGTATCAACAGTTCTTGTGAAATGTTTGCTGGGATTCTTTGATTGAATCAACATTGGTGAGATATGTTTTGTTGGTGAAATGCATCAAAAATCTGCAGCGATTTCAGGCTGGGAGGATGTCCAGCCAACTCGGCGAGTCTCTGCTGTCTGTTCTCTGCTGTCTGATGGACCTAACTATGGTTTATGGTAGATATAACTATAGTTCATGGGGATTATTTCATGGTTTATAAACCAACGTTTACATCACTGGGGGGCCCCATCCCATGGGGCCTGTGCTGTGTGATGGACCTCGAAAGGTTGTGAAAAATCCGATACTGGCCACCATCCATTGGTGTCCATTGACATCCATTGCATGAGAAACGACCGCACCTCTTGCGCTGACGTGCCCTCCCTCGAGATGGCCACTCTCCGGAATGCTGCCTGCCATGGCGAGATGTCCGGAATGAAGAAAGAATGGTTTTGGAATCGAATCACGGTTGATAAGTTGATACTAAGTTGATACCTTGGATATCTATGGATATCTGTGATCTTCCTGCCTTGGATTGATACATGAATATACTGAATATACATGATACTTAGATACTAAGTTCATCTAAGTTCTAAAAGTTCTACGTATCTTTTCCGATTTTTTGATCGCCAAAAAAAATCGCCATCACATCCGTCACTTCGGACCTGGAGAGCATGGAGGGTGGAGACCATCCCTCTGCCAATGCCAGGGGCGTATTCCCACTGCCACTTTGGCTCTTGGCCCTCCTGACGTGACGACGTGACCCAAAAACCAAAAAAAAAAAACATAAAATCACTGGAATTGGCACATCTTTCTTCTGCAACACAAATAAAGACCAAAAAATGACACTGACTCTGTTTCATTCTGTGCCGCAGTGCCTTCGAAATATCTACAATTCCAAAATGATGCAGAGATACGGTGGTGTGTTTTGGATGTTTTGGGAGCATCTTTCGAAGTTTTTAGGTGGCCTCTTAAAAAGTCGCTGCAGCCGGCGAGAGGTTTCCGACGGCGCCGTCCATGTGAGCATCTGCCTGCACAAAAAGCCACGGGGGCGCCGTATGCCTTGTTCAGCATATGAAACAGGCAACTAATGTGTAGAATTCGTAGAATGTGTTTGTTTCAAAAAAAGAAACCATGTATCTATCCATACCTATAGTTTTATCATGTGACTGTTCTAGCCCTAAAAATAAGACCTTATGGCTACTATTGGGTCTGCCACATTACGAAGCCACCACCCTAAAACCTGTGACCCGTGATGCAACCTGGATGTGGCGTGTTCCCCTTTCCGTACCCCTTCGGAGTGTCAGGTCCAATGACGAAACTTTGAGGCGAAGGGTAGCCGCGCCAGGATGCCGGCTTGCAACAACGACAACTCGGTGCCCTTTCGCCTGTGCCGCGCTTCAGCACCAATAAGGCATTCGACGAGACCTGAACTACCTAGGAGCTTCAAAGTCCTTGCGAGGTTTGAAGTTTTTGAATTCGACGAGAGATACCTATCCTGGACTGATAGCCAACTCGCCAACTCTCTTTGGGTCTTTGGCTGAAATCTGCTGTTTTTGCTGTGAAGATGGGCGTCCCAGGCAGACCAGCCCCTATCGAAAAAAAACCGCACCGGAGCCAAAAAATGCCACGGAAATGACTCTTGACACAATGACTGGCCAGGAGAGATTTCGCAACGTGGGTTGGAACTGCTCCATTCCGCAAGACCAGGTCCAGTGTGCTGAAAGCAGACAGCAGGTTAGCTCTTGGTGATGAAAATATGTTGGGTTTCTCCCCAAGACATATCACCCAAATGGTCGTTGGGTGGGTCCAAGATTGCTAAATTCCCCAGACAACAGCAATACAATCTCCGAGAAACAGCCATCATTGCTGAAGAAAGCCGCTGATTTTTCTTCTCTGCTTTGAGGACATATTATTCTCCTTTAGCCCTTGACACTTCCGAAATCCGATCCATCCGATCCAGTCTCACGACGAAACCAAAAAGCCAATGTCGAGGCTTGTGTTCGCGACGGAGACGCCTAGATTTAAAAGATTGGTTCAAACGTGGGTTTGAAGAAACCCAATCCCGTCGAGGCACTCAAACTCCAAAAAATTGATCAATAAAATGGATCAAAAAACACCAAAGACGATCATCTTTTCATCAATTTCCATATGTTCCATGGAATTCACCTCACCAATGCGAAAACATCAAAAAACACATATAATATGGTATAATATGGTACATATGTGGTATATAATATGGTACTATACTATGCATTACATACACTACCCATATATGGACCATGGCAAAGATTCGCATTCCCAGTGCCTCAACCAGATCCGAAGACCTTCACCTCAGCAGAAGACTCGACTCCTGGCTCCTCTAAAAAAACGATTGCTTCCAATGAAAATGGTGCACCGTGCGACCCCAAAGTTTGTCCAAATCGGCCCGAACAACTTATATATATATATATACACAATTATATACAGATATGATCATATATGTATATAATTATGTATATATATATATATTTGGTATCAAACCAACCACTTATTTGGATGAATAGCTTTGCCTGATTTCCAATAATCTTCGTGTCATGTTCATCCAAACGTCTCCATATGGACGACCGGTTAAGTTCACATCAGGGGACCCAAGTTTCCCCTTCTCATTGGTTGTTTGGAAAAATTGAAGGTATTCAGCATCATGAAGCTAACTTAGAACTTAGAATGATATAAATGATATATCTAGAATATTTCTAGAATGGTTTTTGTCATCGCTACATCAAAAAAACAACACAAAAATCGGTCAACATCCCCATGAATTTGCAGATCACATCACCACTTAATTTCTTGGTAAATCTCCCACTGCCACGGGCTGGTCCTGGCGAAATCACGAAGCTTCTTGCAGCATCTGTCTGCATTCTTCACATCCTCCATGCGTCGCTGGCGCAAAAGGCGTCGTTTTGTTTTGCGCTTGTGACTCGGAAGATTTTTTTGTCACGTGTGGGATGACCTCTGAGCGCGAAGTGATATGTACCCTCTGGTAATTTAACATAGCCATGAAAATGACCGTTTTTCATGGGAAAACTCACTATAAATTGCCATTTTCAATAGCTATGTTAAATTGCCAGAGGGTATGTAATGAGTTGACTGTTGACTGTAACTTGCCCAATCAATGGGGGCTGCTATGAGAGCCAACTTCGTGGATGATTTCCAACTGATGTCATGTGGTAAACTTTCTAAACATCAAAAGATCATGAAAACAATCCCAATGATTGACCATGACTGGAGGTCACTTTGCATCATCCCAAATCAGTGTATACAGTGTATACCATGGTGTGCCCGATTTCGTGAAACCCAATCTGGGGATATGTCGGGATACTTGCTGATTGAATTTACCACATTTTGAAGTTCTATCAGCAGGGGATCTTCTAAAACAAGGTGCCGGGCATTTGAGGGGGCCCTCGCTGTTGTCACTTTTCAAACATTTTACAGGGGGGACCACAAAACGCTGAAAAACGAAACTTTAGCATCAGTCGCATTTTCATCATCATCATCATCATCATCATCATAATCATCATCACCATCATCATAATCATCATCACCATCATCATCACCATCACAAGTATCTGTACAGGCAAGTGCATGAGAACGTACAGTAGCGTAGCATGACGTATGTGCGCAAATGCATGAGAACGTACAGTAGCGTAGCATGACGTATGTGTGCAAGTGCATGAGAACGTATAGCAAATGACGCTATCATCCCACCCCCCCCCCCCCCCCCCCCCCCCCCCCCCCCCCCCCCCCCCCCCCCCC
>Ga0126342_10020235_pt1 | contig 11209 bp, 12 predicted proteins | sample Cyp1metagenome_FD_92528 | JGI IMG/M metagenome (GOLD analysis project Ga0126342, IMG submission 92528) | Coral microbial communities from Lord Howe Island, Old Settlement Bay, Australia - Cyphastrea 1 metagenome | ecosystem: Host-associated > Invertebrates > Cnidaria > Coral ...
AAAAAAAAAAAAAAAAAAAAACTATCCATGCATATGTTATATGTGCTCCAATGCTACATGATTTAGTTTGCCTGCGCCGCTGCGCCCTCCATGCGGACAAGTTTAGTTGCTGGCCTGCTTCTTTATATGCACAAATCCTACACGATTTATGGAATTTTCCGGAAACTTCTGGGTGCTGCAGTTGACCGGGGCACCTAAAGCGGCACATGCCACGGTAGCCCACACCGTAGCCACCGAGTTGGAGTTCCATGCGGTCCTGACAAGAGATCAACACTACCTAGCTCCGCTAGGGTGACCAAGGACGGTCTTTTTTGTGGTTCATGACCTGGGGCATCTCCCACATGTAACCCATATAACTGGAATCGAACAAACTCGGGATGCACACAGTTGAAATGAGGAAAACCATGGAAAACCATCTTCCGGACTCAGTTGAAATGGACTGAAATGGGGCTTCGCAGTTTTTGCCGCGGGAATCCCATACTAAGTTCACTGTCAATACATTTTGGATAATTTCCCTTCCTTGGAATGTGTGCAGTGTGAGTTTCCAGGAGATTCCTGGGGTGATTCGAGGCCTGATATGTTTTGATACACCAGGCCGACGGCTAGGATGGCTGGGGAAGGGATCGTGCTTCATCCCCATGGTGTTCTTTTGAAAAAGTATGAAAAGTGATGTGTCTGAAAGGGGACCCACTAACCCATGGATTATATCCGACCATCATTTTATATCATGTTCCATCATCTTCCCATATATTTTCCGAAATTGAATGGCCATAACTCGGGGGTACTGGTACCCTATTTTCAGACAACCCCTTGATTTACTGCTCGTAGATTTGCCGCCAAGGTACTGCCAAATATGCGGGGACAGACTTGTAGCCCACGACATAGGCAAACCTCGAAAGGGATGCGCCATGTTCTTCTATTAACCGATTGCATTGACAATAGAAGAGAAGCAGATCTGGGAGCCACACACACACACCAGAATCATCGGCACACACCAAATCGGAACAATTTTTGGGGGCCCAAATTCTGACCTACGCGTATCTCAGCTGCAGACATGTCTTGTTTGCCCGGCTTTAGTGGATCAAATAGCGTTATGATATGAAAACGAGGGAGAAGTCAACTTTGGCCAAAGGCATAATCCCTTCTTCCTATTACTAAAACACCCATTTAAAAAAAAAAGGTTGGTGTGGTACTTCCGTTTTTTTTTTTGTTGGGCACAATTGGATTCTTAATTGTGGTAATTGAGAATCATAGGAGAACAGGATGGTGAAGCAATGGGTTCAACCCCCTATGAATAAAAATAGATTGCCACCTGGAGGTTTTTTCTTAGGGTCCCATCTCACAAGTTTTCTTTTGCATTTTTATTATTCAGGTTTTCATTGGAATATTAGGGGAAAGCTTCGAAATCCAGTTTTTGGCAACATCTTACAATTATAGATTTGAATAGGGGATTTAATCAAATTTGAAATTGAGTTTTTTATTTTTATTAGGGTTTTCATTGGAATATTAGGGCACCCTAATACAAAATATCCCCTAATAATAAAAATAGATCACCGTGTTTACCATTTGGGGGGGTGTTCTTGTAATAGGGAGAGAGGATTATCAATTTTGCAATGCATATATGAAGGAATGGACCTCAAATGGCGCCATTGCAACAAAATGCATCTGAATTTGCAACATCCTGTGTGTATCCATTGGGATATGCAAAGATTGGCTAAACGATACCCCCGTGGGGCATGGCCAAGCGTTTGCCAAATAGTGATATGTTCGATATGGGAAACCATATCTATACACCTTAGAACCGTAACCCCATCATCTATATGAATTTTGGATTTTTTTGGGTGGGGCCGTGTGATCTCCAATTTTACCCCTATATGTTGGGATCTCGTTTTCCCCTCCTGAGCCACCCAGGGTCCGGCCAGTTGTGGCGTTACTCAACTGCTGAGTTTAGGGCCAAATTCGATTGGGAGACGCCTGCCGCGGGTCTCAGGTTGGCACCAGGTATACGTAGGCTTATTAAAGGGTCTGTTCAATTTTAACTGGGATTTGACCCACTTACTGGGTTGAACAATATTTATACGTAAACTATATATAATTGCAAATATACTGTAATCATATATATATAATCATATATATATATATATGCGTGTAAACTATACCCGCATTATAATATATATGTGATATATATGATATATAAACTACATATACCCTTTGGTAATTTAACATAGCTATTGAAAATGGCCATAGAAATAGTGGATTTACCCATTAAAAATGGTGATTTTCCATAGAGGGTAAATCATATTGGATGTGTGCAATGAAGCTTCGCACGCTTCGCCTCCAGGATTCGCTGCCGGCCTCGAAAACGGGATGATCCAACGGTCTGTGATGGGCAACCGAAAATCATGGGTTTTTTTAATGGCAAAATCCATTGGAAAATCATGGGCACCATTGGTTTCAATGGGAAAATATATGAAAATATGGGAAAATGACAAGAACCTCCAAGAATAACAAAAACATAAGTTTTAACAGGTTTTGATGGGCAAACAATAGTAAATAATTGAACTAGACGAAGGATTTTCCATTGCCATGTTTGAACATGTACGGTAATTGATGATTGTTTATGGTAATAACGCCCACGGGTAGAAACGAGAGTGCGGGTGAGAGACAGATAAAGAAGGTTGCGTTTACTGCTGTCTTAGCAGGATTTTACGTATCTATTTATCCTTTCGGATGTTTGTTGAAAATGCACTTAATAATTCTATGACAGAAGATTGACAAGTAGTTTATATATATATATCCAGTATATATTATATGGAGAAAAAAAACACCAACGGACCACAGACTGGAGGTTCCCCCATCCTGTTCTAGCTTTTCAAGTATGGTCCATATGCCTGGAATACAGGAACTCCAACATTGACTCGGCACTGTTATGTGTTGGCCATATATCAAACGATCAGTTTTCGGAACCGCTCCACCCCGTTGCGCTTTCCTCAAAAACGGCCAAAGATATGTGTCCAAAGAGATGTGTCCCAAGAAACACGCATATATTCATCTACGATTGATGATTCTTATACATGATTTTACGCAATTATTTGTATAACTATTGGCAAGCTTAAACATATATTATTATATAATCATATATAACCAATTATAACCATACATTATATGAAATCACAATGAATTCGATATACAGTATGATATACATGACATAGCGTATTGAATTAGTAACAGAAATGGTGTCTAACATTGGCCACGGAAAGATCCCCAAATTCATCCTGGGGAATTTCTTGGGGTGGTGAAACAATTGGTGCTGTTCAGCTAGCTATTCAGGGCCACGGGCCCAAAAAAAAACATCACCAATTATTGGCCATGGGGGAAAACAGTAGAGCTATTCAACAATCACCAGGGCTAGCCATTGGTGCTATTCAACACTCAGGTTGATTCAAACTTAGCCTCACACTGGCTTTGGACAACCCATCGTGGAAAACGACCACAGGGTAGTCTTCACGCTCATTGAACCTGCACGTTTTGTTCAGGCCCAAATAGCAAGAAGGATAGAAATCAATGGCTGTTTAAGGGAAAAAATATTACACGAAAAACGCACATATTTCATAGGAAAAAAACATTGGTTCCAGTAGATTTTCCCTTAAACCAATACCAAGAAGAGAAGTAAATCAGTAAATCAGCATCTCTTTGCAACAGGAATGAGTTTTCATGTTTGTGGAAAGTAGACTGCATAGGTATCCAACGGTATCCATATGAAATTACCATAGGATGGCTGTCTCCAAGCACATCATCCCTGCTGACCTGGATCATATAGTTCTCAGGAATTGTTGGGACATCTTGCAGGGAAACCCAGTGAATTTTTGGGTCAAAAGCATATTATATGCTGTAACCAAAAAATCTATCCCTTGAATCAACCCATTCAATGTCAAATATCTGCTAATATATCTGCAAGTCCCCACCAATTGATGGTAAAATCATGGAAATTCCCAATTTTTATGGTTACATCGCCATGTTTGTACTTCATTCCCTTGCAGAATCTCAGAGATCACCTCTGCCACAAAATGGGCAGAGTTCTCTGGAAGTCGCTAAGGAGCTTCTCGCGATCGCCTTAGGACAACGTTGCCGGTTTTTTTTGGCCCAAGTCATAGATAGAAAAGTGCAACGCCTGGAAATTCAAGTGCTAAAAATCATATACACCATCCAAGAAACACGTTCCCAAAAACTGGAGTATGGGAACATCCCACCGCCAGGATTCGCCAGGGGCCCATAGCATGGGTCCGGTGAATTTCGCAAAAGTTGAGAGCCCTTGGTCAGTCACATGGATTCAGTTGGGAAAATCTTAACAAAACATATTTTTCTCCCTGTGAAAAAAATGCATGTTCCTGCAAGCGTTCCACTAGTCACTAAACCTTAGGTTGAGAAAAGTTGATGCTGAGGGCTGCGAATAAGATAAACATTAGAACTATTTACACTGGAATTTTGCATACAGTAGTACTATACGTCACTATATGGTACAAAAAATATCAGTGTGATTCTGACTTGATATCACGTAAACAAGAATGCATTGGACGTGGACACAACATGATAAAAACAATAGTTCACTATCTTTTTTATAAGTGTTATAGGTGGAGAAAAATCCGAAAACAGAACTCGGACATTCACCGACCAGCCCAGCACCCAGCTGCCAACCATTCACCAGAAGGTTTTACCAGGATTGAATGTGACTTTAAAGATACTTTCAGCAAGTCCGGGTACCCTACCTATCAGTCTTACAGTAGTACCCACAGTTTTTTTGGGGGGGCGGGTGACAATCACCCAGCTGGATTCAATGATTGTCACTTGGATTAGATTTTTTGCTGGGGATGACCCATCGGATTTTAATTGAGAATAAACCATTTCACCAATTGGAAATCATTCAGCAACCCCACATATATATATATATATATATGGAATAAAATTAGGTATACCCCGCAAAGTAGGCGATTTTAAAGTGAAAACGATAATCCATTGGGTTTTGGTGCATACGTCTCCTCCGGTTGGGTGGTACTGAAACATGGCACTGACTTGCCGGTGCTTGGTGGCGTGAAGGTCGATTTCATGGAACATTTACCCTCCGGTAAACATACCAAAAAAACGATATGGAAAATCACCTTTTTAGTGAGTAAATCAACTATTTCTGTGGCCATGTTCAATAGCTATGCAACAAATCACCAGAGGGTACCATTTCAATCCATTTCATCAATCCTCTTGGAGGCCTTACCTCTGAGGGACCCGGCCCACCAGGTAGTGCAACACCGCTTTGTAGGGTCTTTGTGCATCCTACGCATGAGATCAGCACTAGGTGACTTGGGCCTTCTGACATGGCGAGCGCATACGAGGGCTTGCGTCAGCAAACCATCATTTTCTGGTTGACATCCCCTAGTCATGTTCCTACACTCCCGTCCCCTTGCTGCTTTTCATCGAATGGAGGGGTAGAAACAACAAAGTCATATCACTCCTATAATTGGAGAAGGTTGCCCCTTTTTTGGTGGCTTGGTGGCTTTGGGGTCTCAACGTCCCCCAGTACCTTCTTGCCGGGCTGTTCGTTCTCGCAGTATCTTCCGCGATAGGGTGGGAAGCATTCGCAAAAACCTTGAGGCCATGGCTGAGGTCATGGCAGGCCATGGTAAGCCATGGCCATGGTAGGAAGTCCTGATTCTTAGATCCCAGTCTTCACCAGTTGGAAGTGGTTTTGCAACAGTCAAACCAAATTGTTCTAGAGATGGCACAGTGATTTCAACACTTCACTGTTCAAAAAATGGCTTTCAAGCATATGCTCTAAACCAACATTTGAAGGGGCAGGTGATCATAAATTCCTGAAATTGCTCTCGCATAGTCGTATACCCTTTTGATTTATTGATGTAATTTGATGTAATTAGTGCATTGATTCATGTCACAAGTGTGTGATTGGTCAAGGCTTAGATTAGAGGAAGCAAACATCATGAAACTCAGGGGTGACCTCTGAGTGACATGACATTTCAGTTGCAGCAGAGACTAGTTATGGCTACGGGATAGTAATTTCAATGTGTATAGACATAAGACATACATAGATATATAGATAAACATATTTATAGATATGCATATACATCTACATGTATATAAATACATATGTATTATAAATACATATAAACAATAATATGTAAATACATATATACATATATACATATATACATATATACATATATACATATAAACATATAAACATATATACATATACACATATACACATTTACACATATACACACATATATACATATTTACATATATACACATATATATATATACATATATACATATATACATATATACATATATACATATATACATATATACATATATACATATATACATATATATACATAGATACATATATACATATATACATATATGCATATATATATATACATATTATGAATTATACATCTATATATATATACATATGCATATATATATATACATATATGCATATATATACATATAATTATATATGTATATACATACCATATATGTACATATTTGTATATATATATATATATGATTATATATGCGTAGGTTATGCATAGGTGCATCATATAATATCGATTCAATATTGACTAATCAATATGTATCACTATTATAAATACATTATGCATATGTATGCCCCTGGATGCCCCCACAAAATAGGGCTTAAAATGGCTTAAACAAAACTAAAAACAAGATAAATCGCTACCAGGCCATTCTCTTGAAAAGTTACTTGAACCGTCCCAAATAAAATGGATATGCTGGCAATTTTGGGGTGGCATCATTTAGTTTCAATGGTTATCATTGGGTCATATCCAAGATCTGCTTGGTCTATCTACCCACCCGCTTGGTAAACACCAAACAGTATGTGCCCTTTGTGTTGTTGGTGAAATCCGACAGTCGCCAAGAAATCCTCTGCTTTTGTTATTTGCAAAACAAAAGTCTCACTGGTTGAATCTCTATCTTTTATTGCTTAGATCCCATGTTTTTCTATTTTTTCTTCTTAAATCCTTGTTTTTCTGAAATCAATCGCCCCTTTCTTTGATCAATGAACCTCCCCAGACCCAGCCTAGTTCCGGAAGGCATCGACCTTTTCCGGTGGACCTGAGGCATGCTATGTGTCCTCAATGGGTTTACCATGGTGTTTCAACTATTGCTGCTTGGTGGTCGACCGACCCCTCTGAAAAATATTAGTCAAATGGGAGTATTATTCCCATACATACATATGGAAAAATAAAATTCATGTTCCAAACCACAAACCAGATTGGGATGTCCTTCACATTTTCCAAACGCTTTGGCTACGACGTGTTTGTGCCTTTCGCCGAAACGACATAGCTGCCAATGGGGTGACCCAAGATCAAGCAGCATCAGATAGGGCACCCACTCCAACATGTAGGCTTTGCCGGGTTCCTCGAGCTGATCCTGAGCGGTGGCTGATGATTTTTGCACGTGGAGTCGTCTCCAATTTGAAAAATTTTAAGAACCTGACGAGCAAATACACACAAAAAAACAAAATATGCATAGGTATCTTTTAAACATTATGATTAATGGCCATCATTGATATACATTGATACATACATATATACATACATGTATATATATATATGTATAAATAATGAATAGCAATATATGCATATGCATATTTATATACATATGTCTATATATATATATATATTATATTCAAAATATATGTGTAAATATATATATATATATTATACAGTATGTAGAATCTAGATATTGCATGATATTGCATGGCTGCCACAAAGCTTTCAAAATTGGGAACATCAAGCCGTCACCGCTCCTGCAATTCCCAGCTCCGCCAGGATAGTGCAGGGGCAGCCTGTGATTCCCAGGGATGGGGTTCCTCAACCAAGCAGGAGGAAAAATGGTGGAATTTGGTGGAAAATGCCGCAAAGCCAACAATAAAATATAATAAACACGCATAAAAACCTTCAAGCGGGATGGTTTGCACATGTTTGTACAATCCATGTCTGGTGAAAATTAGGATGGATATGGATCATTATCGGAATTTCACGGCAACAATTAAGGGTATTTCAACAAGAAACATGCAGATATTGCAACTGACAAACAGTTTGTCATTTGCCCAACCAAATGAGTCAACTATTCAACTAATTCAAAGCAGCTTACGCGCTGGGCATTTAACCAAATTTCACCATGCGGATGTGCTGTATATCTTGATCATCCATGGTCGTTTCATCCTTTGGCACGAGATGATCTTCCTTTGCTCAACAACAGATGGATGGATGCAACCAGAGTTCCTAACAGCTCCACCAAATGCTTGGAGGATCATCCAACCATTCACCACCAGGGACGCTCCCTGGAAAGCTCATTTTGCACCTCATGCGAAGTGCAGAGGTTCCTATCGCTGTCCTTAGGCGTTGGGTCCCCTCATGAAAGAGGACAATTCTCCACCGCAGTTATTGATGGGTGTAACCCCCATGGTGTATTCTCAAATTCTGGTTTTTGGTGGTTTGATTGGGCGTGTAGGTTCAACAGTTTTATAATTTTTATAAAGGGAGAGTCTATTTGAAAGGAAAGTATGAAATAGTATGAATACGCGCAAACACCCCGATTCGCCCACACCCCTTCTATGCTGTACACTTGGGGATACCAAACGTTAGACTTTACATTCAATTGGGGAGATCAACAAGGGTATTTAGGGAATATAAATTACCCACCCCCGTTAAACTTTACATTCATTGAAGATCTTCAATAAGGGTTTAATTCTCCCACCCCCCTTAAACTCCTACATTCATTGAAGATCTTCAATAAGGGTTTAATTTTCCCACCCCCGGTAAACTTCTACATTCATTGAATTTCTTCAATAAGGGTTTAATTCTCCTACCCCCGTCAAACTTCTACATTCATTGAAGATCTTCAATGAGGGTTTAATTCTCCCATTCGCGTTAAACGTCTACATTCATTGAAGATCTTCAATAAGGGTTTAATTCTCCCACCCCCGTTAAACTTCTACATTCATAGAAGATCTTCAAAAAGGGTTTAATTCTCCCACCCCCGTCAAACTTCTACATTCATTGAAGATCTTCAATGAGGGTTTAATTCTCCCACCCCCGTTAAACTTCTACATTCATTGAAAATCTTCAATAGGGGTTTAATTCTCCTACTCCCGTTAAACTTCTACATTCATTGAAGGTCTTCAATAAGGGTTTAATTCTCCCACCCCCCTTCAACGTCTACACTGAAGATCTTCAATAAGGGTTTAATTCTCCCACCCCCGTTAAACTTCTACATTCATTGAAGATCTTCAATAAGGAATTAATTTTCCCACCCCCGTTAAACTTCTACATTCATTGAAGATCTTCAAAAAGGGTTTAATTCTCCCACCCCCGTCAAACTTCTACATTCATGGAAGATCTTCAATGAGGGTTTAATTCTCCCACTCGCGTTAAACTTCTACAGTCATTGAAGATCTTCAATAAGGGTTTGATGATGATGATGATGGTGATGATGATGATGATGATGCGTAAGAGACTCGCACAGGTCCCTATGCTGTGCGTGCCGATATAGAACATGAAGTTAGCCATGATGCAAAAAACTTCTTTTTTTACCACGTTTTCAGCACATACGAAGATGGCCGCCGACAAGCGCGGGCAAATCGAGGTGTTTGGCCGTATGAATACATGTGGGCCCAGGGAACTCCACTGATGTTGTGATAGAAAGCCACTTTTGGATACTTGTGGCAATTTAAGGACAGCCATGGAAAATCGATCGGAGATTGGAATGATCATCGTCCATCGCCAGGGTGAAGATTCTGATGTTCCTAATCGACCTTTTTTGTTCACCAGTTGAGCTGAACAAACCAAGGGTTGGTGGTTCATCCTGATGGATTCATAATCAACATCATCCCTTAACATGATGACCCCATCATGAAATAGGTGTTACTGTTGACTGTTGTCACAATAGCTGATTCTTTTAGGGTCTACTGTGGCAAACCACACATTCAACCATCCCCGTGGCATCACGATAAATGGATGCCACAAACCATCCCCAAATGGTAGGCTCCCCACGGCCAGAGGCACATGGTTCGCCTGCAAAAACTCACATAGTGCTGCTCGTCCCGCGGCCTGGACGGCCAAGCAATGGCTACCCTCCAGGTACCTGTCAGCAATTTTAAGAATAGCTATGGATAATCACCATTTGTTATTACACAATCCAGAAATAGGCAACCTTCATCCAATAGCTATGTTAAGTTACCTAAGGCCTAAGTTGAGTAGAGTTGCTTTAATAACTCTAGAATGTCTGCATACAGTGATGAGGATGATGATGGTCATGAGGAGGATGAGGGCAGTGATGATAACGATGACAATGACGGTCATCATGATGAAAGTGCTGTTGCGTGCCTGTATTATGTATTCCATTTGTGTAAATGATAACGATCAAGATACTGTAAATGATGCTAAATTCGCTGCTAAACGCAATAAGAATCCTAGTGTGCAAACGAAAGAAAGCCAACAGCTGCTTATATAGCACCCACCCCAAAGACAGAAAAGGAAAATCCTACGAAGGTGGTGGCAAATTCAAACGGTTCTGTCAGTCACTGACCCACTCTCTTTTCTATCTGTGGGGTTACTATTAACACACATAAACATATTCTGTTACATGTATATACATTTATATATAAATATTTATCTATGGATTCATACGGCATAACTATACATCTTTATACTATTCTGATAACATAAATGATCTTATTGCTTTATAGTGCACAAAACATATTGTTTGCCTATGATATGTCATTTATTGATGTGTTACATCAAGGTCCTAAGGTGGCAGTGGGGATGATCATCCCAAACAGCTAGCTGTTGATGGAACCACACCAGCATCCCATGAAAAGTCTCTAAACTCTCCATTGTTCATGGTTATGGTGTATTTATATATATGTGGTTATACCTAGAAAATCTCTTGGGCTGCAATTTCAGCCTTAGGCCTTAGGGCAAATATCAGACTGAATGCAATTCGGGCAGAAAATCAGACTGAGGACAAGTTCGGGCAGATTTAACGAACTCAGGCACAAATCTGATGAACTTAGTCTGATTCTAAGAAAGAAGTTGGCTCAAACACAGCTGAAACATGTTAAATTACCTCGACCAAGACCTTCCTCAGGTTGAGTGTCTACTAGAGT
>Ga0126342_10020236_pt1 | contig 11209 bp, 13 predicted proteins | sample Cyp1metagenome_FD_92528 | JGI IMG/M metagenome (GOLD analysis project Ga0126342, IMG submission 92528) | Coral microbial communities from Lord Howe Island, Old Settlement Bay, Australia - Cyphastrea 1 metagenome | ecosystem: Host-associated > Invertebrates > Cnidaria > Coral ...
ACACTGCAAGCAAGTCACCTTCTTAATGTCAAAGATCAATGTGATCAGAAGGAAGCTCAAAATTGCCCGGGGCATACACAGCAGCGTGGACAAAGTGCAAAAGAAAGTGCTAGGCTAAAGGCCGGGGATAGCGCTGCAAAGTCAGCTGCTATGGCCCGCGGGAGTCGCACAAAGTTCCCGCTAAGATAATGGACGCGATGGGTGTTGGGGCCCTCGTGAGCCAGAACCTTTATATGACATATATATATATATATATATATACGTATAGTACATATACCTATAGTATAATATTTATGTAACTGTATTCTTTGATGTATACAACGCCCAGGTGTGCCGGTGGACGGCTGCATGGCTCAACCTTTGGGACAGATGGCACCACTGGGACCCCCTATGGGGGCACTGATGGCCATGGCGCCACCACGGTGAACGCCGCAGAAATCGCTGGAAACCAACGGCGACATGGAGATTTCACCTTGAAAAATGTGAGAAAAATGTGGGAAAGATGGGAAATATATGGGAAATATATGGGAAAAGTCATATTCCAAAGATCAGGATGAGAAATATTCGAAAAATCTTGGAAAATTGATGGGATTTTATGGGAAATGCACTGTATTGATGAGTGAACCATGAAAAATTAAGAGTTAATTATGAAAAATGGAGGTTATGAGGAGAAATATATCATGAGAATAGGCCAAAATTGGAATAACGAAAAATATTGCTATAACCATCAAGAATGGTGAGTTGATATTCAACACAAAAAAGAAACATACGTGGGAAATCATAGGAATTGAATGGTTTTAACCATCAAAAAATTGATACTTAACCATCAAAAATAAAGATACAATAAGAATATAATGGGATTGGCTATCAAAAATAGTGATCTAATCATTAGAAATGGAAATTTACCAATTAACCAACAACAAATGAGGTTCACCTGCCAACAATAAACAGTTTGTGGATTTTACTTAGCATGTGTGGTGAAAGTTGTGTTTGTAGCGGTTTTTTAGAAATCAGGTGATTTCAATCTGCAAAACTTCCGATTCGACCATGGCGACAAATCGCATTCATACTTCTGGGTTTTTAGCCTTTCCGGTGGTTTGGAATGTGACTATTTGGCCAAAGATGAATTCGTTTGGGAAAACCTGAACGTTGCGTCCGCCAGCGGAGAAGTGGAACTCCGCCCATGGCTTCACAGAAGAAAAACGCCGGTCCGCCCAATGCCGTGGATTACTGGGGCACTGTAAAACTCAGAAATCTTGAGGATTGAAACATCTAAAATGTGGATCTCATAGGGTTTTTCTAACATGTTACAACAATAGGATGAGCCCGCGCTGGGATGTCCCCGGGTTTTTTGGGGGTGTCTTGCTTTGTCTTGAAAAAGATGTGGGAAAACCATGGGGAAAAGCCCAATTTAGTCCGATGGTTTATCGTCATAGTTCCTTTTAAAATGGCCACAACTGGGGTTGTACACCGTTTTCATGTTTTCAGACACACCCATATAATACGGATACAATGGGTATACAACCAATGATGATCCTCAATGAGTTTCTCTTATTTTTTCAGGGTGGCTCGACCACAAGCTGGTTGGAAAATCCCCTGTAATTGAAGGTGTTAATGAGAAAATCCTCTGTGAAATCCCCTATTTTTAGATGATTGTCCCATTCAAACCTCCATTTATAGGCGATTTGTATCTGCACCAGCAAATAGGACGCACCTCAGTTTTTAGGATGTTCTGAACCACCGACAACTTAAATAATAGATTAGATGTGACCCTTCTTGAAACTAAGAGAGATGTGGAAAACCCAGTTAAGTACATGATGTTCCTAGTGAAACGGTGGGTTTTCCACATTTAAGTTCCTTTAGGTATATAGTTGCTGAGTAAACCTTGGATGTGTGCTCAAATCCTTGAGTAATATGGCAGGGTATCTAAGACCGGCTTATTACAAAGGAGAAGGCTGCTAGTCTAAATCAGGGGAGAAGAAGACGCAAATTGAGGATGGTTTTATGATATTTTGGGGGGGTATATTCCATTACTTAAGATAGTTGTAAAGAAAAAATCACGGCAACACTTAGAAGAGCACGTTTTCTGGGGAACCACAAGTGTGGAAAAAAAATCCACGTGCGCCCCACAAAAAGGCCACAACCGTGGGTTTTTTCGCGATGGTGTCTGGGGCTTACAATGTGGAGACTCGTCGGCTCCCAAAAGGCTGATAATTCATAAAAACCTCACTGTTACTTCACTATTAACTATAGATTATGGTTTGTAGAGGTCACCAAATGGCCGAAGTTGTTCAGGGCGAATTAGTGTTCTTGTTGATCTAGAAATAATACATTATGATCATGATGTGTATGTATATTTACAGTAGCCAAAAACGAAAGAAAAGAGATTTGCCACTCTTTTAGTAAGAATGTACCCTTGTTCCGTTTTTGGAATTGCTTTGTACATATACATACACATATACATTTACATTTACATATATATATATACACATACATATATACATATATACATATATACATATATATATATAATGTATGTATATATATATGATGTATATATGTGTATGCATATACAGAAAAACACATGTACATACGGCCTACATGGGTTTTGCCCCATCCTCCATGGCGCCGTTCGCAGGCTCCATACGCAAGCAGCGCAGTTGGACGATGCCGGCTTGCAATACTTAGGTGCCACCAGGGCTCTGCTGGATGCCCAGCAAATGCCGGGCCCTACCTTGGATATTAAACACTGCCATGTTGATTCAGTTATGAAGCACAGTAGGGGCTTATTGACCTGCTTTATTTTAATGATTGTTACCCATAAAGGTGATACTTATCAACCCAATCTCGCTGCTGATTGTAGAGAGCCACTCCGCTGGGGGTGTATATGCCAATGTCATGCTACTGGTGACTGGAGGCTGAGACTTTGATGCGGAAAACTGAAGTTCGGAAATGCTGGGATTGGAAATGGGAGATGGGGCATATCTGAAACATACCCAACTGGGTTTGGAATATTTTGATGGGGATATCATCCTTCTTTGAATCTCGGGTTTCAGTTTTCGTCTCTAACGTTGATGGGCATTGTCGCTCGTATCACTATGAACAAGTAAATGTCAACTGGGGGACACGGTTGTTGTCACATTGGCAGTTTTGGAATAGAAATGGGAACATGAAGCTACACAAGAGGAGGTGGCGAAATTGTGTCACCAAGATCGACGGGGATTTGGGCTGCGAAAGTGGCACTTCAAAATCGGGGAGTTGACCAACGATAACTCTGCGTTTGCTACCCTCTGGTAATTTGTTACAGTTTGCTATTGAATAGCTGGTCATAGAAATAGTGGATTTTCCCATTAAAAATGGGTGGATCTTTCCATAGTTTTGTGAAAGTTTACCAGAGGCTACTTTTGATGATTCGACCTACAAAAAGGGAAGATCTTGATTGATCTTGACCAAGAATCTGCTGTTCGAAAAGTCATCCACCATTTCTTGACCCAGGCTGTGCGAAAGACCTCAAATGGATAGGTTTGGGGATGTTAATCATGGTAATAATGGTTAATAATGGTTAATACTGGTTAATAATGGCTCTGATTGGTGGTGGTTTGGAACATGTTTTATTTTTCCATATATTGGGAATCATGATCCCAACTGATGAACTCCATCATTTTTCAGAAGGGGTAGGGCTCAACCACCAACCAGTATAATTATGGGACAATTATGAGATGATTATTTTTAAGATACCCTCCGGTGGAAGATCAAACATGGCTAGCTGGACAATCCACCATTTAGTTGGATGATTTTGCCAGAAACCGAAACAGGAATGACACCGGAGGGTATATTCCATATTCATCCCAATATATCCCACAATTATCCCAGTAAAGATTATCTATCTATCTATCTATCTATCTATCTATATATATATTATTGTTATATATATATATATATTATTGTTATATATATATGTGTATATATATATATTGAAATCCAGTCGGTTTTGGGACCAAGTTTTTGTTCCGCACTTTAGGCACCAAAAACCAATCAACCCATTTTTGGGAGCGATTTATCACCGCGCTCAGGCGATCCCAGTTTTTGTTCGATCCCAAAGATGGATCGTTCAATGTCATCCAGAATGGATTCTTAGATAGTACCCTCTGGTAAATAAACATAGACCCTGAAAATCACCCATTTTTAATGGAAACTAATCTTCCAAGTCCTATTTGCCAGGGTCTATGTTAATTTACCAGAGGGTAATACCAAAAAAAAATGATGTCTGGTTGGTGGTTTGGAACCATGGAATTTGATTAGACTTTCCATATATTGTAATACCCAAAACCAGAAAGTAATACCAAAAATTCATTGATCTTCATAGAAGTTTTCCATATATTGTAGCCCAAATTCATTGATCTTCATTGATTTCCATATATTGTAACCCAAATTCATTGATCTTCATTGATTTCCATATATTGTAACCCATTAGTAAAGAATCTTCGTAGTACCTCAATATGTTTCAGCAAAACGTCGCAGGCGAGCTGAGTTTCAATGAGCAGTTTGGTGCCATCGAAGAATTGCCTGGGGTCACAGCTGATGCTTCCACGGTGGTTCCATGACTTATGGGGAAAAGATCGGGATAAATCACCATCAAAACGGGATTAAAATTGACCCTCAAAAATGGAGATTCATATAGAAATACGGGGAAACATGGGGATATCTTGGAATGAACCATCATTTGATGTGAAAATAAGAATCAAAACTGGAGATAGGACATATGCTGGGATAAACGATCAAGAATAGGGATGTAACATGATATAACATGATAGTTGCTAACGGGAAATTCACCATGAATATCATGAGATATGATCTGGGTACATTTCATCGCGACCTCATTGTGACGGAAATGATGCCGAAGTGGCCTTACTTTGGGTCAATGATCATTGGCAGGATTATGAGTATTCACAGTAGGACTACTAGTTTAACAGTGATAATAGCACTAACATGAATAGCAATCGGATGACTGTTGTTATTGTATGTTATCTGGTTGGTGGTTTGGAACATTTTCGATTTTCCCATATATTGGGAATAATAATCCCAACTGACTTTCATATGTTTCAGAAGGGTTGAAACCACCAACCAGTTATTATTGGTATTGGTTTGAAAATGGTTCTTACCGGGCTTGACTAACAACGCCAGCATCATCTTTGTCTGGCTGTTTTCGCTGTGATGGCCCTTCTGGGCGTTCAACAGATGACGTGGATGTGTGTGTGTGGGGGCCCGCCGTGCATCCACGTCACAAGGTGCAAACAATGGGCGTGCCAGCAACAAATCTCCACCTTGTCACAATCTTCCCATGGTATCGCTTGTCTTTGACATTTCAGTCGGCCGTGGAAATACGTGCTCAGCAACAGCTTAAACTAGGTTAAACCAAGCATTTTGCTTTCCATCTATAAATTGGTCCATCCACATTCTCAAAATTGACCCCAAAATCCCATGATGATTCCATTTTCCCTATGAAAAAGGAAAAAATATGGAGGATATACCCCCGTTTTCAGATCGCCACATGGAAAAGAACAATCATAACGAAACAACCGCTTGGTGGTACATGGTTTCACCCTGGAAAGCAGCTGGTATTGATCGAAAAATAGTTCTTGTAGGTATAGCCATTAAGTAGTTTCCACATATATCCCACTAATATCATTATCTATGATTTATTGGTTGATCTCTACTGGGATTTTAGCAAATAGTTACTTAAGGATATTAGATGGTTACGTATTCCTATTGATATCCCACTACTTGGAAGTGCAGTTCCAGTGAACTAAGTGAATAAATTTCAGCATAGCTATGGGGATCATATCCCAACATGGGGTTTATAACAAGGTTCTTGGAACCTGATCCTGGGGCGGATGTCGGTAGCAATGAGGGGTATACTGCAGAGGATATGCCCAAGCGGTTCACACAGTCGAAGGCCCAGCTCTCACACGGCAATGGATCGTATATCCCATGATATTCCCATGGTTTTATCTCATCAAAATCCCATAAAATATCATAAAATCACGTTTAAATCCCATCTAAAATCCCATAGGAATCCTATCAAAACTCACCTCAAAACGCACGTCACAGGTTGCCTGGCTCTGCACCGACAGGTCCGTGACGGGCGGATCCAGGGATGTCGTTGCTGCCCAAAAAGGATCCCAGAAGGTGAGAAAACGATAAAAATGGTGGTGTACATAACTATAACTATTATTATTAATAGTGTTTAAAAATTATTGTTTTTGTTATTTGTTACATATTATTACTACTATTATCATTATGATTACTATTATATGCATATATAGGAAAAGAGACAGAGAGAGAGAGAGAGACCTTTGTTTTGCGGATCCGTTTCTTCTTTTTGGATGGCCTGTACTGGTCTTAGCGCTAAAAATTGAGAGGTTCACCACCATCAAACACTGAGGGCCAGATCACCCAGTTAGTGGCCCTATTTTCGGGAAATTAGCCCATTAAACATTTTAAGATGCTTAGTACCCCATGTGGTTTACAAGAGGCTTCCAGGTTTTTTGTAAGAGATATGGTTCGTGATTGATGTTCCTCGTTCTTGATTTCATTCCTGGGTCATTTGCCATGATTCAACAGGGGAATGACTCAAAATGATGTACCCAAAAAACAGATGCTTGCATCTTAGAAATTAGCCCATTGGTTCCCCATATGGAGCAGAAAAATGTGTCGCTGCCAGATGCCGGTACCTTGTTCGATGAACTTGGCTTCCAGGGATTCTTACAGCCCTGTCCTTAATCTGGAGCTGGGGAGGGTTCAGGTCGATACAGGGCACATCATGCCGCAGCCAGTGATTTACCGATGCCTGGAGAAGCTCACCAAAATCAGCCACTGAAAATGCTTGTTCTATTTGGCCTTAGAAATTTCCAGCTTTGTCCGAGAATGGTGAATGCCCCAATTTTTCTTCAAGTCTTTCATAGGGGAAAATGAATGGTGAGGATTGGGAACTGTTCAGGTTGCTGAGTCACATCCTGGGTGATACGATCAACCAAACGCAGCTGAGAAGAATCCCAGACATGCTTGACCATCTGGTGTCAATTCATATGGTTTCCCAAGAACCAGAAAGTTGGGCGGAAGTTGGGTGCCAAAAAAAGTTACAGCTACAGCTCTATGTGTCCATCATTTTTCCCATACCTAAAAACCATCAAAAATCACAATTTTCCCATACAATCCCATCATATCACCATTGTTGTTGCCCAGAAACCCCGAAAAAATCGGCCCAGCCCGTCCCCAGGCGGTGTGTGCACCGGAAGTTGCAGCCCATTGCTGCCAGGTTCACTCCAGAGGAGCTCCTGGCTTTAGGCGACCGGGCGACCGGAAATCACCACGGAGTGTTCTCCGAAAAATAGGGAGAAAATCTGGAAGTCATGGAATGTTCAGCAACAAAATGATGATGTAATAGGGTTTGACCAAGAAGATGCTGTTTCTGTTGTTCTTTTTTGATAAACCACTTTTTAACTTTAACCATGATAAACTCTTGAAATGGTTGAGGGATGTCAAAATATTATACCATTGTTTGTCAATATTAATCTAGGGATGTGTTTTTTATTATATACCCTTGCTGGCACCTTGGAAGGAGTTTTTAGTAGGATATGATGATTATGATGGGGATATAATGGCGATCTAGCCAACTAACAGTCGAGTTATACTCAAGGGGTGTACAACCAATATGACATATGACCGTGTCTGAACGTGAGGATTGACCCAGGGACCCAGAAGTTAAGACCATTATATATACCCTCTGGTTATTTAACATAGCCATGGAAAATAGCCCATTTATAGACGGTTTGCCTATTAGAAATGGTGACTTTCCATGGCTATGTTGAATAACCAGAGGGTAATGGTTAAACTATTGGAGGCTTCAAGCAATGATTGTTTTTGAACCATGCAAAAGGGATGATTTGTTGAGATGGGGAATATTCTTCGGATGGGCTAAAAGCCACCAGCCAGCTTGAAATGGGGGGAAAAAGTCGTTGTTCTACTAAGGGGAATAAACAATACCCGCCGGTAATCGAACATAGCTATGGAGAAACACCATGATAAACAGGTAGATCATCTATAAATCGGTAATTTTCCTTAGCTCTGTTCGATTACCAGAGGATATTGATTGTTGACCAGCAAAAATGATGATACGATGTAGGAGTGTATGCTGATATATGGGGCTAAACCCTTCAAATGTGGATAAGCCCAAGTATCTACGGTTTATCAACCACCACCAACAACCATCAATGAGGTCTATTGATGCTTAATTACCCAGCAGGAACCACTAATGATCGTTGATTGTGCCTATTAACACATAAATAAATATCTCAATAATGTATATATATATATATACATATTCATACATATGCATGTTATAGATAATGTGGGAAACCCAAGAATAAACCAGTGGTATAAACCATCCCAAATGGTAGGTGTATGGCATTCGGCTTCCCACATTCTACATATAGACATGAATCCCAATAACCCGCACCCTTTTTTGCCCATAGGCCGCCTGAGCTTCAGTGAGCAATTCCGATCGCTGGACCTACCAGGCACTCTTGACATATTTGGGGGCCAGGAAGGTGATGGAACCAGTGTACCCTGATATGTAACAAGGCTATCGTAGGGTAAATTGACATAGATATGGAAAACCTTAGTTTTCGGAGGAAATGCCTGATCCATAACTGGATTCTCCATAGCTACGTTGATTTACTGTAGGCTAAAAACCAACAAAAATGTGGAAATTAATGGAAAGAGATGAGGTGTAGAGCAAAATCAATGTTGATTGATTTGGAACTTTCATGCTTTCTATAGGAAAGATGAGATCGAAATTTGGATTACGCCAAAAAATTGTGATGTTCAAACAAAGAGACAAGGTGTAAACCAGTCAAAATGCGGGAAGCAGCAAAAATAGCGCTCTTACAGCCAGCAAAAAGCGTTTTTTTGACAGAAATTGATGTGGTTATCATCAAGATTCAGATTGGTTCCCAAACAAAGCCTGGTTTTTTACCAACAAAAATTCATTACCCCCAGTTCTTGGTAAAACTCATCGTTGCCATAAAACAAAGATGCCAGTTATGGCTGGTGAGAGGTGATGATTACTGCTATTACTATATTTATTACTATTGGCCGAAGGAAGTTTGGAAGTCAAACTTCCGACAATATGGACAGATGAAAAGCAGAGATGGGAAGAGTCAGAGAAGACAAGAGAAGAAGAAAGAAGATCAAAAAGAGAAAGTCTCCGAAAAAAGAAAATCCAGGTGCGCGAAAAGGTAGGAAAGTCGCGAAAAACTGTGTTTTTCCAATGATTTGTGGCTCCGGAGGAGGCTCGCTAAAGCGGCGGGCGCGGAGCCAGCTGGCCAGATGATAGATGAAAAATTGCACACTGTTGTGGCGCGAAGCACGTTTGCAAGTGAAAAAGCCAAAAACACCGCACATTTGGAGCATTTTTGGAAGTTGAGATGTCGAAAAAGCGCACTCCGTTGTGGCGCAAAGCACATTTCCAAGTCAAAATGCACAAAACACCTCATGTTCGGACCACTTCTGGAAGTTGAGATGTCGAAAAACTGGACGCCGTTGTGGCGCGAAGAACATTTCAAAGTCAAAATGCACAAAACACACCATGTACGGACCACTCTTGGACGTTCAGATCTCGTTTCGCGTGGCAGGCGCAAGGGATTGTGCACCTTGTCAAAAATGAGCAAAACGTGAGGGTTTCGTAGCATTTCTAACAAAGGTGGCAGGCCTGGGACATTTGAAGAGGATCTGCAAAGATGCATTTTCCGTGGCAGGCGCAGTACCAGAGACATGTTCATCAGAGATGTGAGGAGGTGAGGGCGCTGATTTCCTGAGAGGGGTTGCATTTTGGAGCATCAGATCTTCAGTTTTGCTAAAATGATTTTGCGTGACAGGTGCAGCACTTCGTATGACCTGGCATCAACTTTTCGTGGCAGGCGCAGTACTTTAGACAGGTGGAGTGGACAAATTGCAAAACGCATTGGTACGAGGCCGTCAATTTCCATTGTTGAAGGAAGTCTCGCAGAATTGTTTCATTTTTGATGTTGTCAACTCCGAAAATTGAGGAAGTCTTGCAGAATTGTTTCGTTTTGATGTTGTCAAGTTCAAAAGTTGAGGAAGTCTCGCAGAATTGTTTCGTTTTTGATGTTGTCAAGTTCAAAAACTGAGGAAGTCTCGCAGAATTGCTGCGTTTTCAAGCTTACAGATAGACAGACAGACAGACAGACAGATAGATAGATAGATAGGTAGGCACATAGAAAGATAGACAATTACAACTACAACAACTACCACTACACTACACTACTGCTACAACTACAAATGCAAATATACTACGCTACATTACACTACACTAATTACACTACACTACGCTAATTGCATCTAATTGCACTGCACCACACCAATTACACTGACAACAACAACAACTACTACTACTACTACTACTACTACGACTACGACTACGACTACGACTACAACTACAACTACCACCACCACCACCACCACGACTACTACAACTACAACTACCACCACTACCACTACCACCACCACCACCACCACGACTACTACTACTACTACTACTACAACCACAACTACAACCGCTGCTGCTGCTGCTGCTACCGCTACCACAGCTACAACTACAATTACAACTACACTACACTAGACTAATTACACTGCAGCACGCTACAACTACAAATACAACTACAACCACCCTACATTACACAACACTACACTACATTGATTACATCGCATTACACTACAACTAACACTACATTACACTACACTACACATACTACACATACTACACTACACCACACCACACTACACTACACTACTGTACACTACACTACACTACGCATACTAAACTACATTACACTACGCTACACTAATTACCCTACACTACACTAATTACACTGCACTACACTACAACTACAACTTCACTACACTACACTAATTACACTGCACTACACTACAACTACAACTACACAACCTTACACTAGACTACACTACACTATACCACACTACACTACACAACACTACACGAAATTACGCTGCACTACACTACACTAATTACACCACAGCACGAATACAACTGCAACTGCGCTTGCAAATGCGCTAATTACACCACATTACAGCTACAGCTCCACTACACTACAGCTACAGCTGCAAC
>Ga0126342_10020237_pt1 | contig 11208 bp, 5 predicted proteins | sample Cyp1metagenome_FD_92528 | JGI IMG/M metagenome (GOLD analysis project Ga0126342, IMG submission 92528) | Coral microbial communities from Lord Howe Island, Old Settlement Bay, Australia - Cyphastrea 1 metagenome | ecosystem: Host-associated > Invertebrates > Cnidaria > Coral ...
AATAAAATATAATAAAGTAAAATATAGTACAAATATAATTACAGTATATAAATATATTTTTTTAATACAAATATAGTAGAATATTATTAGTACTGTAATTTCATATAAATAATATAATTTTAATATGTATATATATATATATATATTAGAAACTATATAATCATTAACATAATAATATAATATAATAATAATAATAACTATAATCTATAATATACATTTAATATGATAAATTATATTTATAAGTTATATTATGAAATATAAAAATATATAATATCATACAATATGTAAAATATTAAATATATAAGTATATAGTATAAAACTATAAATTAATTAAACAATAAATTAAATTAAATAATAAAACAAAATAGTAAATTTTGTTCAGCTTCAGATGGTGGCTTTGGTTGCTAACTCAAACAGCTAGCGATATCATTCCACCTAGGGGCTAGTCCAGCGTGGGTCGTAGAGGCCTCCAGCCAAAACGCCAGGCTTCCCAAAGAATACATACCAGGAGTAGTTGACTGTCGTTTTGCTCGACTCTTTCCACATCCAATCGCATATGGGTTGCCCAGCCTGAATGATTGAGACCAGAACTGGATAATTATGATTCATAATTTCAAAATTGTTCATTCACCAGTGTATGGATAGTTGCACAGTGCAGCTGTAGACCGCAACCAAGCAATAGGAAAAAAATGCACAGTCGGACTTTGCAAATTTTCAATAAGATTGGAGACAAGAAACGAAGTGCGTAAAATTGCCTCAGCAGACCAAGTTTTGCAGCGGCCTTTACCTGCCACACCTGTTTTGCTTGCACGACGTTTCCTGCTGACAGGACCCTTTGCTAACATAGTATCAGATTTCCTCACGGCATGCTTCTTCAAGTAGATGTTGACCAGTTTCCTCAGGCAGATGACCGGCAAGAACTTGATTCTAAGTTCTAAGATTCTAAAATTGAGTTTTAAGTTTCTATGATCTATGACAATAACCAAACCACCCCAAAACAGGATTGGAACTCATCGACGCATCGACCAGTAATGCCTCATGACTCATGGCTCATGATTCAACTCACAAAAAACGTGCTCATTCATTTCTCATACTCATTTCTCATTGTCATAAACTCATACCAGTCCACCAATTTCATATTTTTGGATTCTTGGATTGTTGTGTTTTTCTTACTTATCCTGATGCCTGCAATACCTGCAACTGCAACATTCTTTGGGCTATTTCATGGCAATCTTAAAAATTAAATAATAAACATAAATATATATATATATATAATAATAATTTATAATATAGATATAATGATATAGTAATACAATAATATATACATAACAGATAAACCAACCATAAAATAAATATAGATGTTGTAAACATTCTGGTTTTAATCTGTAAAATACTGCTACCCATTAGGGACATAGTCAGTATTAGTAGTAGTATTGCCAATGACTTAACTTATCATTCATGACCTAATTAACCTATTTATTATACAACCGAACCTCATAACAGTATCAGCCAGGAATTGTCCAGTCCAGTCACTCACTAGTCACTAGTAGAGTCCAGTTGAGTCAAATCAATTCGAGTCTAGTCATGAGTCACTAGTCGTCTTAGTTGAGTCTAGAGTCTAGAGTGGAGTCTGGACAAGTCCAGTCTAGTCACGTCTAGTCACTCGAGTCTAGTCAGTCTAGCCTAGTGTAGTCTAGGGCTAGGAGACTAGTCATGTCATGTCATGTCATGTCCAGTGACTAGCCACAGTCTAGTCAAATCATGTCGAAGTAGACTAAGTAGACATTAGACTCAGACTAGATGACTAAATGTTGATTGTTAGAGTTGGGTTAGAATTCTTAAAATTTAGGCAAATCTACATTCCAAAGTCCAATGTCTGTTATTCAACTAGGTCAACTTAGGCTGTCATTAGTCGACATTAGTCTAGTCTAGCCAAGTCAGGTCATAATCAAGTCTCTAGGCCTTTAGAGTCTCTAGGGTCTGGAGCCTGAATTCTAGATATAGTTAAATGCAGTTATATCTAAAAATCAACATTAATTTAAATATGTTTATTATTATTATAGATAAATTATAGACTTTAGATTGTAAATTGTAAATATAATATGATACTAATATTATAATTATAATCTTAATTATGAGTATAATAATTAACAATTTAATAATAACAATAAGGATAATATTATAGCTACTAGTTACTATTAATATTAATTAATATTATTAAAATTAAAATTATTAATTATTAATTTAATATATATTACTATTACTGCTACTACTACTACCACCTACTACTACTTCTGCTGCTACTACTACTACTCCTACTACTGCTGCTGCTGCTACTACTACAGAACTAGAAGTCAAATACTTATAGTATTGTATAGGCTAGTCTGGTCTAGTGGAGTCTAAAGTCTAAAGTTAGCCTAGAGTCTAAAGCATATAGTATCCAATCTAGCATCTAGAATCTGGAATCTAGAATATAGAAGATCAAGATTCAAGATCATAGAGTTGAGAGAATCTGGAGCCGAACTTGCCACCAAAACTCCTGTGGGAGGCTTCTTTCCTCCCAGCGTCTTTGCTCATGGCGGCAAGCTGCCGGCCTCATGAAATTTGAAATTCAAAGATTCAAAACGTAAAAAAAATCATGTCAAACCAACTCGCATCAATGTGATCAGTTGATTCAAGTTTATGTTTTGAAAGTGTCAAGTTTCAAGTTTGTTCATGTTCTATTCACATTCAATGTCAACTATGTCATGAGTTTATCAAATATTATCTGTGCATGAATGTGCATGTTCATGTTTTGAAAATTGAACCCAGAACTAAGGCCCAAACATTTGGTAAGAAATCTGCCCTGCAGTTTTCTTGAAGGTTCTTTCGCAGAGTCTTCAGCATCTGCTTGCTGCAAAATGCGCCCCAGCACAGCAGCCATTGGTGGAGCCGCAAGCTAGGCAAGTCATTCTTCAATAGGATTCAGACTTACATTAGTAAATTACCGTTACCTTAGATTTTTTATCTTAGTAATCATCTAGTAATAGTAATAGTACAACTATTTGGTTTGTGAGTCACAAGTTCCATAATAGTTAATAGTCATGCAATTATTATATTTAAAATTTATATTTAAAATAAAATATAATAATTTAAAATTTAAATTTAACTTACTACTCTTTATATTTATATTTACAAAATTTACACTGTACATTATTTACAATTGTAATTGTAATTGTAATAGTAATAATTATTACAATTTACATTTCTGGTTAGAGTCGATTTTATATTATAACTGAGTTGGGTTACTACTTACTACATCAGGATGTGTCTAAGTCTAGAGTCTAGACTTGACTTGACTAGACTCTAGTCTCTATGACTCACTCTACTCAGGATCTAGACTCTAGGCTGCAGACTGCAGAAGTACCATTTGCAATTCAAATCTATGCGCTGGTCATTTGAATCTCAATTTTTAAATTTTGAACTATGAATCATTGTTTTGTGCGCGGAACATGTTGAATCTGAGCAACATACTGCGATTCGAAAGTCGGAATTCGAACGGGGTGCGAGGCCACCATTGCCAAAACTTCTAATATTCCAATTCCTCACTCACACAACTGTCCAGCAGCGAAACAGCCAGCACAACTTTGTCATGGGCCGACAGCTGTATGTAATGATTTGTCATGTAACCTCAGGCTACAGATAGATTGGGGTCTGTACATGTTATAGGTAGAATCCTTAAATAGGAAGCGACTAATGGGTCTGAACATGGAACGTCACTTTAACTGAACTGTCAGAAATGGCAAAACTCAAGCCAAACTTCTGACTCCAGATTCAAACTTCTGACCACGCTCTCATCACATCATCATCTTGGCCCCACGGCAGTCTTGTGGAGTCTTGCGAATGCATCCAATCAAATGAAATGAAATAACCAAAACATAAACTTAACATAACATAACATAACATAACCAACATAACATAACTAACATTACTATCTATAATCGAATCTATATTATAATTAATAATTATACTCATAAAACATAAAAATAAAAAATAACTAACTTAACTCAACATAACATAATATAACATAACATAACATTGCATAGCAGTCATGAGTCATGAGTCATAAGTCATAAGATTTCACAACATATGATAAATGATAACTAACATAACTCAGATACATGACTCGAATATGAACCAAATCCAAACATGAATCAAAAAAGAATCATGAAACAATGAAACCTGCCAAATTTAAAGAGAACTGACCAGTGTTTCCAGTTTCCAAGTTTCAATAAAAATAATGATTCAGAATTATAATTAGAATCTAGAATCTAGAATCTAGAAAATCTAGAAGTGAACATCGCTGACTCACATAGGCCCATGCCACCCTCAACATGGAGCCCTCTGTCATGGGGACTTTGGGAAGACGGCAGTCACAAGAATCTAAACTCCCTAGGTCCTAGTTTTCAAACTTTCTAAGAGTCTAAACTCAAATGATATGCCTTTACCATTGGCCACCAACCATGGATCAATTGGCGCTGGCTAAGATTAAATTTGCCCGCGCTCTTGGTTGGCAGCGATGATTTCTTGATGAGTTTCATCATTGGTGAGTATGGTGGTTTTTTTTTGTCGGCTAGCATTTGCGACGACTGCTTTGGTTTTGGTGACTTTGGTGGGTCCACCAGCAAGATCTCAATTTTGCCATTGTTTGGGTCCTGTTTTTTGAACCTCAAACGCAAAAAGGATGAACGACTGCTTTCCAAAGCGCCACCAGCAGCATCATTGGACTTCGACTCCATGGTTTCAAATCAAAGCGACGTATGCTGGACCAATGTGCAAATGCTGCTGTCAAATGCTGCGGGTAAATTTCGGGTAAACTGGTAAACCATGCAGGCAGCAAGCAAGTGATTTGTTGATTGATTTAATCCCAATCTGAATATGCGTGAAATCGACATGACTCTAACCCTGAGACCTGAGAGTATAAGTTGAATCTAGACTAGACTCTAGACTCTAGATTCTAGATTCTAGATTGATTCTAGACTCTAGACTAGACTCTAATTAGACTTTACTTTAGACTAGACTAGATTTTAGAATCTTAGAAGATTCTAGATTCATTCTAGATTCATTCTAGGTTCTAGATTCTAGATTCTAGATTATTCTAGATTCTAGATTCTAGATTCAGATGATTTAGATTTCTGTAGTCAATAGAATCTAGATCTAGCTAGCTAGAATCTAGAATCTAGAATCTGAATCTAGAAGAATCTTGACCTAGAATCTAGAATCCAGAATCTATCTATCCTATCTAACACATGTTTGCTGGATTTTCTTGTCTATCTCATTAACATGCCTTCATTGCTCAGCCTCATGTTGTTGTGATAGGCATTCGCACACGCGCACTCACGGCTGTCAACCACCGGCACGTACGCACGCACAAGCGCACGCACGACTGTCAATGACCCGCACGTACGCACGCACAAGCGCACGCACGACTGTCAACCACCCGCACGCACGCACGCACAAGCGCACGCACGACTGTCAACCACCCGCACGTACCAGTGTACAACATGATCGCCTAACCCTTCTGATCGCACACGTCTCTACGTATCATACCCTCCCATGAACCTTGGTTTCATTGCTCTTGAATTTAGATAAAACATGAAGGACATGCATATGCAAGCGTGGTTGGCACCTCAAGCAAGCTGTCATCAGCAGGTGTCACATGGGTCTGCACCTCAAGAGCAACAGAAAGCAGTTGCAAAGTGTGCTGCAGCGTGTTCCAGTTGGCCATCCACAGGATATCAGTATCACTGATCAGCTGGGCACGCTGACCGTGGAGGGTCTGGAGCTGCTTGACATGGCGCTGCAGCAGCTGAATTGGGTGTTCCAAATTGTATCTGTGCAGTACCATGCTGTGAGTCTCATGCGTGCGATAGCTGTGGTTTCTGGTGAGCTTGCGGTACATGCCTAGTACTATTTGGTGGAATTGTTTGACAATGGGTAGTGTCAAATTGGTTGCAACAATGCCATACATGAGTGTCGACAAGACACTGGCTTTCCAAAGCAACAGGCGGTGACGCAAGGCAATTTGTGAAGTGCAAAGCCATCGACGCATTCTATGAAAGGTGAGGCGTGCACAATGAACTCTCTTGTCAAATGTTTGTTGCTCAAAATTGCCATAACTGAGACATGTTCCCAAGTAGTCAGCAGACCTTTTCACCGGGATGCGGCTGGAGCGTCCATTGGCACGTGGGATGTCAACAAAGGCATGTGAACCCTCATATTGCAAAAGCCTATTTCGGATTTTTCGGCAGTGGGAGCCGGCAATTTCCAACAGGATAAAAGACTTTTCAAGGGAAAGAGTCAGGCCCATGCTTTCCAAAGTGTCAAGGAGCATGCCTATTCTGGTCATTTCTATCATCAGCTGTTGGCTGGATCGAAAGACTGAGCCTTGATGGATGTCGTCTGCAAAGGCGGTCAGGGGAAATTTTTTGGGCAAGAGTACGGAACATCTGATCCAAAAAACTGTTCCAAAGAAGTGGAGCAGCGCGACAGCCTTGACGCACTCCACATCCTGTAGGAACCAGGGTTGTTTCACCTGAATGCTCAAGGCAGTAATCTGTTTGTGAATGCCATTGGGCCATCAATGTTGTTAACTCAGGTTGGTCGTGCAGAGTGTCCAGGTGCTCAAAAAGTGCTTGGCGAGGAAGCTGATCGAAAGCACGTTGAATATCCAGAAATATCTGGATTCCCCCACAACAAGAAAAAAACTCAACATTGGCCGCGCGCTGATGCGCCGATCTGCGTTGATTCTTCACCAAGCTGCGAACTTCATTGCAATGGGCTGCAACTCTGCGTATAGCATCACCTGTGGAACGCAAGGGAAGGCATGCATATTGGGGCCATTGCTGGAGCGTTGGGCCAACTGCCAACTGCAATTTTTTTGTGAGAGCTCCCAGCACGCACTTGCCCAAAGGCTCCTGTAACGCTATACATCTCAAGTTGCAGACCTGACTTGGACTTTTGTGGGGGTTGGGTATGAATGTCACCCAAGCACGTTTCCACTGGACCGGGATAAATGGAGTCGCAGTGGACCACCATTGGGACAACAGGTGGTGCAACCATGGCGCAATGGTTGAGGCATGCATTTTGACCACAATGGCCGGCAAGAATGGTTTTGCCACTGAGCGGTTGTGTGGCAGGCTGTGCAACTCATGTTCAAGGTCCTGGATCGTAAAGGGGACCCCGGGTGGAGCTCGGTCACCTAGGTCAACATGTGATGGTCCTGCCCAAGTGGACTCCACAAATTCCTTGGTGAGCTGAAGCCCTTCAGTGGGTGTGGCAGGGGCACCAACTGCATTCCTCAGCTGAGTCCGACGTTTGGGCTGTTTCGGAGTATACTGGGAAATAATTTGATGCACTGCAAAGCTGTCATGATGTTGGGCAGCCTGTTGCACAGAACTCAAAAGGTCATAGAAGCGTTGCTTCTTCAAGAGCTTCGTATGTTGTTTGTGCACCCTGTTTAGGACTGCATACCGACTGCGGCATTTCCAAACATGAAAAAGAGCCTGAAGAGTCAAGGCGCGTGTCTGCATGACCTGTCTGTGATAAAACCCTTTTTCCTGTATCAAGGCGGCATGATGTTCTGATGGTGGCGTCTGGTCCCTGTGCCTCTGTGGATAAAACTGATGGAAGCAAGGCCCAAGAGTATCATGAAAAACCTGGACTGGGTCTGCTGGTGGCATGGACAGGCAACACAGGTCCTGGAGCGTTTGGCCCGTGGCCTGCAGCATGTGGTCCCATTGAGGAGCACCATTGCGCCAGTCCAATCTGCATCTTTGCCGCTGGAAGTACGTGAAACCTGAAAATCCTTGAGATGATCGGTAGGAAAAGTGAAACTTTTTGACACTACACATCAAAGGGATGTGGGTTGCTCCAGAAAAAGGAAGGAAGTCAGCACTGTTGAGATACTTGACATTCCTTGCAATGCCATCAGCTTCGGACGTACGCATCATGAAGAAGTCAATTCGAGACGCTGTCAAATTGTGGCAGAAAGTTGGGCCATCCCTTGCATTCCAACCATTCAAAACTGTAAGCTGATGTTTGCGCAACAATTTCTGAAACAAATGCATATCCCTATGTCGTGGTCCACGGTGGTGTTTTCCCTGCCAGGTGAAGAAACTGATGCCAACATGTTGTGCATCTGCTTCTATGGAACAGTTCATGTCTCCAGCTATCAACAACGAGTTCCTGTTGGGAATGGAACTAAGACAATGGTCTAAAGCTGCCCAAAAAGTCTGGCGGAGGTTCAGCCGTTTGGTGGACCTATCATCCATAAAGTTGTAGCAGCAGATGAGGTCGCAGGCACGCTGGCGGTAGTGCAACCTGACATGAACTAACCTGCCCGGCAGCAAGTCAACGCTACCGATCTGTGAGGCCTGTATGCACCTGGCATTAAAAAGCACAAGGACGCCGTCAGCAGCATCTTCACTAGTCCCAGAGTGCAACGCATGCCAGTTTGGATCTGACCACTGCGAGGTAAAACTCCAACGTGATTCCAACAGCACAATCAAGTCAGCTTTGATGTGGAGGCCCCATTGTTTTATTTCTTCAAGCTTATAGGAGGAGAGGCCACCTACATTAAACTGGACTATGTTGAGTCTATGGGTACGGGAGTTAGGGACACTTGGGGAAGGCGGTACACCAGCTCGGCGGCTGGGGCATGGTTTGCGTGGTTGCGGCATGTGAGCAGGAAAGTCTGCTGGTGACATACAATGTCCTCTGTACCAGGCTACTCCATCACGCAAGGATCTGGCATATGCCCTTTTGAAACTTCTTTTTTGAATTGCAGTCATGTTTTGCATGGTCGATGGGTGATTCACCGGGCCGGAGCCCATGGTCGGCGGTGGACCGTGTATTTTTGCCCCTAAAAGGTGCTGGAGGGATTGATCATCAAAGGTGGCTTCCATGGATTCCCACGGTTGAAATCCATAACCCTCACCCCCGTGCAGCTGATTCCAATTGCTGGTGGAAGAAGCGTCCATTGGACAAATGTACAAGGAGGCTGCTTTTGGCAAAATGCGCACTGCACGCCCGGACTTGGGACCGGGTTCACGGTCAGATGTCTGAGAGGAATTGCACTGTAAGTACCCTGTGTTGCAAAACTGAGTGAGAGGATCTGATTGAAATTTTTGTGTCGATTGGACCGCATCTTTCCAGTGAGCACTTGATGGAGAAACACAGCAAGATGAAAGAACTTCGTGGTGTAATGTCCATGTGACAATGGTCAGCTGTGCAGCTACTCCAAATGGCTGGTCATTGCTATAAAAAACGGAGTTGAATGTAGACAAAAGGCATGATGCTACGAACGTCATCAGACAGGTAAATGGTTGAATCTGCTGGAAAAACCTGGTGTCCACGATGGCATTATGCAGATTATGCAAGTACCTGTGCAAAAGGCATCCAGGAAGCGCATACAAATCAAAGCTCGTGTCAGCACATGATGAGCCAGCAGAGGATGTCAGGTTGGTCGAACATCCGGCATGCATTGTCCAATGATGACGTAGCTGGTGAATGGGTGTTTGCTCAAAAGTCTGCTGCCAGGCAACATGATTGGTGAAGCTATGCTCCTCTCCGCACAGAAACGCAGGGGCTATTTTGTCAGAGCATGGTGTTCTCAGATTGGACCCGGGAAGCTGAGCAACCAACATGAAGAATCTTCACACCTGTACACATGCAAAGGAAGATAGCTAAAGCCAGTTGTTGCCATTGTTGCAGCTGTCTGTAACCCAAAAATTGTCTGAGGCATGTGCAAAGGAATAAATTGCATTGTAAGTCGCTGTCCACAATCGGGAACCACCCCGCAGAAAAGGTCAGAAGAAGCAGGAACCATCCTGCAAAAAAAGTCAGTTAACAGAGTCCACTGTTCAGCCTGTTGCAAAAAGAAGCTGTGCATCTTGCTCCACGGAATCCTGTGTGGTCCAGGCAGTAGGTTCCAGGTGTCAAGCATGGCAAGGACTGTATCCTTAATGGACACCAGCACATCGTCGGCTGTGTGGGCCTGTATGGTGTTGTCAGTGTTGCCTGCAATTGCAAAAAGCTGTCCAAAGCATGAATAAAATCTCATATCGGGAACCACCCCGCAGAAAAGGTCAGTGTAAATGTCAGAGCATTGAGCTGATTGAATAGCTGGGCTGAGCAGCACAGGAAAATGATGTTCTGACCAACGTCTGTTTGTTTCCCAAGCTGTAAAAGCACGATGGTCTGAGAGCACAGAGCACTGCATCATCGTAAAAAATCTGCATATCTGTTGACCCTGGTCAGTGGCCGCTGTAAAATTATGTACATATTGTTGAACAGGAAAATCACCGGGAACCACCCCGCAGAAAAGGTCAGTAGCAGGAACCACCCTGCAAAAAAGGTCAGTTGGTGTCGGCGGCTCGAGTTTCGGGTCTGCAGCATTGTTCTGATGGTCCATAGGCACCCATTGCAATTGCTGAAAAAATTCCATTTGCATTGCTAATCTGGCTTGGCTGCCCGGCTGCATCCATTCAGTAGATTGTGAAGGCCAGTGTGAAATATTGCGATAAAAGGAGTCAGAAGCACAGGAGGCATTCTTGTTGTGAACTGGCCAGCTGCAGGAATCGGTACCAATGAAATCATGCAAAAGCGGAGAGGAAATTGCCAACGTCTGTGGCACCGCTGGCTGCTGACACATCCAGTTGGTTCGTCCCACAGCAAGCCCCGCAATTGGGGTGATGATCACCTGTTGCATTGTCCAGTAAAGAAAACCAGCTGTAGCTATCCATTGCTCTAGCCTGGTCATTTCAGTTATATCCAGGAGAAGGAAATCAAACACAATGTAGCAAAGACCGGTGGTGGTGCAGGCAACGCAGCACCCAAATGGCTCGGCAGGAAGTCAACGGCCCCGACCCAAAAACGGCTCCTTCAGAGGCTCATCTCTGGTACTCGAGTGCGGTACTCGCGACCGCAAAGGGGCTTGTGTGTGTGTGCGTGTGCGTGTGCGTGTGCGTGTGCGTGTGCGCGTGTGCGCGTGGGCGTGTGCGTGTGCGTGTGCGCGTGCGCGTGCGCGTGCGCGTGCGCGTGTGCGTGCGCGTGCGCGTGCGCGTGCGCGGGCGCCTGGGCGCCTGGGCGCCTGGGCATGGGCGTGGGCGTGGGCGTGGGCGTGGGCGTGCGCGTGCGCGTGCGCGTGCGCGTGCGCGTGCGGGTGCG
>Ga0126342_10020238_pt1 | contig 11208 bp, 14 predicted proteins | sample Cyp1metagenome_FD_92528 | JGI IMG/M metagenome (GOLD analysis project Ga0126342, IMG submission 92528) | Coral microbial communities from Lord Howe Island, Old Settlement Bay, Australia - Cyphastrea 1 metagenome | ecosystem: Host-associated > Invertebrates > Cnidaria > Coral ...
GAGATGTGCATGTGACGCAAGTTAACATGAACGTTAACATCCCCACCCCCCCAACCCAGTGACGTAACGTGAGATGTGCATGTTCTGAATGAAATATGTGTGTTTTCAAAAACGGCCATAACGCTGGCGCGGTTTTCCCCCCGCTGGCTAAAACATGAATATATGATTTACATATATATATATAGGTGTACACACTTTATAGTCATGTCATATTTATACAATTATACATTTATTTTATTCTAGATAGGTAATTATAAATTTATAGTATTTTATAGTGATAGATAACAGTGGCTACATCTAAATATATCATGAGATACATATATATATATACACATGTATATATATATATATTCATCTATTTGTCTAAAAATACTAAAGATATATTCAGTATACTGAAACCACCAGGAGGAGGTGGCCCCGAAGCCACAAAAATGGCTCCATGGATTGGAGTTGGATCCAAAGGTGCCTTGGTCGATGTCATCCCAAAGATCTTTGGATTCATTGCTGGGGAATACTAGGGGTTCATGGGGATTAATAGAACTTAACCAAATATTATATGATTGGAATTCATAGAACTTATAACTTCGATTGATAGGAAGTAAAAAAACATGGCCAGGTATCAGGTACCGATTTATTCAAGGTACCTACCAGATATAAAGCCTATGTGAGGGTTATGTAAGGGCTATTTTACTCTGATTGGGATTAACGGAACTTAGGTAGTATACCTGGGGATCAACTGGGAGGTAGTATAACTGGGGATCAATATTGGTTCATAGGGATTAAACCGGATTTATATTGATTAATATGAGGCCCTCTAGATAGCTCGGTTGCGTATAACTCACTTAGGTTTATTGGGGATATTTGGGGATATGACTATAGTTAATGGGGTTTATAAACCACTTAAAACTGGGGGATCTCATCTTGTAGGGATTAATAGATCCCTCGCGTCCTGACGTCACTGGAGTGGTGGTTTATGTATGGGAAATCGTCCCCAAATGGCCGTATTGATAAGAGGTATTTTCAGGTTGGTGAATTTCTATACTTCAGCCATAGCATAATAGATTGTTTGTTTTCTATCACAAATCAGTCAAAACCAAGAACATAATCTATCTATTACAATCCACCCAAACTTGGGAAAATTGTGAAGGTGATTCTTAAGGGGGGGGTGGTGCCACCTATATTTCATCTACATTCCACGTGTATGGGGATGGGTCAAAACCTATTATGGCCATATTTGGAAATAAACATCCACTAACCAGCTAGGGTAGCTTGAGCGAGTTCTCAACCACCCCCTCGTTTTGGCTAGTGATGGTCCCAGGCTATGCCCTCAGATGCTGATGGTGCCACGCCCAACCCGTGGACGCAGAAAGAGGTCCCTAAAGTGGTGCCTCGGCGACAGCAAAGCTAGGGAGAATATTCCGCAAGTGAAGATGGAATAAAATAAGATTGTTTTTTCCCGAATGCGTAGCGAAGGGTTCTCGTTTTACCTTGGGGGTCTGGGGGTGGACCTGTGTTCGCTCGACGCTGCTTCTGTGTCCGCAACCATCGGCAGCACGACCGCGGTGGGGACCCTTTGGCCGTGCCTATAACGGCTGCTGGAAAAGTGGTCAGTTTTGGAGGTTTGGAACGTCGCACAACGTCATTTCGTGTGGCAAGTGTGGCACTTCGTGACATCCCAACATGTTTCATAAGGTGTCAAAAGTCGTTCTGTATGACAGGTGCAATACTTTTGCGAGGTTTTCCGAAGATGGCTTGCATGTTTCGCGGCAGGCGCAGCACTTTGGAGGTGTCCATGTTCATTTGTGTGGAAAGCGCAGCACTTTAGGCGTGTATTGTTGCGTGTTTTTTTGTCGAATCACATTGTTGGGGCTGCGTCAAGTGGAGACAACGTGCAACTCGCGTGGCGGGCGTGGGACATTGCGAGAGTGTCATTTTGAGTGGCAGGAGCACCATTTGGTGCAGATCCGTCGTGTGTGGAATGTCACTTTGCGCGGCAGGCGCAGTATTTGGGACACTCTACACTTTACACTCTACACTCCGCACTCGACACTTTACACCTTCATGTTCCACACTCTACACCTTACACTTTACACTCCGCACTCTACACTTTACATTCCACACTCTACACCTTTACACTCCACACTCTACGCTTTACACTCCACACTTTACACTCTACACTTTGCACTGGACACTTCGCACTCCACAATCCCCACTTCATACCCTACACACTACATTCCCCACTCAACACCCCACTGTCTTCATGCTCCACACTCTGCACTCCACCCCATTCCACACTCCACAGTCTACACTGACACGGTAACCGGGGAAATGTACAAAGCTTTTGAAGGATTTTGTTTCACAAAAGTGTTTTACGTGACTGCATATGGGTTCGTTGGTTGCTCTTGTTTACTGTACTGTATTGATTGATTCCCCCGTTTTCTGGACAGTGTTTGTCTCAATTGTTTGGATTGGGTTTGTGAAAATCCAATTCGCAACTCCGACCTTCGAAAAAGGAACCCCCTCGGGTGCATTTCCCTTGCTGGACCATGACAATGAGGATCCAAATCTGCCACCTGAACGACCAGACTTTTCTGGAATGGACAAAGAAGAAAAGCGACGATGGATGCATCGCTTTGGCATCAAGTGGGACCCCCAGCTCTGAATCTGCGACAGTTTTTGGTGGAGGCCGGCCATGAGCTCATGTGAAAGAGAAAGACAGGAACCATCAATTCGTGCCATCTGTGCAACGCTTGTGACTCCAAGGCCTGATGAGATGCTATCTGCTTCTGACAAGATTCAAAAGGCGAGCTGTGGATGAGAGCCACCACTCCCAAAATTGAGACATGGACTCGTAGATTTGGGGTCAGGGAGTGGGCATTTGGGCATGCGCCAATCCATCCAGTTTTTAGGGTTTACCCCTAGCTGAATGTCCCATCTTTGGGTGCAACCACAACGTGAATCGATGGTGAGGCGGCCAAGTGGCCGTGCTCGAAAATGCTGGGTTTGCCCACCATTTTAGGATCACTTCAATAGGGAAAATGATGACCCATCATGTTTTCTCAGTGTTTTCAGATTCGAACCCAAGTGACCATGAACCATTTTTGGGAGCCAATCATGTGCAAGTCACTTCTCGTTATCTCTCATTTCACAGAGCAACCCAGCCTGTCACCGCCGAAGTTTCTCAACGTGTCGTTCACGGTTCGCAGGAAAATGAACCAAAGCAGAAGAAGGCAGTTGCACGAACGCTTCGTATCCGTGATACATGGGTCTGTCTTAAAATTTAAAATACCATGTAATGGATTGTAATGGTTAATCACTGGATAATCATTATTTTCTATCAAGATTGTCATGAATTCTTAATCATCAGTTGTTAATCATTCACCATAATATAATCGTGATTCATCAATGGGTTATAGTAATTATATAATAATATTAAATATCAAATGATTAAATGATTTGAATGTTAATTAATGATATTAATGATATGACATGATATGATTCATTAATGGCTGATAATGTTGATCAATCGATTGATGCTTCATCTCCTCTTGGCCAGTTCTGAAGCCAGGAGAAACACAAGTCTTTGTACAAAGTGAGTGAGAAGGAGAAGAAGAGGAGGACTGCGATGGATGACCTAGGTATGTATAAAATAATACATATATATATATATACAGTATATACACATATAATATTATATAAATATAATATGTATATATATATATATTATATTATAATATTGTATATTAAGATCTATACATGTATGTATTTTCATGTATTGTATGAATTCATATTGTTCATACGTGATAGATGGGTGTTCCGGGTCACTCATCACCCAGGCACCATCATGCACCATCCACCCAGGAAGACTGGCACTGACAGCCACCTGCCCTTCAGTGCACGTGAGCGTATGCAAGCGGGCCGTGGATAGGGAAATCCCCCAAGCCATGGAGGTTAGCTGGGAGGCTGGGAACATCAGGAGATTTTCGATTGCCATGTTTGATTACCGGAGGGTACCCTCTGGTAAACTAACATAACTATAGAAAATCACCATTTTTAATGGGAAAACTCACTATACATGGCCATTTTCAATAGCTATGTTAAACTACCAGAGGGTATATCGATTTGTCTTGCAAAGAAACGGAGCCAGCGCCAAGTTTGTCATGAATTGGGGTCAATTAGGCAACCTTTCACCACGGACTGAAGCAGAAATGGAAGCACGTATTTTTTCTTGAGCACAACCAGTAAATGTCCATTGTTTCAAGTCATTATCCTACCTCAATGGATAGTCAAAGTTTCATCACGCATAGTCTCCTGGCTTAATTATGTGCATATCTTCTCAAGGATCAAGTCAGGGAAGCCCAGCTCCTTTATTTACAGTGCGATGTGCAACCCCTGTAGAAACGCGGTGGCAAAAAGGCTCGGGGAGAGGTGCATCAGTTTTTTTGAAACGTAACGGTGATGATGCGTTTATTCTCGTGCATCTGAGTTCTTTTCTTTTGCATCTTTTTGCTGTTTTGCAAACTGTTTCCAGAACAACTCTTGACACATGGATTCATGGGCCCCACGCAGGACAATCGCCATCGGCAATACGGATCCAAGGAGGGGGGAATTTCGAACGTGGAATGTGTAAAGGGAGCGAGTGTGTTTAGATGATTTAAACGCATGTTTTAAGAGTTTTTTTTGAGGGTACATCATTGGTACATCTATGTTTACTTCATAATTTGTTATTGTGTCACTTCTTCACTACTTTGCATGATATTCTTGCTTGGTGGTTTCAACTATTTCTACGATTTGGGTGGATTTCTCGAAGATGATGAGAGTGGTCAGATTTCGTGAAATATCCGATGGATGACAGCCAGAAAAAACGTATATATATATTTATATTATATATAATATATATATAATATATATATATATATAGATTCGGAGCCTTTCTGGGTTTGGTTTAAGTGGTTGATTTGTTGTGGACTTTGTCCGACTAACAGTTTTTCCATGGTTTTTCCATTGTGCAGGAGATCTTTTGAAGCATGCAGACCCATGTGCCATGATTCTTTGGTGGTTTGACTAATATTTTGTGGTCCAAGAAATAGGATGATGATCCCCAGGATTTTGAAATTTTGTCTCGCAGACAGGACCTTCCGACAATTTGGCCCGAGGCCCTTGGATGCGAGTTTTTCGACAAACGGTTGTGACGAGTATGGCCATCAAACAGCTGAGAATGTGTCTGAAACGGGCAAATTATGGTAGATGAATGTAAATGATATGGAATGATAAAACATGAATAGTTATATAATAGTTTCATTTCTGCTGTTCTCATACTGAAACATGGGTCAAAATTCAGCTCCAAACTGGCAGCAGGGCAATGGTACAAGAGGCTACCATGGGCTACCACAGTTCTGCTCCACCGGGGCTGATCCTTTGGGTGAAGCAACGATCGATCTGTGACTTCTGTGTAGGCCATCCATCCAACCATCCTATGAAATCCGATTTGAACATCTATGAATCATAAACGATTCCGTTTTTTGGGGAGGTACCCAATTTTGACCCACAACCATGTGACATTTAAGCCATGATAAGTCCATGTGATATTTTCGGCTCATTCCGAATGGCAGGGCCTGCGTGGTCTACGCCTCTTTTGACAGCGGCTTTGAGGACCGGAAGCGAACATGATAACATGGGGGTACAATGTCATAAACCACCATAAACCACCCATATGGTTTGATGGTTTATGCCACCCATTTATGGTGTTGGGGATGGTTTACTATTAGTCCATGTAACCATGGCAATTACTCCCATCAGTTGGAATATAACCCCTATAACAATGGTTTGGAATGTATAGTATATTAAAGTATTTGTATATATTTGTGCATACCAGTTACAACTGCACTGCACCCCCAAGAATGGGGGTAGAACCAACAGAAACCTAGGGTATAACCAACATGATTTTGTGTTTTACACATCGCAAAACATGGGTGTAATCAACAACAAGCAACGGGATAACATGGTATAGCTGCGTTAGTGAACCATTTTCAGGGATACGCCCAACAAGAAAGGGGAGGATTGGTAGATTATTAAACATGACCGGTACTTATGACATGGCCGGTGGCTTGGATATTTGGTATGCCCCAATCGAGCAAGATTTTTCCCCAAAGGTCTCTAGATTTTATGTCCGAGCTCTTAGGCACTCTGGGCCCCAACCCGAACACCCAACACGATGTCAGACAAGATGTCAGAATGCCAGATGAACTGTCAGAATATTTGTCAGAATGTCAGTTGGTAGGGACCACTCGAAGCAACTCAGATTCGTTGGCTCAAACTGATTGAAAGAGGGATCTTATGGACAACCGGAATGGGAACGAAACACGAAGAATGGGTTGAAACAACACTGAATGAACCCAGGGAATTCCCCTTCACCAACTCTTTATAATCGAAGTTGGAAAGCGCTTCTATAATTGCTGTAGCAGCCCCTAGTAGTCATAGTATGTCATAGTTGTGATATCCATGCGAAAACAACCTGCAATTGGGGGCCATCGTGGAAGACGTGCAAGACCTTCCGGTATAATATCATGATACATATATATATATATATAAATTCATGTGTATATATATATATATATAATATTATCTATATTCATATATATATATATATATACATATTATATATTCATATATATATATATATTATATATATATATATGTATTCATATAGTATTCATATACATTTATATTCATATATAGATTATACCCTATTGTGCCCATGATTAGGTTCATGTTCCCCCATGGTCAAATCTGCAGGTCGCAGCTGTGGAGCATTTGGGCGATCATCCCGCAAGCCCCCGGATCTCTGGGGAGGCCTAGTGGGCCGGTGCTAGGATCGATCTGGTGGTTTCCTAAGTCATGGGGGTTACCCCAGTCATCATCCATTTTAGTAAGATGTTCCATCAGAAAAAACCATCTATTTTGGGGTACCCCCATGGGAAACGGGAAACCCCCATATGGATTGATCATATAGGATTTGATAGGTACTAGACCAACTATTGGATTTCTCATGGCTGTAGGTGAAAATTCGCCCTTTGCAATGTATGGATATGTATGGCAATTTTGATGCAGAGTTTCAAACCAGTTTGGTCCCTGTATTGGAACTCAAAACCACATGTTTGTTCCCTTGAACTATCATTTTTGTTGGTTTTGTGGCTTTGTTTCAGGGCCAATTTGAACCCCATGTACTGGAAATTGTAGGGGCCATGACCATGTGGGGTCCAGATGGATTGTGGGGTTCCACATGTTGCGAAATGATTTGATACACCACTAGATAACCGGTTTTTTTTCATCCAAAAAGACTTTGAGACAAGGCCATGCTCTTTTTGTATCCCAAGTCTAGCGGACATTTAGCTGGAAGGTGATCTGCCATGATCCACCTTGTCTTCGCCAAACAGAGCCAGGTGGTCGCTGAAAAATGTGGTTTTCGCTTGAGCTTTAGCAGCTTAGTGGTGGACCAGGACTACCTCTCTAGCAAGGTGCTCTCGCTGGTAGATGTTTGGGACTGATGAGTTGTTCCTTTGGTGGAATGGATGCGATTTTCAAAATGTTGAGGAAGTTTTTAGCATCTTTTAGCGCTTTCATACATGTATATGTACTGGGTACGGATCAAACCTGGGCACTCCAAGTTCAAACCAACAATATATAAACCAAATTGTGAGCCATACTAGCCATACCCAATTCTGAGCGGCATTGAATGCACAATTTGGCATCATTTTGTGTATCGAACTAATTTGAACTCATCCACCCACTCGTTCACTGGCCACAGACCCAAAAAGATGCTTCGTTATTGATGCCCATTCGGCCATTTGAATCCATGGCGGAGATGTATCACTACTCACCACGACTCTCCATTTTTTTATTGCCATCTTAATGAGCCAAACATATCCAAATATGCTAAGTTTTTGGGACCTCCAACAGATCAGGGACCCCATCTGCAGCCATTGCGAGTCAGTTCCATGCCCAGCCTCCGTCGTGCTTTCGCGGTGGCTGCTGTGCTCTTTGCAGCTAAGACGCCCATGCCACGAAGTTATGCTCAGAAGATGCCTAAGGCTTCACATGCCTTCACTGCCAAGATGTGTGCAGGTGGCTTAGATTCGGTTGGGCCTGATTTTGTGGGTGTTGAGAGGTTGATTTTGGGCTGGTACAGGATGTTTGTTCAAATTGAGGGTTTGATATGCACAATTAGAGGATCTCTGTAGACATGTGGGGGATTCTACCAGCAAATGGGGAGAAAAGGAAGTTGAGCGGGAACCAGTTGGGATTGTATACATACATATACAATCATATACATATATACATATGGCAGACTAGGGATAGAATCGGACAGAACCAAGAATGATGAATGAGACTGTGATATACTGACAAGATTGCTAGGAAAAAATATCAACAGAGGGGCTGTGGCTATCAGGGGTACGTGTGGAATATCTGGGGCTTTGTGATTGTTCGCCCCCGTGCCCCCGTGTAGATTAACCGATCTTAACAGTACAGATTTGGATGTGTTTGGTGAGCTCCATGAGAGTATTACTTCAACAATGGCGATGCAAAATTCGACAGGGCCTCTTTTGATCACCCGTTCTCAGGTAGCCGTTTTCTGGAAAGTCAACGACGAGACGCTTTGTTTGTGGATCCGTTAGCTTCGAAATTGGCGGGCCCTGAAGGCTTACAGCAACCCATGGGAGATTGGATCATGGTGCCCCGCACGAGGTTTGGTGACGATTTCATCATCGAACACTACACGCAACGTGGAGTTCGACAGCTCGTTTTGCTGGGTGCTGGTATGGACGCACGGGCATATCGCTTGAGGTTGCCGGAACTGAAAGTCTTTGAGGTGCGGATTTCTGAACAACACACGGATATGGCCATTTATAGTGGATTTACCCATGGAAAATGGTGATTTTCCATATAGTTATATTAGTTTACCGGGTATTTGCAAATTGGCGAATTTCTTGGTTTATCTTAGATCTCTTGGCAGGCACACCATCGCACATCATTGCACACAGATGATCACAGAGGATTCACCTTCAGCAGAGCTGCTGACATCATGGGCAGAGGAAATCTGCTCGTGGATGTATGGGTGTACTTGTCCAGTCTCCAATCTGTTTGCTCATAAAAATATATAAAAATCAGCCTTGAAAAAGTCAACACATCCCCAATAAGTAAGCAGCCTTTGGCAATTTCCAATCCCTTGAAACATCCAAACATCTGGATGTGTCGGAAAAGGAGTGTAGATCCCAAATGGCCGTTTGAATGCGGACAATGATGATCATCATGATCATCCATCATTGAAACACTTCCAGCCTCCAGCGACCTGCATCCTGTTGGTTACTTGGGACATCTTGGGACTATGCTACCCGCTGCTACCCCATATTCATTGGGGATCGTAAATTCATGAACCGGGAAGCCCATGGAATCCCATGGAATCGCATGGAATCCCGTTCTTCTCAGGTGGACCTTCCCATCCTCTTCCAGGACAAAGAACCTCTCCTGGAGGGTGAGACCCTAAGGGTCCAGAGCCGCACTGCGGTGCCCACGGATTTCTCCTCCGGAGAGGACTGGAGCTGGCGACTGCGGCAATGTCCCGACTTTGATCCAAGGCAGCCCACGGTCTGGCTACTGGAAGGACTCATGATGCGACCTGGCGGTCAAAATCTGGGGAAATGGGAGGTGTAACACTTTCCTGGTCTTTCCTATTCAAACATAGTATCTCCCCAAATCTTCTGTTTCGTTTAAATCCTTCAAATGACCTTTTCATATAATATATACACACATAATTAATCCGCGTTGAAATTTCAGCTACAGATTGAAGGGCCCCGGGCGTACAACCTAATCCACTTTATCAGTAAAACAGGGTTTGAAAAATGTACCCAGGGCTACCATTTTGTAGCAAAGTAGTTTTTTTAAGGCTGTGTGTGGCTTTATATGGTTAGGCTGTGAAGCCATTTTGTAGCTGCTCTTGCTTGGATAACATATGATAACATAAAAAACCCAGACCATTTTGTAGCAACTTGCTGTTTGACCCGGAAAACATTTTGTAGTTTGTTTGTTGGCAATCAAGAAGAAGACATGTGCAATGCATGTCATTTTGTAGCAGGAGAATGTTTGGGGCATGTTGACAGCAAAATGCGCAGCCAGCCAACCTTTTTGCCTGACACAAGCATTTTGCAGTTACATTGTCAGGCTGTGAAACCATTTTGAACCATTTTGTAGCTGATCCTTTTTGGGAAAACATTAAACAACGAATCTGTAGCACCTTGCTTTTACAGTAGGCCCCGTAAACAATTTAAAACTTTTGTTTTATTGGCAATGAAATTAAAAATGTGTAGTTTCTTCTGTAAGTCAATGAATTGACTTGAAACTGTAAACTTCAGATCCGTTTTGTTGCCCCATAGCTATGAAATCCCTCCACTGGATGGGTAGAAGGATTTAATAGCTACAAAATGACCTGCGACAAAGCAAGAGGTAACATGTTGGATTTTGAAGTTTAAACAAAACCGTTGGGCATAACATTTTGTAGCAAGCCTATGTTGATGCACCTGGACCCTGGTTTTTCATTTTGTAGTAGGTTTGTTTTGATAGTGGATTTTTACTTTGTAACAATCCAGGGTAAGGCCCGAGGTCTGTACTAATAAAATGAGGGGTCACAACGTCTCCCCCTATATTTCAACCCGGATCATAATTATATGTATATGTATATTATATATATACACACAATTAATCACAACTGATCTACTTCAAAAAGATACAATGAACATCTGCGGATTTGCCAAGCGAACTTCTCGCTGGGATTGCCTGGACACGCGCGTGTAGGACAGTGTAGGACATATCCACAGATCCTCACCTTTGCGCACCTTCCTCTACAGTCAGCTACATATGATAATATGATTTGTATATTATATGCATATATATATATTATAGTATATATATATGTATGAGGGACCTTTAGGTCATATTATGCATATGCTGGCTGCTTGAGACTTCATAGATTTAAAAGATTTACAAGAATAAAAAGAGTTGAAATAATTAAAAGATTTGACAGATTTAAACATTTAATTCTTTTAAATCTTTTAATTCTCCAGAGCTTTAAAAGATTTAAAATATTTAAATATTTAATTCTTTTAAATCTTTTAATTCTCTAGAGCTTTAAAAGATTTAAAAGATTTAAATCCC
>Ga0126342_10020239_pt1 | contig 11207 bp, 10 predicted proteins | sample Cyp1metagenome_FD_92528 | JGI IMG/M metagenome (GOLD analysis project Ga0126342, IMG submission 92528) | Coral microbial communities from Lord Howe Island, Old Settlement Bay, Australia - Cyphastrea 1 metagenome | ecosystem: Host-associated > Invertebrates > Cnidaria > Coral ...
ACCTACTACCTACTACCTACTACCTACTACCTACACAGAATCTTTTGCACACAGAAGCTTTTACACTCAAAAGCTTTTACCCACAGACACTTTTACACACAGAACCTTTTACACACAGATGCTTTTACACAGCGAAGCTGCTACATACGGCCGGGAAGCTCTTACACACAGACACTTTTACACACAGAAGCTTTTACACACAGCAGCTTTTACACACGGAAGCTTTTACACACAAAAGCTTTTACACACAGACACTTTTGCACACAGAACCTTTTACACACAGAAGCTTTTACACACAGACACTTTTGCACACAGAAGCTTTTACACACAGAAGCTTTTACACACAGAAGCTTTTACATACAGAAGCTTTTACACACAGAAGCTTTTACATACAGAAGCTTTTACACACAGAAGCTTTTACACACAGAAGCTTTTACATACAGAAGCTTTTACACACAGAAGCTTTTACTCACAGACACTTTTACACACAGAACCTTTTACACACAGAAGCTGCACATCAAACTCCCTTGGGGCCTCCTCTCTATGGCCGGCGGGCTTGCCGAAGGCAATCAAATATGCAACATTTCTGTCAAGAAGCGCCGTGGTCCTGTCCAATGGAGAAGCCGTGCGCGCAGCAAGCCTTCGAGGTTTTTCTCCACTGGCTCTTCTCCAGGCTGCGGAAATTGCACTGCCAATTCAGCCTGCCCGAGACTACGACATAGCCAGGACACCAAATAAAACCGATTGGGATGTGAAATTGGCCAGGAAATGCTCCATATACACATGCAATACATATCTATCTATAAACAGATATACATATGTATACACCAGTCTTGTGTATATATATATGTATATATATGTATATATGTATATAATTATATATACACGTGATACCTGTATGATGTATATACATATGTGTGTATGTAGGTAGGTAGGTATGCATGTAGGTCTGTAGGTCGGTAGGTCTGTAGATATGTGTGTATGCATGCATCATACACGCACGCAAAACGCAAATACAAATGTATGTATATACTATATATACACATATGATCGAAGGAAGTTTAGAAGTCAAACTTCCGACAATATGGTCAGATGAAAAGCAGAGCTGGGCAGAGGCAGAGAGAAGAGGAGAGCAGAAGAGAGAAGATCAAAGAAGAGAAAGAGTCAGAAGAAAGCAGATGCAGATGCGCGAAAAGGTAGGAAAGTCGCGAAGCACTGTGTTTTTCCAATGATTTGTGGCTCGGGAGGGTCGAAAGGTAGGCTCGCTAGAGCGGCGGGTGCGGAGCCAGCTGGCCAGATGAGAGATGAAAAAGTGCACGCCGTTGTGGAGCGAAGCACATTTCGAAGTCAAAATGTACGAAGCACCTCAGCCTCGGACCACTTTTGGAAGTTGCGATGTCGAAAAAGTGCACGCCGTTGTGGCGCGAAGGACATTTCCAAGTCAAAATGTACAAAACACACCATGGTCGGACCACTTTTGGAAGTTGAGATGTCGAAAAAGTGCACGCCGTTGTGGCGCGAAGCACATTTCGAAGTCAAAATGTACAAAGCAGACCATGTACGGACCACTTTTGGAGGTTCAGATGTCGAAAAAGTGCACGCCGTTGTGGTGCGAAACACATTTCGAAGTCAAAATGTTAAAAACACCAGGGGTTCGGACCACTTTTGGAGGTTCAGATGTCCCTTCGCTTCGCTTCACTACATTATATACATTACACTACACTACGCTTCACTACACTACATTACACTACACTACACTACACCCCACAACACTACAACTACAACTACACTCCACTACACTCCACTCCACGAAATTACACTAAACTACACTACACTACATTACACTACATTACACTACACTACCTTCCACTACACTTCACTACATTACACTACACTACACTCCACTACAACTATAACTACAACTACACAACTACACTCCATTACACTCCACTACACTAAATTACACTACACTACATTGCACTACACTACACTCCACTACACTACATTGCACTCCACTACACTCCACAACACTACAACTACAACTACACAACTACACTCCACTACACTCCACTACACTCCACTAAATGACACTACACTACACTACATTACACCACACTCCAGTACACTACACTCCACTACACTAGACTCCACTACACTACACTCCACTACACTACACTACATTACCTTCTACTACACTTCACTACATTACACTATACTACACTCCACTACACTACAACTACACCTGCGACTACACAACTACACTCCACTACACTCCACTACACGAAATTACACTACACTACACTACATCACACTACACTACACTACATTCCACTACACTCCAACACACTACATTACACTACATTACACTGAATGACACTGCACCACAGATAGACCGGTAGACAGATAGACAGATAGACGGGTAGACAGCTAGACAGATAGACAGATGAAAGAGAGAGAGATAGATAGATAGATAGACAGACAGACAGAGAGATAGATAGATAGATAGATAGATAGATAGGTAATTAGATGAAAGAGAGAGATAGATAGATAGGTAGGTAGGTAGATAGTCAGAGAAAGAGAGAGAAAGAGAGGAGACCTCAAGCACCTTTCAGTCCATCAGTGGCTTCGCTCTGCCATGCCTGATTCACAACAACCAACCTCTCCCATAGGTTTCCTATTTCTGAAACTTCCGCCACCGCCTTGTGCGGTACTACTAGTATATGTATGTTATGTGTATGCATACAAGTTGTATATATATATATAATTATATTATATGTATAAGATATACTGTATATATATATATATATTCATCTGTGCAGCATATTGTATGTTTGAACACCTGAAGCCACTTACACAGCAAAAGAGCAACATCACCGACCTCCTGAAAATCTGGAGAATCCATCCCGGCAACCAATGCTGGATATGACACGCAGAAGTCATAGCGTGGTGGAAGGACGCAGACCTTAAACACGACAGAAACATACAGACTACAAGAACCAATAGGATGGTTTTGTTGAAATGAAATGGAAACAATAAAACGGAATCCCATGCTAATCTGCCAAGCCAAAACACCTTGCCAAGTGGTGTTTTGGCGCCATTGAAGTGATCTTGACTCTCTGTCACTTCTCCAGGGCTCAAAGAAGGCAAATCCTGCAGCCACGACTTACACAATGTGAAAAAGGTTGAAGAGCTGAGTAAACATGATCAAAGTATGTCAAAGATATTCAATTATTCATGGTCAAATCATATTCCAACTTCTTTGCTGCATTGTCGCGTACAATCGCTACGAGCCTCTTTCAAGCGTTGGCACTTGCACTGTCTTACATATTGCCATGGCCTCCCAAGCAAGCCCCTGCCTCCATGCAGCCAAGGAATTGTCCAGATCCTGCTTCCCACCTTCTCAGGGTTTGGATGGTGTCCTGAAATGTCCTGAAACATCATGAAACAATTTGAAACAAACATGAGGGTGTCAAAACATGTCAAAACATGTCAAAACCCAAAATTCAAGGGTTTTGCCCAAACGATCATACAGTGAGAACACAACCTCGGCTCATCAGAATTCACGTCAAAGCCACCTATACTTTCTTTGCCCTTGCGATCCCTTGCCATCCCTTGCCATCAGCCTGGGATATCCTCCCCATGAAAAGTGCTGGGCAAAGAAGCTGTGCTGGAGCCTCAATAAGTGCACGCACGCACACCCACACACACACACATGCACATTTGCATATATTTGCACCACGTGTACCGGATAATCGAATTGATTGCAGCAAACGTTGGCAACAACATGATTCATACTATCACGATATCACAGTACATAATTCACAGCGCGTGTGCTTTTCTGAGCTTACGTGGACTTGTGCGTTGGATGTGTTGTCTCAGGCTCTAGCATTTGGTCCACAGATCGCACTCCGGTCACGAATCGATCAGCTGCTGCAGAAAGAAAAGAGATGAAGGCATCGTAGATGCGCCTGCTTTGGATCGTCGTGTCCAAGTTACATCAAGTTACAGCGTGTCACAAAGCTGCAGCAGGATGTTGTAGCCCCATCATGCCAAATCTGTTTCATTCTGGTACTATACACAGGCAATGGATCGGACTTGATGTCGTATGATGTCAGAATGTTTTGCAACCTATGCCATTGAACAGTTTGTGCTTTTATGAACCTTAAAAAAAATAAAAGCTTGACCATGTCTGGCACATCTTGAACGCTTCCGAAGCTTGCCTACCTGTCAGGATGAAGGCTCATGACACCGACAGAGATCTCTGAACCTTCCCGCAATGACCGAAACGGATCTTTTGGCGGGGTTAAACTTGGGTTGAATCCTGAACGTGTCTTGAAGGTATACGAAAATGCCAAGGTGCAAAGGACGTGCCATGAACTACAGTGATACATAGTGATATGGACTGTTTTCATTGCATCTGCGGCGTCACATTGTTGTCTGTGGCATGGATCGTCTCTGGGCACAGCTTTGGGGCAGTCTGTGTTTGACGATGCTTCAAACATGTCAAACGCGTTTCGGATGGTCTGGTTCGGAAACCGGATGTATTATTGGAGAATCGATGAGAATCGCCTTGCCCCTACTTCATCCCAAACGCATGGCGAGAAAACTGTCAAAACCCATTGAAAGGATTTGAAAGGCCATTGCTGGCTTTTCACTCCAGACCTTTGCCATCACGCGATAGATGAGCAGGCGCTGCAAGCGAAATTTCATCCTCATTTTGCAGGAGGGGTAGCAAATGTTCTCAAAGATACTGGAAGGATAACTTTGCAAAATGTTGAAAGGAATTCCAAGAAAAACAGTTCAGAGCTGTGGTGAAAATTCTACAGTAGATATTCTAGAAATTGGTTCCAGAGCTTCCGGATATCCGGGTACAGGAGGATTGGGGTCTGCTACACTGGTCGGTTCATGTCAATTGGATTCAAGTGGTGTCAATTCGATTCAATTACGCTATATATATATATCTATATTTATATTTCTGCCATTGAGTCAAGGGCAAGTGAGATGGTGGCTCATGGATCCCAATGCCTTGTATAGAGTTGTCCGTCCGTGTCGCAGCTTGTTTGAATGAGACTCGGGGAGCGCAAAAAGTTCGTCAATCGGACGATGGACCAAAGTGTCTGCATCCTGAAGACATGTATGACATGTATGAAGATCACAATAGATCACAATAGATCACACAAACACAGTCTGACTCCGTCTTCGCATTCAGCTGCTCTCGTGGCAGGGAGAACCAAGCCGTAACGCAGAAATTGTATGAAATTGTATGAAACTGTCATGTCCATGACCATGTCTGAACAGGTGATCGACAAGGCACTAAATAGACGATGCGGCGGTATTCTGTCAATTTCCACAACTTTATCCTCAGTCCAAAGTTTCAAGCCACCCACGCGGCTGCGCGACGTGCCCTGTAATCCGTGCACAAATATCGTCAAATATCATGCTCGGGCACAAGAGCCATTTTCCCACAACATGCTCACTATATTTGCCACAAAAGATCTCGACAACTTGCTTGTCGCAATTTATCTTTAATGTGGTTTCTCATATAATATGCGTCGAAACTATTCGAAAGTTATCGAAAGTTAGCTTGCCTTAGCCTTAGCCATTTAGTCATTGGACCTGGTTTCCCGGCTTGTTCCCTTCTTCATCCTTCTTCATCCTTCTTCATCCTTCTTCATCCTTCTTCATCCTTCTTCATTTTTCCAATCCAAGTGACTTTAGCCACCAGGATAGTTCTATCCGTTCCGCCTCTGAGAGATTTTCTGACTCCTGGAGCAGTGGAAGAGAATTCAAGCAGTTCAAGCAAGTGGTTCGGGAATCAAATGCCCTTTGATGACATGTATTAATAATATTTAATAATTATGATTGAATATGACAATATGACATGTATGAATACGTCATGATAACTTCCACACACACTTCTATCCGAATGCATCCAGCCTCTTCTTGGGCACTTGTCTCGCCTTGTCAGCAAAACAGCAAGCCAACTAGACTTGCCAGGCATGACATGGCGTTGCAAGGCTGCACCTTCGGCAGCTTCCTGTGCTTTTTTGATATTTTTTGCACTTTCTTGCAGCAGTGGGATTCTTCTTGCTCAGTGGATGATGATCATCATAGACAAACGAAAATTCATGTAAAATCAGTCAAATGATTGGCTTGGACCCTTAGCCCATAGAGCCTCCGGTGACTGCAGTGGCTGCAAGAGATGTAGCGGTGGCTATCTATACAGTAGCTGTAGCTATCTGTAGCTCAAGTATTAGGCTGCATGAGCTGTTTCAGGAGAAGCTCAAGAGTACACCGAGTGAGGTTGAGACTTGGAGATCTTGGAACGGACTGAGACCGGTCAAAGAATCAAGAAAATCGAGAATTCCACCAGCATTTTCACAGACCAGGTTCAAACCAGAAATCAGAAAACCTACTTAAAACATGTTAAAACCAGCAAAGAATCAGGATCCATCATCATCCATCATCACTGGGAACGGGGCTGTTCTGAACACCAGAGCATGTGCTAGGGATTGCTAGGGTACATGATGGTACATGTTCATATTGCACCGCCTGCGTTGGATCGGACAGTCGATGTGGAGAAGGGGAGCAGCCGGCAGAAGGGCAAGTGCGAAAGACAAAGAGATCAAAGAGTCAACCAATTACCAAAGAAGTAACCATGGACATCCATGGACCATAGGCATAGGATGGCATAGGCGTATTTTGACTCTTTTACGCCAGCCAATGCAGCTGTAACGCTTCTTGACTTCATTCAATTCGATTTGGCGACGCAACGTCTACAAATCATGGTGGTGACACAACATACGCAACATATCGAATCCACACAATGCGCAAAGACATGCACAACATCGCAATGTCGCAAAATGTTGCAAAGCTGGTGCCTCGCTGTTTGCGCCGGGATGGCACAGTAATCCCTTCACTGCTGAAACTTGGCATGACCTTAGCAGATCTCAGGGAATGTGAAGCGCTGGTGGCTTCATGGTTCCGATCCATTCCGACCCTACTTTATCCATCTTTACCCATCTTCGTGTTCGCAAGCAAGTTCTCAAATTCATCATGGCTTCAAACTCCCAGCATTGAAATTTTGAATGAGGGTCCTGAAAGTGCTGTGCTCGTTACAGTATACATCTAGTGTGATAGAAAAACACTTGAGAGGCACACAAGGGGCGTCAGCCCATCACCCTCCAACATGGCGCGCACATCGCTGGTAAATGCGGCCTTCAGCTAAAACGCGCGTTCGTTTTCCACTCACTGCAAGGCTATGCACGGCGACGAAACATACAAAAACAATGTCCACAAATGTATGTTTGAATGTTTCTACTTCTTGTTGTTTTGTGTATATTATGTCGAAATGCCTTAAATCGAACGCTGGCAATGATAAATTTACATCTACAGTACAACACAACTTCACGCCCAGCCTCTGTCATTAACACCAAGAAAGGTCGTGCGGGTGCCACTTTTGATGCATCAAAGGCAACCTTTGCTTCAGCCTGTCGCACCGAGCGAGCCATTACTCGAACCGCTTCTGCGTAGACAAGGAGTGCACGCCTGACATGTGACGCAGCTGCAAACAGAGTATAGTAAGGACTTCGATCTCCCTGGTTTTGTCATGTTTTATCAGCTAGTAAGAAAAGAGAACCTGCGAGTTTTGATGTATTTTGCTTCCTATGTAAAATTGGGCTCAGACTTCAGCCTGAATTTCAGCTCTTCCCGCAATTCTTTCAGCCATGTTCCGACTTGTCTTTGTCATTTTGATATATTTTAATTCAGTAGCGTGCCTTCAATAATCACGTTTGCTTTGTGATTATTTATATGTGTGTATATGTACATACTGTATATATATATATAATCATATATGTGATCTAATGTTTGTTTTCAGAGCAGCCCGAAGCCTGGTTTCTGCCCACACAGGCAAGACGTCAGACATAGAGAGAACATGAAATTGCAAAAACAAAGTCATTTCGATCTTCCTTAGATGAACGGTAAAGTACCAGATTCCTTTCTCGTCTCTTTCCTTCGGCCGCTGTTCGGCCTTTTTCAGCCTTCAAATTTTATTTATGCCTTCGGTTGGCCTGGCAGCTTCATTGGCGACTGCATCATCATCTGAGAGCAATGTGGCCCAGGCTTCCCCAGTGTGCTCCAACCTCCATGTACTGCTGAGGAAAGGCAGGAAAGTCCAATCACAGCGACTCCAGCAGTACAACTGGAACTCTCTCTCTCTCTGTGGAGAAAGCGGAAATCTGCGCATTTGTAGATTTGTAGTTGACCAAAGGCCGAGCTTCATCAAACTCTTGAGGAGAAGGGTATAGAGAAAAAATCGGTCAAGTTAAGTTTCGTGAATGTTTCAACATTTTTCGACCATGGCAGATTCTGTGCTTTTTGGCGCCTGTGATCAAGCGCGCGTGCTGCTGCAGCAGCTGTTGAGCCTGCCATATCCTGCAGCAAGTCCATACGCAATCGTGGTTGAACCACGGCCTCGACACAGGGTCCCACCATGCAGACCAAGACTCGAACCATCTGCGGTGGATACAAAAGAACAGGATCTTAACATCTGCACTCTGTACATCTTAGTCCTGATTCATTCACCTCTCTTCTTCAAGATCTGCTTGCATCTAGATTTATCATCCTCATTTGGTTTTGAAGATGTCTGAAGTGTCATGGGTTCCCACTCCACAAGTTGTCTCTGAAATTCTTCCTTTTGGGAGGCATGAACTGCAATAGGTCCAAGAATTGCATCGCACATCATGGCTGCATAGCACTGGTCAGCAATAGTGCTAAGCCTGGTCTTGTACCTCGTCTGCTTAAAGATAAATAGCATTAAATAGCTCCGTTTATCAATTCGATCTGATTAAGTTCGATTTAATTCAAAAGATAGACGTGGAGATGGATGGATGGATAGATGGATGGGTGGATGGGTGGGTGGATGGGTGGGTGGATGGGTGGATGGGTGGGTGGATGGGTGGGTGGATGGGTGGATGGACCATAGATCTATAGGCGGATAGACGGATGAATGGATACTTGTCATAGACAGGAGATGATACATACGATTTACGGAGTAGATATGTGTAGATATTATGTCATGTGACATTGCGTATATGTGCGTTCGCAGTCAGTTCATCCAGCATAGAAAGATGAAGGTGCAGCAGCAGAAATACTGTAATTCATGCAACGCGAGCTCTAGGAATGCTCGAGGTATCTTTGGGCACAATAAGGCACCATGAAACATGTCAACCATACAAGCCTAGTAGTGTCACATCGTGTCAACCTGTACATTCATGTACGAACCATGTACCCCGACGACCGCCATGATCTTTGAGCCCTCAGCCTCGAATTCACCCCGTGCACCACCAGCAGCCAGGGCTAAAACCCATTGGCTCTCGCGGTTCCATTCAGCCTCGCGTGAATCCTCTTCCAAGTTCCAAGCATTTTAGAATCATATACAATCATATACAACCATCATATAGTCAGCAGTCAAGAAATGTAACAAACATTGACAAATCACAAGAAACAAGATATGCAACATATAATATATATATGTATATAGAAATTAATATAAATTAATATATCATAACGAGATACACAAAAACGACTGTGCACATTCAAAACCAAGGTGCTTGCTGCGGCACAGCACAAGCTGGGCAAAGTGGGGCCTTTTCGCTGAAGGAACGACACTGCAATGCCCACGGCCTCCAACGTGGAGCAACAGGGCATTCTACTCAAGGCATGATGAAAAATGAATCAAACATCTTTAAGGAGTTTGAGAAAGGGTTAGAACATGTTAGAACATGTTAGAACGCTTTGAATGGCATGCCGATGGCCGCCGCACCGCTGATTTATTTCAAGCACTTGCGCAGCATAATTTTGGAGCAAGTCGCGCTTGAGATGTGAGCATCTGCAATCGATCCAGTAACTGCCAAATTGGCCAACCACCTGAAGCAGAATTTAGCCAGCAAAAAAAGAACTTGATTTCACAAGGCATGTGGCTGCCACACAGTACATGCACACACACACGCGTGTATAGAATTGTACACACACATATATATATATGGTCCTACATACATATTAGATCGGCTCATATGAATAAAGACCCACAAATGCCAAACAGATTACGCTGAGGTATGCTTGCAATGATTGGTGAATGCATCCCTTTCTCTGCGTTGTCAGTATGATATATATATATATACATCTGCACAGAACTTTGGTTTGCCATACCCAAAAATGATCTCACTATTGTGCGTGGAGCCAAGGTCAATCCCACAAAATGTCGTACAATGTCGCACTGTCAGTCTACCAGCAAGGTGTGCAGTCGTACAGTGTGATCATTCACTGACCGTCATTGACTGCAAAACAAACACCATTTGACTCCAGGGCTGTGCCATGCCATGCCGCATGCCTGCATAGACACGCAAAAGGGCGTTGTTGTCTTGGTCATGCTTTCTGAGAGCTGCCTCAGCGGACAAATGCCAAGCTTCCTCAGCTGCCTCAATGCTTTGGAGTAGTTTACCTAGGTCAAGAAAGGGCAAAGCAAAAATACAACATATACAACGTATACAATCTCTATGTATGTATGTATGTCTGTATGTATGAATGGATGTATGGATGTATAGATGTATGGATGTATGGATGTATGGATGTATGCATGCATGCATGCATGCATGCATGTATGTATGTATGGTATGTATGTCATGTACGTGATGTATGTGATGTATGTCATGTATGTGATGTATGTGATGTATGTGATGTATGTGATGTATGTGATTTATGTAATGTATGCAATGTATGTAATGTACGTAATGTATGCAATGTATGTACTGTATAATCTGTATGCATGCAATTAATGTAATGTAATGCAATGCAATGCAATGTTTGTATGTTTGTATGTTTGTATGTTTGTATGTGTGTATGTGTGTATGTGTGTATGTGTGTATGTGTGTATGTGTGTATGTGTGTATGTTTGTATGTTTGTATGTTTGTATGTTTGTATGTTTGTATGTTTGTATGTTTGTATGTGTGTATGTGTGTATGTGTGTATGTGTGTATGTGTGTATGTTTGTATGTTTGTATGTTTGTATGTTTGTATGTTTGTATGTTTGTATGTGTGTATGTGTGTATGTGTGTATGTGTGTATGTGTGTATGTGTGTATGTGTGTATGTGTGTATGTGTGTATGTATGTATGTATGTATGTATGTATGTATGTATGTATGTA
>Ga0126342_10020240_pt1 | contig 11207 bp, 9 predicted proteins | sample Cyp1metagenome_FD_92528 | JGI IMG/M metagenome (GOLD analysis project Ga0126342, IMG submission 92528) | Coral microbial communities from Lord Howe Island, Old Settlement Bay, Australia - Cyphastrea 1 metagenome | ecosystem: Host-associated > Invertebrates > Cnidaria > Coral ...
GGTTACTAAAATGACTAGCAATCTCCTGAAGAATCAGGTAACGGGGCTGGCCGCCCTCCCCTTTACTTCGTAAAGTAAAACTCAAGGTAGCCCCTCTGGAGCTACCTTTCGTGATATAGATAATGACATATATGAAACATATTTCAGATCTGTTCGCAGTTCATATATGTTCCAAAGATATAAGATATATTAACCATATATTAACCATATATTAACCATATATTAACCATATCTGTTAGTTAGTCCATGTTAGAAATTCCCAAATATTCCCAAGTCGGGCCAAGTCGCGAGTGAAGGCCAGACCACCCTGGCGGAGTTTAGGACGTCATCTGAGGATTTTTTTTATCTGGGTCTTTTGGGATAACTATTCCATATTTTAGGATCATCATATGATGGACTTCGCCCGTTGGGATTATGAACTTCCCAATATAACCCATAGGATCCATGTATGGTATATATACTAACATTGGGGGTATATTGATGGTAAATGTTACCATATATAGCATACATGGATCCTATGGGATATGCGAACCATGGTGCTGGAATATTTACCTACATTTGCCCGAAGAAAATCACCCAGTTTTGTAGGTAAATATACCAGCACCATGGAGCATATGGGTATGTGGATATGGTCTGGTTGGTGGTTGACCTACACCTCTGAAAAATGATGGAGTTCGTCAGTTGGGGTTACGACATTCCCAACTGAATGGAAAGTCATAAAAGCCATGTTCCAAACCACCAATCAGTGGAAAAAAGTGACTCTTAGTGACTGTTAGTGGTGTACCTATCACCCAGCTGTTGAGCTTGACATATCGAGATGTGGCGATTTAGTGGATTTACGCTCAATTGATGGCTACTTATAATGGGGGAAAATGAGGTTTGAAACTATGGGACAAAACCAAATCTGCATCAACGCAAACAAGTCCAGGATAAAATGTGCAGCTATTGTATATACATTGTATGTGTATACGTATATATATATATATATATTATTTCTTCAAATGGGGGATCCCCAAGGAACCATAACTTTCAATACAAAAATGGTCTAAGTCTGGATGATTGGGGGGTCCCCCCAGGAACCACCCCCATATACATCTATACAAATATATCATATCTTTAATTCTAAAACAATATAGATACCATCTGGTTATTTAACATAGCCGTCGAAAATCACCATTTTTAATAGGCAAACCATCTATTTCTATGGGCCATGGCTTCCATGGCTATGTTAAATAACCAGAGGGTATATTGATTTGTTGGGGCTAAATCATGATCCGCAATGCATCCAAGCCATGACCGGCGTTCCAGTCATTTCAACCCCCTTTTAATCCAGGTTGGTCAATTGGCAGCTACTGGTCTCCATGCAGCTGCGGGTGTGGTGAAAAAACCGTTCCGAACAAAGTTAGCATCTGTCAAATCATTTCAATCTCCACACATCTGTTCAAATCAAACGAAGAATTGCATTGGTAATCTAGCCTAGCCTAGCCTTGTCACTGTCAATGGACAAACCCCCATTCCAAATCATGTAGATCGACGAAGAAATACGTCAATACGTGTCTCCCAATTAAAGAAAAAACGTGAACAGTGTTCAAAACACTCTGTTATCCATCTATATACCGGTTGAATAACCCCGTAATCCTCAAGAAAAACCAGGTGTTTAGCAGCTGGATGAAAAAATGGAGTTTCGAGCTCGCCCAGCCCTGGAACCTTCCAGAGAAATAGCAAAACAAAGATGGCTTTCAACCAAAAGGTGCCCGTCTTCAACCTACCGAGAGTGCCAAGTTCTGATGGCTTGACGGGGCAGAAAGGTCAGTGAGAGACTCTAATGATTCTAGTTCTTCAATTGACTTCAGGCAGATTTATGATGATTTATGAATATGAATCCCTTCACCCCAAAATTTCCCCAAAAGACATCTCCGATCTATTCATGGCTTGGGTCTCATATCGGGAGGCCTATATAGGACGTGATCTACCATGGTACTACGATTTCGATCCGAGGCCATCTATGCATGAGCATTTTTAAGAGCAACAACTAAAAATCACCTTCGACTTGTACATGTTCATGTCGACTAAACACATAATTTAATAGAACATCTGTCATATGACTTCGTCAGTTGGGATGATGACATTCCCAACTGAATGGAAAGTCATAATCCATTCCATGGTTCCAGTCACCACCAACCAGATTATTATTAACCATTATTAACCATTATTAACCATCATTAACCATCATTAACCATCAGTAACCATGGTTCCAAACCACCAAGCAGTAGCTGAAGTCCAAAAAAAACGATGGATTTTGTCCGATGATTCTGATGATCCCAACGAGCGACAAGCGAACGATGGAAAACGTAGGACGATTTTTGACAGGCGACCGTGGTCAAGGCATTAAAGACCTGGGGACCACAGATGATTTAGCCCATATTAATATATTTAATATTCAAGATTTACTAGTCATAGTCAATATTCAATATTTACTAAATAGTCCATACTAAATAATAACTAATATTAAATATTTAATATTCACCATCCAAGCATTGGGGTACCGTATTTTGACCCATAGTCTCCTAGCAAGAAAAACCCATGGATCTTGGACTGGCTCATTCTCCCAAAGCCGCAAGCCATCAACCAGCTGGTGGAATGATCTAATAAATTCAGTTGGATACCTGGATACCTGTTTTTGGTTGGTTCAAAATCCACAGTTTCCCTTGGAACTTGCAGCTATCGTTGATTTTTCATGGGTCAACATCAAAAAAAACAGGCGCAGTCCCAGCCATTAGTCCCTAAAGAATACATGTATATATATACATTATATATATATTGTATAATATCTATATGTATATATAATGTATTTTTTGTATAATATATATATATATACGTGATGTATAATATATATATAATGTATTATATATATATGATATATATATATATATATATATGATATATATATATTATATGTATATATATAGCATGTAATTACGTATATTTCTCCATGTATATTAATATACCCTCCGGTCATTTTGCCTATGAAATATGTCCCATTGACAGCTGTCCCAGTGGCCTCTCCAAGTCTGAGTCCAGGCCTGTCGCTGGGACCATATCTTTTGGGCTGTTGAAAGGTGTTAAAATAGATCTGGTGGTTGACTTACCCCTCTGAAAAATATGAAAGTCAGTTGGGGGGATTATTCCCAATATATGGAACAATGAAATTCATGTTCCAAACCACGAACCAGGAATGGGATTAGTTGTTATTAGTTAATCCAAGTAAACCCATTTTAACTATTAGTTAGATTATGTTATATGTGGCTAAGATATGTCCCATTTGATTCGTTAACTTGGATTAGTTCTTAGTTATTAACACATTCAACTTGGGATTAGTTAATAAATGGGGATGAGTTAACTTGTTTTATCTAATGATATGGTTATGGGATGCTTCCTGAAATAGGGGTACATCCATTTGTTCATGGATTTTCCATGACACAAAACATCCAGCTATTGGTGGTACCCCCATTTATGGAAGCCTCCATATGGAATGATGATGAATGGGATTAGTTAACTTGGATTAGTTATTATCAAATGACTGGGACCAGATCTATTAATGAAAAATGAAATTAGTTACTATTAGTTAACTTGGACCTTTTCAGGGGATTTGTTGGCTTTATCCGGGATATGTATTGCAATAATCTACGTTTTCTTTTTCGTTACCGCCATTTTTCGGGTGGTTTTACGATAAATTCAATGCCACAGTCATGGCCCACCCAACGACTTATCAGAGATGGAGGGAAGAAACGCCAGATTGATGGTGATTTAATGGTGATTAATGATGATTAATGGTGCTTAATGATGGTGAATGATGATTAATTATATTTCTGCTTGGTGGTTGACCAACCCTTCTGAAAAATATGAAAGTCAGTTGGGATTATGATTCCCAACATATGGAAAAAAACATGTTCCAAACCACCAACCAGCTTTGTTTGTTAAAACCAATCAACTATATCTACGTCCCCGCATCCTGGCCAGTCTTTTTCCACTGCGAAAAAAACAGGGTCAAAAATTTAGCTGAAAATTCTACCAAGAAAAAGTAGTGACTTCATGGGATTTCCCATGGAAATTTAACCAGGGTGATTTCCATGGATGATTTCCTGTGGCAAACCGCCATCAGCCCATTTGGGGATGGTACTTGAGGGATCATCGATTATCCCGTGATTTTTGTTGGCTATTTGGGGGATGATTCCCCTATTTAAAAAAAAAAAAACAAACGAACATGAATCCAGGGTGAGGGAGAATAGTGATGTCGTTTTTTTTACACAAATAAATGTACTTTAACTACTTGAAATGTACCAATAAATTTCATAACTTCATGACCCTAGGTTATCTTAAGTTACGATAGGATCTTAGCAGACTTGTGAAGCCAGTTATAGCAACTTCTGTAGTGACAGTGTTAACCTGTCAATTGCTTGTACCCTTTGGTTATGTCAACGGTTTGCTATTGAACATGGCCATAGAAATAGTGAGTTTTTTCCCATTAATAGCATGGTGGATCTTTCCATAGTTTTTTGTAGGTTTACCAGAGGGTATCCACTCTCTTGCCGCTGGTGGTGGTTGTTCCCGGTGTTCCCATCTTTTCTCCTGATTTCCAAACAGCTCTGAGCAAAGTCCCTGTTGCACACCACCGTGGATGGATGAGTGACGCCCAAGGCCTCTCCTGGCTCTGATCCAAGGAGATATCCAATAGCGCTGTGAAGCATGGCAGCACGGCCCAGACTTGGACAAGCATGGTAAACCAACAGTTTGCGAACTGGAAAATTGCCATTGAAATAGTTGATTTAATTACCATTAAAAATGGTGGTTTTCCATAGCTATGTTAGTTTACCAGAATCTTTGAACAACGCGACTTCTTTTCGATGTCGAGGGCACCCGCCGATAAGTTTCCTTCGTCTTCGTCGTTCGTAATTCCGGTGTGGACGCAAATTCTCCTGCTCGGCTTCTTCCCAGTATCCTTCGTGGTCATCTCGAGGCAGGGTTCCGGCTATTAAGCACTTGCTAAGTCGCATCATGAGAAATAGTTCAACGATCTTCAGTGATTTTTCCAGCCATAGAAAAGCAACATCGTCATTCACCCTCTGGCAATCAGCTCCGTCACTTGCTGGAAAATATGTTTTTCACAGTTTGTTGATTTTTCCATTAAAAGCCATGATTTTCCCAGCTATAAACCTCCATTTATCGATGACTTTCCCATCTGTTCCATTCTGTTTTTCTTTTTGAAACATATTGAAAACATATTGAAAACTTCATTATTTCAAGGACTTTCATCAAAATCTTCCATGAATGTTCCCTGAATTTCGATGTTCCTAGCCGGCCATCAACGCCATCAACGTGCGCCACGACTCGACGACTCGACCGCCTGGTAGAGCAACCTCTTTGGCCACGGTCACGCCATCGCCTTCCGGGGTCCCGGGGTTGGTGGTTGACCTACCCCTCGGGTTGAAAAAATGGTCACTTTACAACGAAAAACATATCACCTTACTATAATACTGACCATTACCCTATGGTTATGTCAACAGTTTGCGAACTGGAAGCCATGACCATAGAAATAGTGGATTTACCCGTTGAAAATGGTGGATCTTTCCATAGTTATGGATATTTTTTGGCTAGATTCTAGATCTTAACTGGTTGGTGGTGCAATAACAATCTTGAAAAATGATGGAGTTCGTCAATGGGAAGGATGACATCCCATATATGAAATGGAAAATAAAAGTCATGTTCCAAACCACCAACCAACCAGTCACTTTACTATACTGAACATCTGTCATATGAGTTCGTGAGTTGGGATGATGACATTCCCAATATAGATGGAACAATAAAATTCATGTTCCAAACCACCAACCAGAAAATTACACGCTAATGATACCTGAGGCAAAACGACCCCACAATAGCCTACATGAAGCCAATTCAAGCTTCAAGCTGCGCCTGTGTCGGAGGATAACACCTGCAAAGCCGTGGCTTTCCTGTTGTGTTTTTGTTTTTTTCCGGCAGAATTCAGCTCGGCTCAAAACCACATTATCCAACGTAGTACCCTCTGGTAAACTAACATAACTATTGAAAATCACCATTTTTAATGGGAAAACTCACTATAAATGGCCATTTTCAATAGCTATGTTAAATTACCAGAGGGTATCCAACGTAGTAACAGAATATTGGTGTTGTTGTCAATTTTCAAGGAATGCTGTGCTGAGATTCCGAAAAAAGTCAATGGCTACCACCAGCAGGTTGGTTTTGAAGTTAAGCCTCTATAACTTGGAGATAGGCTTCTAACTACCCTCTGGTTATGTCAAAATAGCTATTGAAAATTACCATTTATAGTGGATTTTCCCATTGAAAATGGTGATTTTCCATAGTTATGTTAGTTTACCAGAGGGTAACCAAAATGAATAAAAAATGAGGACGTGATGACTTGCAACACAAATAAAAGAAATGATACAGGATTGGTTGTGAAGCCGCTTCTCCCGAAAAATCAAACGAGTCACTGAAAAAAGATGGTGTTTCCTGTCTGTGATAAATTCGAACATGAATCCACTACGCGTGGTACGCTGAACATGTTGCTTCAACTGCTAGAGTTTGCTAAATAAAAACGAGGCCAGTTGCCGGGTCGGATTCCGTTGATCCACGAGTTATCCCTTTCTACTGGTTGGGCCATAGGATTTCATAGCGATTCCAGGATGCGCAGGGATTAGAGTCATATATGCCATTGAATCAGGTATCACAACTACCAGCAACAACCCAAAGTCCACCATTCGCTTGGACACTGCCCCGCACCTCCTCAACCTGCCACGCATCCCGGATGTGTCGAATTCATTGTGTAAGGTTGGGACATAAACACATTATGAGGCAACCCCAAAGCCACAATATATTGGACATTCATGGAAATTCTAATATAGTCTAATTATGAGAAATATTGGTGATATATAAACCTGAGCCTTTTTTTGGGGGGAAACCCTATTTCACACAAACTCAACACCTTCAATTAAAACGCCTCGTGGAGTTCGTGATGGATGGCCCGTGATGGATATGGTGGAGATGTGTGGATTTGGATATTGGACTCATTGAACATATACCCGGCCTGGTAAACGTTGACATAACGAACTGGAAAGATCCACCATGCTATTAATGGGAAAACTCACTATTTCTATGGTCATTTTTCAATAGCAAACTGTTAGTTTACCAGGCCGGGTAGGTTCGTTGGATTCGGATCCGGAAGAGACGGATCCGTGGAACGTTTCTGACCAACAGGATCCAACGGCCAGGAAGCAACAGGGGTTCCAGTGGCCAGAAACCGGCTGGATGCTGTTGGATGCTGTTGGATTTATGTATCCCTCTTATTCCTATTATTGTGAGCTAGATCCCCATGGATTTATGGCTTCCTGGTTGTACTCGCAGGCATTCCCATATTTTTGCCAATATGTTTGCTGGTTCTATCCCGGTATTTGTCGGTGAAACAGCAATATGTGTAATGTTCAGATACACAACTTGATTGGTGTCACACATGGATTAAATTCCATGTTCTGAAGTGAGGGCATTGTTCAATTGATTGTGGTCAAATACCTATCTTTGCTGCTCTGTGATTTCAACTCATCAAACATCCCTGGAAGGGTTTTTCACATAGCCAACTAATCTTATCCCATTCAATCAATTGTTTTTTGGTCCCTAGATTCCATTAGATTCCTAGATGCGGTTTCATCCCCGAAACAACATGTTTTATACTATGTGAGTCCCCCCAGTTATAAGTTGGTTTAGATTCGCCCCAGTAACTATAGTTATTTGCGTACCATAAACCATAGTTATTGGAGTTATAAACCAACTGAACGCTATCTTGGGGGCCTCACATTGTATGTTTATATTGTTTTATTAAATATCTTATTAGGTGTATTACTATGTGTCGTTTATACCATCGAAACATGGGATTCACCATGACGGATCCCACCTGAAAGAACGACAGCGCCAACGTGGCCGGCGCTTCCGGCGCTTGCGCTTCGCCCAGAGGAGTCTCCTGGTCACTGCTGATGGATCCTATGGGACGCCAGCGATTTTCCAAGGGAAGCCTCTGGTAATGACATGGCCAGTTTGCTAAACCATAGGAAAATGGTGATTTAATGGGTTTTAATGGTGATTTATATAATGGAGATACCCTCTGGTAATGACTAACAGTTTGCTAATTATTGAACATGGCCATGAACATTTATAGTGGATTGAGCCAGCTATAAAATGGTGGATCTTTCCAGTTCGCAAACTGTAAAGGTTTATCAGGCCGGCTATCTCAAATATCATGTAGGGATTTCCGGCTGGATTTCCAGCCGGAAACGCACCAACAAACTTGAGACCAGGATTTTGTTGATTAGGGTCATGCTACATGATGTGTTGGGCAAAACATCCGCTTGGAACATGGATGACATGCTGCTCTCACAGAGGTCAGATGATGTTGATTGGGATTCATCGTGTTAACTCATGATCATATATATCTGGTTGGTGGTTGACCTACCCCTCTGAAAAATGATGGAGTTCGTCAGTTGGGATGATGACATTCCCCAACTGAATGGACAGTCATTCAAAATTCCATGGTTCCAGTCACCACCAACCAGTATACATATATAATATACATATATATATATATAACCCATAGGATTCATGTATGGTATATATGCTAACATTGGGGATATATTGATGGTAAATCTTACCATATATAGCATACATGGATCCTATGGGTTATATATACATATATATATATATATATATTATATTATACACACACACACTGTATACGAATAGTAGATCTGTGTGGTACCATCACCAAAATGGAACCATCACCATGATGCCACCCATCTCCTGGGGCTGAGACACCTGGGACATCGGCTTACGGATGTCCAAGGCTGGCTTTCCTGCACCAAGTCACCGTGAGGAGATTGGAAAAGATCTGTTGGCTGAGATAAACCTTTGGAAACCTTTGGCCAAATGTCATAATTCATGTTTTTGATATATTTTGTTTAAGCTTAGAAAATACATACCACCTTGAATGCCTTGAATTATGAAATTTAGCAGAAACCATGGTCACGTTTCCTGGGTTTCACATCTGTAACAAAACCATCGTGACCTTTTCCTGCAATGAAATTGGACTTAGGCGACGATTGGAAGTCACGGGAGGATGCCCGACTTTCACAGGCCTGTGTAGAGACTTCCACTACGGTTCCTAGTTCTGCCAGGTACACACGGTTTATCTTAGATTTGTTAGGTGCTCAGAAAAAAAAAAAAGAACCTTAGCCACAAGCATTTGAAGTCAATACCCTCTGGTAAACGTTTACATAGCGAACTGGAAAGATCCACCATTTTATAGCTGGGTAAATCCAGTAAATTTTCATGGCCATGGCTTCAAGTTCGCAAACTGTTGACATAACCAGAGGGTATCTCCATTATATAAATCACCATTAAAACCCATTAAATCACCATTTTCCTATGGTTTTCCTAGGGTAATTCCTCCATTGGACACGGTGCCAGCTTCGTGGAGACCGGAGACCCCGGAGAACGTACGCCACGCCGGCACCGTCAAAAGGTGCCCTCCATGAGGATCATCGACTGGGTGGTCCCGAATGATGGCACGAGGCACACCCAAATGATATGATGTCTTGAACACACACACATATATATATATATGTGTATTGTTATATAATGTTATATATACATGTATATATATACATATATATATACATATATATATATATTAAACAAATTTAAATAACATATCATCAAGGTATCCCGTGATATGATTGCCATGAAATCGAATCTCTCCATGGCAGAACTCTGGAAACTCCCAAAGCCCGAGCTCCTGCTGTGCTCAAAACCTGCTCGGTGTGAAACCTGGGTGCGAGATGGTGCGAGATGAGATGTGACGCGTTAACAAAAATATCAACCTATGGCTGGTTGGTGGTATACCTACCCCTTCTCAAAAATGATGGAGTTCGTCAGTTGCGATGATGACATTCCCAAGTGAATGGAAAAATAAAACATGTTCCAACCAACCAGTATATATGTGTTTTTTTTTTTAACATATCAACCTATAATTATGTCTGTAGATTTTGTTTATTAATGTTCTACCTATATATTTTATATGTATATGTTTCTAGTCTATATCTTTGTCTACATGACTTCCCCGGGGGACCCATCATCGTTTTCCGCCAGAACTCTGGGCACCCACACGATGTCTGAAGAAATGAAGAGTCGCACCTCGTCTGCGCTTGTTTGAAAAACACCCTTGTTCAATCCCTTGACCCGGTGAAATGACCAGTGATTACCCTCTGGTAATTTAACATAGCTTGAAAATCACCATTTATAGTGGATTTACCCATTAAAAATGGTGATTTTCCATAGTTATGTTAGTTGACCAGTGATTCTCTGATTGAACAAGGGTGAAATTCAGGGTGAAGTTCAGGGTGAATCATCATCGGCCAACTAATTATATCCCTTATTTTAATGTAAACATATCTGATTGATTATCGAGTAACTACCAGTCTTTGCGTTTTTTTCTTGAGGGTCTAGGTACCTGCACCATTGTTCAATGCTTCAAACATCTGAAAATCAACAACATATCTTGTCCCTTGGGGCAACAAATGTTACGGCCCGAACATCACCCGCATGGCTTCATCAGAATCGGGGGTTCAACAAATCTCCAAGATGAACATCTGCATGTTGGTATCTCCTCGATGCTTATGGCTTTATGGGAGCACATTTTTCTGCACTTCCACAATCTGATTTTTTGGTTGCGTCAACGCTCTTCTAAGGTCTTTTTTTGGCACAATCAAAAATAATCATCAATTATAATCACTATACATGATATAATATAGTGTATCATATTGTCAGTAGTAAATTTACAACAGAACAACAAATGACTCTCCCGTGAACATCTCGATGCCCCCTTGACGTCACCTCTGGGAATCTAACCCGATGAGTTGCTTTTCACCCTACTCAACGTGAGATATAGATAGCCACTGTAAAATCTGTAAATCCAGCAGTTTTGTCCGAAAGAAACCGACTTACACATGTATATATATGGGGATGGGTCAAAACCCTGGTACCTAGTGAACCCCAAAATAGCTGGTAAATGGATGTTCATCCCACTAAAAATGTATCTATAGGTATTGACCCATACCCATATATATATA
>Ga0126342_10020241_pt1 | contig 11206 bp, 10 predicted proteins | sample Cyp1metagenome_FD_92528 | JGI IMG/M metagenome (GOLD analysis project Ga0126342, IMG submission 92528) | Coral microbial communities from Lord Howe Island, Old Settlement Bay, Australia - Cyphastrea 1 metagenome | ecosystem: Host-associated > Invertebrates > Cnidaria > Coral ...
GTGACTGGATACGTGATATTGTTTGCTACAATATGTATGCTATTCATACATGTGTATATTCTCGAAAATGAAAAGTCGGTGGAAAATCAAAAGTCGGCCCCAGAACTCAAAAGATAAGGCGCAAATCGCTTTAGAGAAAACTTCATTCCTACAACACCTCCAAACCAACTCAGTACAACCAAGTTCGACTCATCGAGCCTGTTGCATCCTATTGCCACATCACTGAACAACAGCATACACGGCCTACAGTTTTGAAACTGCAGCCTCAATACGGGTTTATCATCAGTATATTGACTGCACTTTGGCCCAGGATATCTCTTGATGATTGTCACAAACAACAAGTTTGGAGTCATGTTGGTTTTGTGCGTCCATGGTTTGCAAGTACCAGCAGAATCGTTGTGATATTTGATGTTTACACCACACAACTTCCGTGCAAAAGAAAAAGGTTGAAAGCTCTGGGCTTCAACATGCCGCTCCACATACACGCATCAAACAGAAACAAAACCATGCTACTACTATTGCCTGACAAAAACATGTTTGGATGATCTTTATATAGATGTTTCTGACCCTTTTCGTGTTCGTCCTGCTGGGCCCCCATTGGCCTTTACAACAAATCCAACCATACTGGCTGTTTGTCGGCAAATTGTCACCAATAGTTTACTTTGGTTTCAAAGTTTAGCTGTTCAAGTTCAAGTTTAAGTTGAAACCATTGCGCGGCAGGCTAAATAGGGCTTTGTCGTCACGAATCTGATTTTGATTTTTTTGCATTATTGGGGCAAAAATTCAACTCTTCAATGAGCTTTTGGAGCTCCATGGAAATCACACGCAAAGCTTACAAAAGGTTCTGTGTGAACATGGCAGTCAGAAAAGATCGACTTATAAAACGCTCCCACTGGAGTCCCCACAAATGGATCAGTACGGCTGCCGTCGACTACATCGATTTTTTTGCTCCTAGAGGTGTGCGGGTTCTTAAATACTACCAGCGCCAATGAACAAACAATAAAGTGCAAACAAAGGGGGTTCTATAACCACCTTTCTTTCAAAGGTCGTGGACCCCCAAGGTATATATGTATATATATATATATGCAATTCATGATCTTGCGCCATTCGCAGAACTCCCACCAGCCTATATGCTTTACAGGCCTTCAGGGAGGGATGCCAAAAATCGAATGCGGCAAAAACCATACCGTCATGTTTCGTGTGGCAGGTGTGGAATGTGCAAGGTCAGCATGTGTCAAAGTAGTTGAACATGATTCCGGAAAACCTGACGTTCACCTGCCTTTCGACACAATTCCATTTTACACCAGAATTTAATTCCTGTTTACATTTCATGTGGCATGGTCTTTGCGTCTCAAACAGAAAACATATGAAAACATGGCCTGCTTGGGGGATTCTCCATATTTTCCCAAAAAAATGTCCAGGTCAGCAGGAAAGTGGAGTGGTTTCTATATGTTTTTTTGTCCGTGGCTGCGGTGCCGTGCACATGTTGTTACAAAAAGGTTCTTTTTTAATGACTTCACACGCAAGGCCACATTGGATCTTTTTTCAACTGGTCACAGGTTTTGACCTTCATCAGCGTTTGCCGATTGATGTAGCGCCACTGGAAGGCACGCATATAATTCTAGGTCAAGAAGCCCAGACTGTTTGGACAGTTGCTTTGGAATGAATGCTTACACCCAGTCCAAATTGAATATAGTTAAAACATACAAAAATATCGTATTATTGAAGGATCCGTTCCGTAGAGAAAACGCAGGATGGTACGTCTGAACCATTCTTTTACGTATTCCCCATAGTCAGTCCATGTTAGTCCCCTATCTTTTCACCAACCCACCTCCACTTCCGCCCATCTTTGGTGACCGCGACGGAATTCCTGAGGTGGATGCAGGTGAGGAGGTGACGATCAGCTATGGACTCTCGGAAGCGACATGTGACATATATGTTTTATGTCTATAGAATACTGGCATGTCTAATATATGGATGGCTCTGTATATAATACATACATAAGAAGTCGCAGATACTCTACATGTTTTTATTTTCAGTTGACTCTCCCAAGTTTTGCAAGGCCAAACACAAATCCATGATCCATCTTTGAATCGATGTGACGGGTTTTAAGCGAGTTGGATAATCAGCGATGTTACTTGGATTATCTCATCTCATGTCATTTGAGATGCCTTTGATCTGAACAACCTGGCAATAAATATGCAATTTCTAAAATACTTGTCATTAACTCACTTTTAAACATCGTGTTTTTGCAAACAGAAGCTCCCAATTTCTAAAAAAATCTAAGTGTGGTTCGGACACTCTTAGTAGCTCCTTTGCTCCCCATTTAGTAGGGAATATTGATATCCCCTAGCTCCTCTTCCTAACCACTGGATATTTGTAGATCATTTTCAAAGGCTGAAAACCCATCGGCTTACGCCACATCGGCTTGTCACGGGGCCCCACGGTACGTCTGGTTCATCAAGGACCAACCTCCTCCACAATGCCACGCTCACAACGCCTTGGCATTCTGATGGCTCAGTACGCCTTTTTGGATGCCAAATGGTGTGGTTTCTGGGGATTTGAAATGATTTGGACTCCAATTTGGACCATCATTTTTGTCATCCCAGCCAATGGGACATATGGTTTATATATGTTAAATCATGTTTGTCCAATTTTGTTCATCCCAGCATATTTTTCGAATTGGTCATTGATATACTGAACAATCCTTTGCCAACTCTGCAGATTGCAAAAGGTCGTTCGGCAATGTCCATCCACAATGTAGCCCTGAAGGTCTACCACCATTTCTAATCAAACATGGCTGTGGAAAAAATAGTCCATCTATGTCCATCTGTATATGATTTCCTTGTTGGACATGATAATTCTGATGATTTTCCCATAGCAATGTGGAATGACCGGAGGGTAAACACCTTCATGATCTTCATGTTTGATGAAGCGATCCAGGTATGGCTTCGAGTGCCATTGCACGGCATGCGGAGGGACCAGTGCAGGTTCCTCAGGACGCAGTTTCACGTGAAAGCATTGGTGATTGAATGAGGAAATGATATGGTGGGAGACAATCGATGATTATATAATGATGTTTATGATTTATATATGCTTAAATATATTATATTTATTATATTATATTATATATACTATATTCTAGAATCTATATTATAATACTATGTTGATGGGATTTATATATAGTGATTTAATGGAAACCCATTAAGAACTACAATATTATATGTATGGAATCACTATATGAACTAACCGGATTCCATGAAATAATCACTGTAGTGAGGAAATGCTGATTGAATCACTGTTATTCCATTTGAGGGGGATTTAAGGGTGTATAATGGTGTATAATGGGAAGAATTATGATTAATGGAAATTATTGGTACCATGTGTGGATTTAACATTGAATTAGCAGTGAAAATAGTGGGATAGAATGCGACAAAAAACCAATCAACCATACTATTTCATATGGATGTCTAAGAAACTATTAAAATCGTGGGATACTATATTAAATCTATAGTGGGATACTATTCAAAGACATCTTGCCAATGTCAAAACTACAGTAGTTGGACGTGTCTAAGAAATGATGGATACCCCCAATAGCCCACAAGTGAGTAAAGTCATGATAGATCAGTGGCTTGAGAGGTACCCCATTTTCACCAGAGCCAAGTTCACTAATTTAAACATATTATAGGGGTACCCAGAAACGAATTACATAAATAGCACACATTACCAGACGATTAGTTCTATGCAAGTTATATTACAATGACCCCTTCCAAACAAACTAATGAGCACACCCAGTTAACAATAGTTAACATCTACTTCAGCAGCAAAGTCAGTTCTATGACATATATGAAGTATGCACCAGTTCTGAAACTTATGGTGACCTCAATCGTTTCCCTCCTGTAAACTAAGAGTTCGAGAAGTGAAAAACCCACCATGTGTAGATCATTTTCCTAGGGTTGTCCCCTAGGCTTTCCACATCGTTAGTTTACCCTAGGGTACTGTAACCACTTACTAAGTCCAGTCCACTTAAAGTAACCACCCAAAAAGCAGCAATATTTGATAATATCTGATAATATCTGATACTATATCACTATTTTAGTCAGAATTTACAAAACTCTTTCTTTTTTGGGTCACAGGTCACCTCTCTATCCATGCCCAGGTAGACGAGGACTTTCAATGGAAACGCAAGGCCAAGATGCTGGACGAGCGCGCGCGTGTGCCTCGGCAGAAGCCACGCTGCGCGTATTGGATTCATGGGAGTCCCAAGACAGACCTTCAAAACCGTCATTGATATGATTTTGCGATGTCTATCTATCTATCTATCTATCTAGATATTTATATATACTGTATATATATTATATATATATATATATATATTATATGTATAACATATAAAATATAATAGAAAATGAAAAGATCTGTAACAAGGTACAGTTTCGCAGTGAACACCGATGCAACTTTTCAGGGAAAGCCGTTGCGCAGGCAGCCGTTGCTCGTGCTGCGTGGCAGGAAGCTGTGGGAGAACCCGAGAGATGGACCGATGGATCTGAAATCAGCTTTAAACATTGGGATTTACCCTTTGGTAAACTAACCCAGGATACACCGCCCAATTTTGGGGTAAAGACTGTAATTGTGTTTCAATAATATGATCATCAGAACTAACATCAATGGATCATACTTATGGGTATGGATCAATACCTATTAATACCATTTTTAGGGGGATGAACACCCATAAATCCCAGCTATTTTGATGTTCACCAGGGGTACAAGGTTTTGACACACTGCCATATAATTATGGCACATCACAATGTTATAGCTGGGTAAATCAACTATTTCGACTGGGCCATTTTCCAATTCGCAAACTGTAAACGTTTACCAGAGTGTATTCATGAAACATGGTAACAGATCGGGATTTATTCATCAAACATGTTGATGAAACAACATCCAAAATGGGGATTTGGTAACGATCGACACGGATTTTACCAAGGAATAACCGATTTGGGTTTGATTGAAAATAGGGGTTACCCCATTTTACGGCAACTTTCATGGGAAACATGGGGTTTTTAATCATTGGATGGAATTTTTCAGACAGAACCATATCCTAGTGGCATGTCTTGTTCACATGATCTAATGAATTTCATGGTGTGAAGTCTTCCCTTGGGCTCAACCGATGTTCTTGTTTTCCAACTTCAAAGTCACAGCTTCCTTTGAGGTCATAGCTTGCAGTGCTTCCATTGCCATGCTGCGTTCTTTGGCTGCAGATAGCAGATACCTGGTGTGTCTTGGTGGTGACAGCACCACTTTGTTCCAGCCAAAGAATAGGGTTTCTAGGGCCATTAGTCACTCCTGTTATTACTGTAAGTTCTGAGAAAGGTCATGGTGCGAAGATGTGCGAAGTCTGCCCAGAAACTCGAAGATCCTCTGATGGCCGGTCAGTCTTCTCCTAAACTTCTCTCCATGGTACTTTCCTCCGTGAGAGAATGAGAAGATTGTTTCTTGATCACTGAATAAGTCATCCACCATGTGTGTGTGTGATGACGTGCGTGATGATGGCATTGCCAAGTGCCCAGAAATGATCACTCCAAGCATCGTCTCAGTTTTTTTGATGTTCTTCACCCTGGATTGAAGTAAGGTCAGGGATTTCGAGACGGTGATGTGGAACTAGCAAGGGAGGAGTTGAGAGCTTAGTGTTTCAGGAATGATTTTTGGCGCAACTGATGGACTGGCGCTGCTGGCAGTTGCAGCTTTCATGTAAATGTGGATGGTGATGAAAAAACTGCAGTGAACATGCTGGTGATGACAAATTCCGACACGCTGAAATGAAGCAATGATTACACATCAACGACAGACCGTTGATCCAAATTGTGGAACCCCCGCGCATGGACTGTCCGATGTTGCATGCAATTCTGCCTGTTGTATCCCAAGTGATGCTGGTTTTTGTCAGGGTTGCTCCAACCTATCATGGGTAGATGGATAGACTAATAATGATTAATAATGATTAATAATGATTAATAATGGTTAATAATGATTAATAATGATTGACGATGATTAATAATGATTGATAATGATTGATAATGATTAATAACGATTAATACTGATCAATATTGATTAATATTGATTAATATTGATTAATTAATAATGATTAATATTGATTGATATTGATTAATATTAATTAATATTGATTGATAATGATTAATAATGATTAATAATGATTAATATTGATTGATAATGATTGATAATGATTGATATTGATTATTAATGATCAATAATGATTGATAATGATTATAGCATATTATAGCTACGAGGGAAAAATAATAACTTCGCCAAAACCTTTTGAACATTTGAACTTTGGGAAAGACCCGCCGTTTCTTGGCGACCATCCCGGAAATGAGGTGCAAACTGGCAGGGTTGACCCTGAGGGCTGGTGATGCTGTATCTCCTCCCAGTGGGATGTGCTGTTTGGTGCTGTGGATCTGGGGATCTAAACGCACGTCGCAACAGCTGTGATCACTCATATAGTCATTTATGGCATGAGTCGAGTCCAAACTTATTGAGAAATTGTGATTTATGGCTGGTTTCCTCATGGTTTCCAAAACTTTTGGAACCCTTAGCACATTTTGGTTCAACCTAACGGTTTCCCTATGTTTCCCTTCATGGGAAATGGCCATTTGACTGAGGTGAAGGCCCGCGAACTTTGGTCTTCATCAGCTGATGTGTCGCTCCAGCTCGCCAGGGCTCGCCATTGTCATTGTCCACCAACCATGAAATCATGGTATTGAAACAACAAACTATGGACATGTGGGTATGGATCAATACCTCTTAATACCATTTTTAGGGGGATGAACACCCATAAATCCCAGCTATTTTGACGTGAACTACAGGGGTACAAGGTTTTGACACACTGCCATGTAACCGTCCAACATGGGGATATTTCATGGATATTTTTTCATGGCTGATCTGGTTTGATGGGATTTTTCTGGGTGATTTCATGGGGTATTAACAGATGACCTACGGTCCCTCTAGATAGTTTCATGGTTTGAAATGGGATACAACAGGTAATCAGCAAGCATCATGGGGATGCATATATATATACATAATTACATAAACATAGATATATAAATAAAAATAAATAGATAATAAATAAATCAGATACATATATTATCCCATTATTTTAACATGTTTTATTAAATATAGTTACTCATTGTTACCAACGGGAGTTCACGACACCATCCACCCAGGTTACGTTGCTTGGTGATGCCAGCTGACCCCGATCTCCGTGAGGCGGAGGTTAACCCGGGCCTTGGGTAGTCATTTTTGTTTGTTTCAGGTTTTTTTTCCTGATAGAATAACATGTTAAAATAATGGGATAGATAGATGAATGTCAGATAGATGTTAACATGATTTATATGACATGAAATATGATGAAATTAATGATTTGATTGATTCCAGTGATGAAATTGTGGAAAACTGGAGAAAAAACATGGAACGTTTGAATGATTTCAACAGCAGACTCAATTTTATGGCTCTGAGATCAAATAGCAAATCAAGGCGACTGAGGTTTTGGCAGTCGACCATCAGCGATTGTGGACTCGTCATTTAGTGATCATACTGAGCAATATTTATGTGATAAGATCTGGATGGATTATAATGACCTCAATTTTGAGTTCAGGGAATTATTATGATTCAGTCAGATAAGATGTGATTTTTGTGTTTGTGTTATTATATTTAAGTGATTTATCTTGCAGTCTCAAAGTCGGAAGTCATTTGAGTTTATCTGAAAACAGGGTAGCATAAAAGCCAATGTCAATGGATCTGACTGGCAATGGATTGGGAGGTTTTTTTCTGCATTTTCAGACACATCTTCCATCTAAATCTATGATTCATGGCTGAAATCCCTAGTGTTGATGTTTGGATACCCCAGCGAAAAAATGATGCAGGGCAGGAACCACCATTTATCAACATGTTTGATGGTTAAATTCCTATTTCTGATAGTTAAATCCAATTTGTTGATGGTTCAAATATGTTAACATCCAAATTTTAGATAGATCATGTTGAAATCCAAACGTTTGATGGTTAAAATCCATGGGGAGCCCTGAAGGAGATGCTTCGACAGCTGCCAGCGAGCCCAGTGCAGAAGGCTACCGCAAGATTTGATCTATGCTACGTATGATTCGAATATTGTACGGATATGTGTAAGGATGTTGTATTATTGATGTATACGATATTATATTATATATATTAATATCATATATATATAATATGATATGATATGATATAATATAGTATAATATAATATATTATATTATAATATATTTTTATTGTATATATATAAAATATATATTATATGATGATTTATAGTTTATAGATTTATAAACTTGTCTTTTTGTGATGCAGATGTACGTGTTTTGTCTAGGCTACATCTTCTAAACGTTGGCTGCCCGATGCTGCCTGCATCACTGGCAGCGCCAGGCAAGCTCCAGTTCAGCGGCCTTCGCCACTGCGTCCAGCAAGAGTGAAGTGGCTGCTGCAATTGGAGGCGGAGAGATGGTGATGGGCATGGCATGACTATGCTACTGGGCATCATTAATTGTGCATGCTTGCGAAATCCTGCAGCACCTTGCCACCAAACGGATGGTTTTCTATCCCCAAAAATATCATGGGATGTTTACCCTCTGGTTATGTCAAAATAGCTATTGAAAATGGCCATAGAAATAGTGGATTTTCCCATTAAAAATGGTGATTTTCCATAGCTATGTTGACATAACCAGAGGGTAAACATCTGGTGATTTCGCTGGCCCATCCACAGTGGAGCGGACGGTCAGGCCTTTGCAGGGCGATTGAGACAGCCACAGCCGCCAAAAAAAAGGCGCCAAGTCAACCAGTTGGGAAGCCAAGACCCGGCTTTTTTTGGGGGGTTGTCCTTTAGATGGGGAGATCATATGAGATTTAATTATAATTAGATCATAGATATCATAGAGTGATGATATATATATATAACATGATATAACGGGAATGTCATTTAAATAATTTTAAATAGCAAGAATATGATAGATATTGGGTGCCTGTCCTCAAATGTTGGATGCTCCATGCTCCAGCTCCGAGGCCAGTACGGTGACTGACAGCTTCGCAGGTGCCATTTATGGGTCTGTGACTCAGGCCCCAAGAGTTCCCTCCATCTCTGGTTTTTTGCGATGTCAAGCCATCATTCTCCTATGCCAAAAACTTAAATGAAAAATCCATGGCGATTCTGATACGAAACACCAGAAATTTGTGGATATCCCTGTATATCCCTATAGATCCTATAGTTTCTCATTATATATAATTATTCCCATAAATTTCAAGCGTTTTCAAGAAAACAAGTCCACTGAAGGTTGGAGAACCTGAACCTCAACGCTTCAGAGAAAGCGAAGCTCATGCAGGCGATGGCAGCAGAAGGCGTCGGAAGCTCAGCGCCTATAGATGTGTAAAATTGAATAAGGTTCTATAACCACATTTGATTCAGATTCATTTGATTCAGGATGATCAAGATTCTAAGTGATTCTATACCTAAATTTGATATAGACTTATGATATTTCATGAATTGATGTGTAATTCGTCTGAGAGTGAATTCGTTTCCAGAAAGGAATACCATTTAGAAGCGAATGGAAGACATACCAATCAGCTTCAGCCCAGTGTCCCGCCAGGTGACGCATGGAGTCCGCAAAAAGGGCGCGGAAAAAAACCATGACTTTGAAGTGTGCCTTTTCGGAATGTTGATTAAAAATAAAAAAAATAGACTCAACTACTAATTCTTCACACTTCTTTAAGATTGGCGTTTTTTTTTTGCACCCGGTTGGTGACAAGATGGTGACAAGCATTGTATGCTGAGTCCCCTGTGATCCCACAATCGCGGTTTCGCCCACGATCGCAAACAACTGCCCAAGCAGATTGAGGGAACCAGGGAACCACAGAGGACGATTGGATATCACAATGTATCACATAGAGACCTAGTGGATCCTAGTGGCACAGTATGAAGGGCGCATCAAAAAATGCTGTATGCTACTGTGGATAATGCATGACCGGCTAGCAGAAGCAAAGTTTGAGGCGCTGGAAAGCACAGCAAAAAGTCAAGGTTTTGTCATTGTCCTTGGAAAAAAACCTACATTTGGAAAAAAAAACAATTGAGCTGATGGTCACCATCCTAAAAGCATGGTCAGGAAAGAGTGGATTCTTTATTGCCACGCTTCCATTCGCTAGCAGCAATGACAAACTATTCCAAGTGGGACAAGTTTGCAGCAGGCAGGCTTCGGCACTATTCCATGATCTGGTATCACTCACCTGTACCAATCTCACCGGCGTCCATTTTTGGAGAGCTTTTCGAGGTACCCAATTCCCAAAATGATGGTTTTTCACATCCCCAATTCCCTATGCCCCATGCCCATGGATGGTATGCCTTGATCCACACACGTCACACATGTTGATCCGTAACCTTGATCCAGAGGCTCCGGATCACCGGGGACCGATCCATAGCTGTTTTTAAGCCACCCATATATTAATATATATATAGATATGACATTTATTGTCATTTATTCATTTTCTTGTTTATTTATTTATTTTATTTATTAAACTGTCTACATGATATCTATTCTATAGTTGTAGTCTATATTTGTAATCTATAGTCTCATGTCTATTCTCTTTATATACAGAGAATATGCATACATGATGATACATGGAATATGCGAACAACTATATACATATACATATACATACGTCCGGACTCCGGATCCCTGGCCCCCCCCCAATGGTATGGTCCCCCAAGCTCACGCTCTCGGGAACACGGAACATGGGACACGGGACCATACATACATACATACAGACAGACAGACAGACAGACCGACCGACCGACCGACAGACAGACAGACAGACATACAGACATACAGACATACAGACATACAGACATACCTATCTACCTATCTACCTACGTACCTACGTACCTACGTACCTACGTACCTACGTACCTACGTACCTACGTACATACATACATACCTACCTACCTACCTACATACCTACATACCTACATACCTACATACCTACATACCTACACACCTACATACCTACATACCTACCTACCTACCTACATACCTACATACCTACATACCTACATACCTACATACCTACATACCTACATACCTACATACCTACATACCTACATACCTACATACCTACA
>Ga0126342_10020242_pt1 | contig 11206 bp, 12 predicted proteins | sample Cyp1metagenome_FD_92528 | JGI IMG/M metagenome (GOLD analysis project Ga0126342, IMG submission 92528) | Coral microbial communities from Lord Howe Island, Old Settlement Bay, Australia - Cyphastrea 1 metagenome | ecosystem: Host-associated > Invertebrates > Cnidaria > Coral ...
ATATATATATATATACACGTGCGCGTAACATACCTATACATACACATTAAAATAGATGTAAAAATATACATGGCCCCAGGGGCGAACATAAATCCAGGGTCAAGTTTCCACCGCCGCAGGTGGACACACTGAATCCGTTCTGAGTGTGGAATCTGCTCCGAATCGCTCGCTGGTCTTGGATGTTGCAGCGTGGCCAAAATGGGATACCGCCTAGTTCAGGTGCAATAACACACGCACATGTGCACTGTATATGTTATTTACATACTTTCATACATACATACATACATACATACGTACGTACGTACGTACATACATACATAGACTATATATATATATGTATAATCAACAAATAGATGTAAATGTCTCGATGTATACACATTTAAACAACATATGCACATGGCTTTCAAACAGTCTGATCTTCTTGTCCTTGACGGGTTCTTAGACCTAGACAACGGGACGAAGTCAGAGGCTGCCAGGCAACAGAGAGCTAAAGAATTATTTGCTGTATAATTTACGATATGAAATGATATGAAATGGCTGGGAGAATGGGATCACGGGATGTATCAGCTGATTGTGGATGGAACTTTGGAGCAACACAAGAAGTGTGGCAGTTGATACAGGCAGCGGCCACCCGCGGATCGTCTGCTCGAGATGCACTGTGGCCATCAATGCCCACGGTGGAGATGCACGGGGAGGCCTGGAAAGAGCAAAGACATCAGATGGGAGATATCCATCATGGACATGATTTGGGAAATACCCTCTGGTAAACTAACATAACTATGGAAAATCACCATTTTTAGTGGGCAAATCCACTACAAATGGCCATTTTCAAGGTATCAGTTTCAGTTACATCAACGTTTCTTACATGTCAATTACTTCAATGAACAGATCAGCTATCCGCTATCCCGCTTTTTTCAGTTTTCCTTGGATCCGGACAAAAAACATGAAGGATGAACTTGCGAAAGAAGGAGAACCAGGTTTGCGAAACGAGTGTCATCTCCATGTCATCATAGACCTCTTCAGTTTCCCCAGAAACTGATCAGTGACAAGGAGATTGTGGGAAATCGTTTCATCATTTTTTGGCCATACCACTCACTCTGAGGGTCCATCTAGTTTAGCAGTTCTTCATGCCATCGGAACGGCTCAAATTTATTTGTACCTCAAAAACTTGGACCTAAACAGAAGAATTGACAGAACCCGTGGTTACTTTTCTACTCTTTCCTTAAGCCACACACTTCTTGTTATTACAGGGTGATGACAGTGCTGGACGTTTTGTGCTAGCAAGGAGATGTCCTTCACAGAGCAGCAAGCTGGAGAGAGGATGAGTCACTGCAACCGTGTATGGTTTCTCGGCTGAAGGAAGCGAAACAACATGCACTGAGTTTGCTGGAAGGATTTGCAATCACCTGCTCCCTTGTCGAGTGCCTTACTTTTCTTTTATGATTCCTTGTTTGCTTGTGGTGAACATGTACCTGCAGGTGGCATCTTCAGGGCTGGCTTCTGGCCATTGCGGTTGGTATTTGTTCATCCCTATCCGGAGCTGGTTTGGATGTGGGAGTGCAAGGTGCGGGAACAGGCTGTGACATCTGTGACGTATCTCCGTTCGACCCAATCCCCGGCCAGGCCTTTCATCACTACGTTTTGGCGTTTGCAGTTCAAATTGGATGATCCCATTTCGGCATTGCCCTGAGGAGCACTGGAGGTGGATGTAGCCGATGTAGCCGATGTAGCCGATGTAGACCGAGGTAGCCCTGGCCGTTAAGCACACTTGCATCACAATGTTGGCAGGACTCTTGGGTCTACTGGGGTGAAGGCCCGACAGGGCCGGGGCCCTAGACAGCGAAAGCATCTTTGCCTCCCAAAGACTATCCACAAATCTCCAGAAGACTATCCACAATTCGATAGTTTCGCATCAGCTCCTTTAAAGCCTTTAGGCCTCAATTTTCCAGGAACTCTCCGGAGATCTTTTTTAAGGTTCGCCTTCAATGTGGGCTTTGGGACCTTCTGGGCCTGTCTGGCTGCCCTGTTGGTCTACCTCTTTGCTCCGGCTGCAGCTGGATCCGGCATCCCAGAGGTCAAGACCATACTGAGCCATGGCATGCCATGGCATGCCATACTGGGCGATACCGGGATAACATGGTCCAGGTCGACAAAAAGGTCGTGGATGGTAGATGATGGTAGTGGTTCAGGCCACATTTTCCTGAATTCCATCTGAAGTCAACTCACCTGCTGGGCCGTTCTTCTTGATGAGTGAAGCCACCGATCTCAGGAATGGATTTGTGATGGCAGATGTCGTCTCTTTGCGGACTTTGCTGATCAAGATTTCAGGGCTAATGCTCTCCGTAGCAGCAGGCGGCTCCTTGAGAGTTTGTCAGATGTTGTAACGATGATGGCCTACTTGCATGACACAGATGTTGCAAGGCATGTCACTGGGCAAAGAAGGACCTCTGGTGCATGTTGCCGTCTGCTGGGCACAGCAGCTCTCACGTTTCTTTCCTCAGATCCTTGGACGACAAGTCTCTACGATTTTAAACGCGTGGGTATGCGCGGACCCAGAAATGGCTGGTCATTGGATCTCAAACCATTTGAGAGGTATCATTTGGAGTCCAGAGTTTTGCAACATATTTTTGAATTGCGCCCTTTGTCAATGCATCCACATTAATGTGCTAAACCCAATGCCGTAAACCAGCCCCAAAATCACCATTGCTATTTCCCAAACAGTGTGTGCACACTGAGGGGTTCTTACGGTAGGTGTCCAAGGCCAGGGTTAGATCAGGGTACACTCTCTGGGGCACGGCATTTTTGCTGTAAATTCTCGCATAAAACTGCTCTTGTGAGACGTCCATGTGAGTTTCGATTGCGCACGCCCGCACAAAGTGTGGGTCCCGGGGTTGTCCCGATGCGTGGCATTTCTCCTGTCAATTCTCGCATAAAATTGGTCTTGTGAGATGTCCATATACATGTCGACTGCGCAGGCTCGCACAAAACGGTTGTCCCGGTCTTGGTCCTTGCATGATCTTGTACAGGTCCTTGTAAAAAGATCTTGTGGAGATCCTGTTGAAATCCTCAGGCGGTCCTTGCATTAAGATCTAGACGATGCTCTGCATTGGTGCTCTTATGACAGTTCTTCCAGGATCCTGATCTTGTAAGGTCCTCTTGAAGGTTCTTGTTGGATGATCGTTTGAAATTCTCTCTGATGTCCTGGTATGAGGTCCTGATGACTAGACATAACGCTGCTTCTTGTGCCAAAACAAGTTCGTGCTGCTGGAGTTACGATAATTAATATCTAGCCTGATCTGTTACTGCTCCATAGCTACTGTTGCTTGTATCTGGTACATTGACTTACTACCCTCCACACTGTTTGGGGTTTCTTGCCACTGTAATGGGTGGGATTTCAACCATCCCACATGGTAGGCTATTTTTTATTATTGGTTTCCCACATGTCATGGAAAATCCAGCATTTCATTCGAGGATTTTTACCACAAAAAAACCTCCATGGCGCCGTGGCCACGGGGTCAATCCGGCGGATGGGAAGCACCGAAACTCAAAACGCCGAGGTTTTCGAACGAATCCAAACGCCGCGAACTTTTCTCTGCCGCCGCAGCCGCTGGAGTCAGCACCGCCTTTGGAGCCCCGCTTGGGGGTGTCCTTTTCAGCTTGGAGGAGGCGACAAAAACAAGGGGCTGTTGGGAACGGTTGGGGCAACAAGATATGGGAGACTCCAAAATCCACTTGAAAAGACTTGGCTGGGTTCGATTTCAAATTGGCAGGGAAAAAACATGGTTTCCTGTAGGTTTTACGTTCGACCAACCCAGTGAAGGATTGTGAGTTTTTTTTTCTCAGCGCTGCAAAAAACCAAGGTCAGCTCCTTTTTCCCTTCGCGCACGCTGATCAAAGCCTTCACTGCTGCCATGGCCGCTGCAATCGTTTTATCGGTGCTGAACACTACCAACACAAAAGGCAGGAGTCGTTCCCCTGCGGTGTGCATGGGTTTCCTCACTAATAACTAAAGATTACAGAATTTCATTTTTGGGTCCCCCATTTCAGGAGCTCAAATGGTTTTATGCAGTTTGACTGTGCCGAGTTACACAAGTGTTTTTTCTCTCGAGTCCTGTGAGGCCTTACTTTGTTCAGCGTTGAGTACAGCAAAGCTTGCCATCCAGTGGAGTCCCTCGCCAGAAGAGCTTCTCAATTCTCTCCACTTGACATGTTTGACTTGACTCCCCAATCACAAATGGTGTGGCCTGCTGGACGGTTATTGTTCATCGAGGTATCTGATCTTCGCCGGGCTCGGTGTGGTCGGGGGTCTGGTGGGAGCCGTCTTCAACGCAGTGAACGTACGCTGGTCGGCCTTTCGCATGAAGCCGACCTTTCGGAAGCGCGTGCATCCAGTCTTGGAGGCCAGTTCCGGCAGTGGAGCTTTCCTTTAGGGAGGGGTATATAGTATATGTATTTTTTTTCCTATATGGTATAATATTATAGAATATATCAATATGCATATATCTATATGTATGTTTATACACACATAAATACATAATATACAAGTACATACATAGACATAATTATATATATACGTATACACATTTATATATACAAGTACATATATACATTTATCTGGATAAATTATAACGACCTCACTGCGACCTTGCTGGAAATCATGGTTAATAAGGGAAATAATCATCCCCAAATGGCCTTAATCCAGGCTAGTGAAATATTGTAATTTACCCAGATATGTAAGTACATATATAAGTACATATATAGAAGTATCTGTATATAAGTACATATATACTAGTATATACATATATAGGTACATATATACAATAATATATATATATGAAAGTATATATATATATATGAAAGTATATATATATGAAAGTATATATATATATACATATGAGTATACAGACAAGTATAATATATATATATATATATTAGTATATATATATACACCTGTATTCTTTCTCTCTTGTCAGTATATATTTGTGGGAACCAACAAACCATTTTGTTTTGGGTATGACTTCAAGTTACTAGCCAAGTGATCGGTAAAACGGCACCGGCTATGCTGGAAGGTCACCTGTATCGCATTGGTGACGTTGCTGACATCCTTCCCCGTGGCCATGACCAGAGTCCTCAGCTCTGATGCCATCCACGCCTTGTTTGAAGCCTGCGATGCTGGGTCAGGTGTGACAACTTGTGGCCGCAGTTGAGTCAGTTGCAGCGGTTTTCGAGACTCTATGAATATGATGAATCCATTTGAAACCACAAATCACAGGGTATATAATGATATAATTGGGATATCTATGGAATTCTATGGATATATGCCATCAGTAAGTTCTTCTGCACAAAATCGTTCTTGCAACGTGTTGTGGAAAACTATTGGCCGCCCTGGCTTGGTGACTCGTTTCCCGCTCGGTTCCAGGTCATCAGTTGCGCGGGCATCTGAAGTTATGTACGGAGAATGACGAATATGCTCCCGCCTCCGTTGCCCTGGTCTTTGAGCTGCTCCTAGCAGCGATTATCCGATTGCTGCAGTGCCTCTGCCCTTAGTGAGAAGATGGATCCCTTCAAAAAAACTCTTGAGACGCATAAGACTGCTTTGATCTCTGGTATGTTCGACGAATTTTCTGGTTTGCTGAGACTTTAATGCCAGTACTGAAGGACCATTATCACTTTTGGAGTGCCTTGTCCTGCAGGCTTGGATGCTGCCTAGTGTTAGAGGCTTTCTTCTCAATCCGGGAACGGCTCGAAATTGCATACCCCAACAACGGAATAGTAAAGATGACCAATAAATGGTGGGGCCATTGGTGCTCCATTTTGCGTCTCCATAGCCATGCCTTCTGTTTCCTGCCGGGACATGGGTAGGCCTTTTCGTCCCTTCTCTGTTCACGGGTGCCGCAATCGGTCGCTGTGTGGGGGTGCTGATACAGGCCAGCTACTCAGCACGGACCAGTTGCGTCCTCCAAACGTGTTATCAGTCAGTGAATTGGTCGAAAGGAAATTGGTCGAAGGCAAATTTGGCTGGGCAAACCATGTTTCCCTGTAGATTTTTTCTGAAATCAAGCAAGGGAATCAGAACTGTGGTGTTTTTGCAGATTTTGCAGGCTGGCAACCATGAACAGGCCCTTTTTCCTCGGACTGTGGAGCCTGGTGTGTGACTTTGACCGCAGAGTTTTCCTTGGAAGCTACTAGTCTCAAGTGTCTCAAGTCTGGATCACCCTTTCCAGGTATGCCATGGTTGGCGCAGCAGCAGTACTTGGCGGTGTTGCTTTCCTGCACTGATCCACGGACGAGCTTTTTGACCTACAAGAAAAGCATATTTTCGTTTTGCGAACATGCAGATAGTTTGCAGAAGGCTTTCCGACCAAGCTTACTTACTACTGTACCTGAATCCACAACAACAGGTATTCCCGCTTGTTTAAAAGGCCCCTGGGCCATTTTCCGATTCTGTCACAATCGTGGGCAAATGTTGCCACATCCCAAAGTGTCACAAAACTGCAAGTTTGTGTCGACACATGGGTTTGTCTGTATCAAAACCATCCATGATATTTTTCATTATTATCATTTTCCCCAGACATGAATTGGGGGTAAATCCCATTTCTATTGGCTCAAAAGCCATAAATCAGAATGTTGATCATAGTGGCATCCCATGACATTCCAGAAAATATCACTACTCTGGGTGTAAATTTTCAATGTTTGGATACCCTCTGGTAAACTTTCACATAACTATGGAAATATCCACCATTTTTAATGGGAAAACTCACTATTTCGACTGGGCCATTTTCAATAGCAAACTGTAACAAATTACCATAGAAATAGTGGATTTTCCCATGAAAAATGGTGGATATTTCCATAGCAAACTGTTGACATAACCAGAGGGTACAGCCCAACCCCACCCTGGCGGCTCGAGGTGTGCCGAGTGACGATCTCCCTGGTGGCCATCATGCTGGAGCTGACCGGTGGCATGACGTACATCGTGCCCTTCATGATCGCAGCCCCCTGGGAGAACGACGGTTTTTCTCATGCCGAAATCGATTTGTAACGGAGTCAGTATTTTGGGAGCGAAAACATATAGAACAGTTATGGAGGTGTTAGAATTTTTGGATTTTCCAAAGAGTTGATAATAGTTGGAGATTTTAGAAATAGATATTACTATCAGATCTTTCACACCAAGGATTTTGCAATTTCTGAACTGATGACACCACATCACATGAGTCCCAGTGAGTGCGTCCATGATTTCGATGTGCAACGGCAAACAAATCCGAAAGATATTTTGCACAAAACGTTTTGTGAAGCGTATATATATATATATATAATATATTTATATCAATATCACTATATATATATATATACATATTTATATATCAATATCACTAAAAATAAGTGTATGTATGTATATATATATTCTCTTGTAAGACTCTTTTGGCGACATGATACCAGCACGATTTCGGGGGAGTCTTTTTCACGGCCATGCGTTGTGTTGCTCCATGAAACAAAGGTTCTCATTGCCAAGCTTGTTGCCAAGATGCACAGAAGACACCGACGGGCTGGATGACTTTAGTCTAGCCGTCTAGCCTTATTCACGCTGCTGTGGCATACATTTTGGATGACTGCTGTGGCGTTTTTTTCCCTTTCTCTGGCCAATGGGCATGCAACTCTCTGGCCATTGTCTTGCCCTGTGCTACTGCCGGCTTGAGGTTGGAGATACACTAAATGAAGGCCGGGAAAGGGGAAGGAAAAGGAATTCGGAGCATGTACCGTGCAGCGCCTCGAGTTTGGCAGGTATTTACGACCTATACATTGTTCTCAAAGGATATCCGCTGATTGGCAGCACCTGAAGTGCTGCCCCAAAGCCTTTCTCATCCCTGGCTATTTGGGGATCCCATTTTCATTTTCGAACACATCCTTGTAATGATTCTTTACGTGGCCCTAGCCGCCCTAGCCTTGCAGTCATCTTTGAGGTAGGATGCGATAGGGAACCAGGGTGGTTGCACCTTATGAGTTTGGGTTGGTTACCTGACAGTCTGACAGGTATAGAATATAGAAGATGTGTTATGGGTTAAGCAACCTCAATGGTTGAGTTTTTTTTGCACTAAACCAACAAGGAGACCTTTATCACCCTTGGGGTACCCAGTTTTCAGACCCACGGCATTGCTGATCTGCAAGTTGTTTCACCGTGTTTCACCGTCCAAGGTTTCTTCAAGAAGATTTGGACGTGACCTTCACTGAGACGCTCAGCATTCAGCATGTGGGATGAGTTTCACATGGCAGTTCTGAACTGTCTGGGCGGTTTTCACATCCAAATATCGCTGTCTTATTCAAGCTGGAGATTCATCCCCACCCTGCGGGAGAATGGCTGAATGGCTGTCGTTTTTTTAAGCAGACAGCCATAGAAAATGCAGTGCTGAGGAGATGCTGCGATATCATGGAATCAGGCTTGACCACCTTGGACATTTCTTTGCAGCCAACTTTCTCTGATTTGAATCTCGGCATACCTTTAGTCAACCATCATTTTACCATCAAATGGCTATTTCATGGGTATACTGCTATGCCCCATTTTCAGACACAGCCACATATCTGAAACACTGGGGAGGTTGAAGCAGTGCCAAGACTGCTCTGGGTTGACCTAAGGTCTTGGCTGGTGCAGAACTTTCACTTTCCCGGATATCCAGTGGTCATGGGAGATAGCAACTTGGATTCAGTTGAATCCTAGAACAAACTAGGTCAGATTGTCCACCTTGTCCTAAGCGCAGCAATGTATGCCACGCAGAGATGAATCTGACATCAATGGAGCAGGTTTAAACACGTTCACCTGGCAGTTGCCGCCTCGCATATGACCCTACCCCTGTTCTGCGGAACAGGGGTAGGGTCGAATGTGAAGGGACACATGTTGTTTTTTGCTGTAAGGGTTGCTTATTTTGATTTGGGTTGGGTCGAATGTGAACGTCTGTGGTCTGAATTGGAGTAGGGTCGAATGTGAGTCGGTGGGGTTGAGTGTGAGGTCTGTACCTTTCCTGCGTGTTTGCTGTGTGTTGAATCCTAGCAAAATCAAGTAAATCTGGTGAATGGCTATAAACGCACATAGCTTCAGAACAGAAATAGGATCATCTAGAATCCAGTTGATGCCCAGGTTTTATTGGCTACATGAAGCGGGAGCATCTTCGAGAGCTTATAGGTTGGACTTTGGTTTAGTGTGGAATCGCCATCATGGATAGAAGACAAAAGCCCCTCTAATGGAAGCTAAACCCACCAGGGTTTCAGATATATACATTTTCCATTATAACCGAGCCATTGAATCATGTTGCTGAGATGGATATCTGAACTAGTAGCCAAATTGGGTTTGTCCAAAAATCCCAAAATATCAATCTGAGACAAGAACCATTGCTATACATACAACCATTGGGGGTCACTCACCAATCAACCTGATCCTCCAGGCGTGTATGCGTATTGATATTGGAACCCCAAACGGTACTTCAGCATGATTTCACGGAACTTTTAGCCCTCAGAAATTTGGGAATCCTCACATCCAAAGTTGAGAAAACCACCATCCGCCACCATCCCCAAGTATTCTTGCCAGGCAGATTGAAGTGTTCCTCAGTCATGCCATAGACTCCCAACTTTTCAGCTGTTCCCAGCTGTCAGGGCACCTGGGACGTTCGGGGCGAACTGACGATGAAATGGTACAGCAAGACGAACTTCTAGAGGTCACAGCAGCTTGGAATGGATGGGAATCGTACCATTGCCGGGCATACGATTTTCATGTGGTGCTCCGGGTGGTTGATAAATATTCCGCATGTAGTCAATCTGAGCAATGATATGAATTATCTATCAGCATGTTGAGTAGAATCTGCACTCTCCTTGCAGGCTTACCAACCACTCCTCAACTAGGATGATTTGAATCCAAGAGAGTTTCTGCATTCAGATCATGAAGGGTTGAGGAACTTGAGGTGTCGCGAATCTTCCCCTGCCCAGGATCGCAACGTGATGCGAATGTCTCCGGGTGCATCTCTAACTCAGGCCCAGGGCACGGCTGCGAAGGGCAGCTGGTTTTCTGATGGCCAAGCCAGGCCCACAAAGTCTTCAAGCAGTTGGGATGCAAACGCATCTTCCTGGTTGGTTCGATGCGTGGCAACTCACAGGACCAGTTATGACATGTTATGACCCACGGAGTTGTAGCTGATTTTCCACATTTGAATTCTTAAGACTGAGCCACTTTTCAACCGCAGGATGTGTTGCAGGGCATGCTCTCCAAAAAGAACTTTCTGCACTTTCTCAAGACCGGAAAAATTGGACATATGCGAGACTATCCGAACAGTCAGCCCTATTATGCACCTTCTCAAGCAATAGTCTTGCAACAGTGGGGCACTTTCGGGATAGTCCAGCAACTTCGCTGCTCCTGAGGGTGGCGAACGTTCACCACGTCGGAACGCTTCAAGCACTATTGCACGTGCAGCAGGATTGGACACTTGTTTGCAAGAAGCGCACAATAAAGAGAATAGAGTTTAGCGACACGAAGAAAAAACAATCTGACAACAACTAGAATAAGGCCATGATTGGCATCAGAAATCATCGGAAGCCATCCAACATCATTTGTCAATTCCGATTCCATTTTTTCATATGTCCATGAAACGAGCTCTTTATTGATCCATTTCGGCGTCCACGGGCACTGAGGAACGTTTCAGGAACACGTCCTTTGTAGCATCTCTGCTCTCCGTCTCGCGGGAGCGGTCGAGTCCGATGTGCTTTGGCGTGACGATGGGACCGGGTTCCACTTGGGTTTCATCAAGAATCGTGATGATTGAACCCATTGGACTTAGTCAACATATACACACAATTACACACAATTACACACAATTACACACAATTACACACAATTACACACAATTACATACATTTACACACAATTACATACATTATCATACATTATCATACATTCACATACATTGACATACATTGACATACATTGACATACATTTACATACATTTACATACATTTACATACATTTACATACATTTACATACATTCACACATACATTCACACATACATTCACACATACATACACACATACATTCACACATACATCCACACATACATACACACATACATACATACATACATACACACATACACACATACACATACACACATACACACATACACACATACACACATACACACATACACACATACACACATACACACACACA
>Ga0126342_10020243_pt1 | contig 11206 bp, 6 predicted proteins | sample Cyp1metagenome_FD_92528 | JGI IMG/M metagenome (GOLD analysis project Ga0126342, IMG submission 92528) | Coral microbial communities from Lord Howe Island, Old Settlement Bay, Australia - Cyphastrea 1 metagenome | ecosystem: Host-associated > Invertebrates > Cnidaria > Coral ...
ACATTCTCCCGACATATATAATATATATATATACACACATTATATTATATATATACACATATTATATATATACATGATGTACATTATCTGAGATCTAGGTATGTATATATATATATATATACACATGTGTCTCTATATGACTACTACCATTGAAGGCTAGGGAAGTGACTCCGCTGAGGCAACGCCTTGGGGGAAGAAGGCGCACAAGTCTTGGCTGAGACCCTACCCAGCTGCGAAGTCACCTTCCTGCAGCTGGAAAGCTACTGGGCGGCAGGGCTCTGGAGGTCGGGTGTGCAGATGGCATGGTCGTTCGAGCAAGAAAAGGCGAGGATAGTATGAGAAAGACAGTACTGCGGGAAAGATTTAATAGTGGGGAGTATGTTTCCTAGTATAGTCGGTATACAATTGACCAGATTGAATTTTAAATGAGTTTACAGAAGTTCTTGGGTATCCCAAAACCATCATGTTTTCCCTCTTCAGTGGACCATGAAATAAAGTCCCAGTTTGGGCTTTTCCGGCTCAGATTGCTTGCTGGGGGAAGCTGGTACAGCTGCTTTGGCAGAGGCGGGAACGCTGGGCACTGGCGATCCACCATTTCCAGCTGAGTTTCGCTCGATGTTTCTCTCCAAGGTAGTCAACTGGACCAGGATTCCAGAGAGAGATATGTGAGATAGTCCTACAGACTCAATTGATTTTCTGCCTATTCCATTCAAACAATACATGTTAAAAGCCTTGACACAGTATATGTAGGTTTTGACTGCGACCTTAACCGCAGCAGGCTTTCCTTCGAGTCAAAAAGCCTGCAGCGAAGATGAACCAAGCTGCCAGCAACATCAAGCTAGCCTTGCTGGGGGCACAGGCTCCACATGTCATTGGTAGACCATGTTATTGTTTGTCCTCCTGGATACCTGGCTGATTCTGGGGTTGAACGAAAAACATATCCAGTGGGAAGCTCTTTTGGAAAAATTGGGTGAATCTAGATGGGAGGAAAATGACAAGTCCTTCCATGTTGTGTACTTGGCCAGCTGGCATGGCAGTTCACATAAGAAAGGAAAGCACCTGGAACATAGCATGGGAAATGAATGCATTTCTATATATTTCATGATATTTCTATTTGCTTGGATGCCACTATGGCTAACATCAATATTGCAATGGCCTTAACCTCTCACTCTCACTGACCCAGAACATTGGATTCCTTGGATGTCAGGACATGACACAAAATGACCAAATGTGAGGGGTTGCTTGCTGTTCGATATGTTTGTTTGCTCCACTGCAGCACATGATATCCAGTAGGGGGGACAATGGATTGGATCTATCTCACCTAAACGTACAGGGTGGTTCCCTTAAACTGGTTTTATTAACCCAATTCACTATTGATATCTATTGATCAATTGATATACCTGTTATAAATGATCTGGCAACCAACGCAAACTAGAGCACCACCTTGCACCACAGGAACCGCAGGACGGTGAGTCGGAGAAAGCAATCGATGGCAGCCGCAAGGGATTCAAGGTGCGACGTCTCGGGGCGTCTCGGGGCGTCTCGGGATGATGCTGAGGGTTTCCTGCAATGGGGGTACCCCCATAGCTAGATGGTTTCCAGTGGAAACTCCCAATCTAAAATGGATGATCTTGGGGGTACCTCTATTTTAGGAAACCGCCATAAATGAATTAATATATAAATAAATAAATATATAATTGGCGTATGGATTAGGGATGTGTACGAGATGTGTAGTATAAATATATATATATATATACGTATATATGTACATATATTGAAACATATGATATGGTGCGTCTGAACATGAGGCATACCAAATATCTTTCTACACATTGACATATATATATATATATATACATACATACACACACACACACCCCTCAAATTGCTATGTTGATAGGTTAACATGTGATTGAGCTTATTAACCAATGGATTGTCGGGGACCCAATTTTGAGACATATCCATGTAAATATATACACATACATACATTATGTATGATTATGTATGCACATTTGTACACAATTATGTGTATGAAATATTGAGTTTATTCAAGCAGTGCAGTGCAGTGATAGTGGGTGTGTATGGGGAGATTGACAATCAAAAATGTTGATGTTGATTACCAATCACCGGCCATTGATAAACCAGCAATAACGTGAGTATCAACCAGCAATTATGAGGATAACTGGGAATATGATCATGAACAATGAGTTTGTAATCTGTATACCACAAAATTTCAATTCTAAAGATTCTAGTGGGGAAATCGAGGTTTCAACGACATAGCACTTAGCATAGCTATGGACAATCACTTTTAGCTACATGCTCTACAACCTGGTCATCTTCCAACATCTTCCAACCATAGCTATCCTGTAGCCATGGGATGTCCCAATGGCCCAAACTCGCTTGAGAGACCCGCTGCAAGGTGAATGTTCTGGATTTGAGTGGCAATGCCCTTGGTCCTGAAGGCCGGTGGTTTAGAGTACCGGCGACCAGTGCAGGTCGGGGATGGTCAAGACAGCTGCCCTATGCCATAGATGCGCTTGGAAGGTCTCTGTTTTTCGGGCGTGAGGTTGGATTGTCTACTCAACGAGACCATCGTAGACCTATTTTGGGGGGTTAGGCATCTTCTTTCTGTTTTCGGACATATCCAACTGGTTTGTTCATGGTTTCCCTTCTTTGTCTTGCATAGATCTGGCGCCATCTGCAATGTGTTTCAGCTTAAATGTTCAGGAAACAACCCGTATTTGGATGGGAAAACTCCTTAGCAGCCTTAGCATCTCCTTAGCAACCCATAGTTTCCGGCAAGAAATCCCTTCAACCAAGCCAGTACCCACGCCACAGGGGTTCGATCTTTGGTCCCTGTCCTTGAAATGCGCGAGCGAGACGGTGGTGTTTTGGAGCGCCTAGGGCTGGATGAGAACAGCCTAGGACAGCCACTGCGCCATGCTGCGTTGCTGTTGGGCTTGTGTGGTTTGATGAAAAGGAGTGACACGCCAAAAAAAACCCTCAAGAGACTCAAGAGATGGTCTTGCCTCTAGGACATGGTCACCTAAAGGTTCCAAGATCTAGCCAGGCTTAGTGAATATTTTTAGCGAACGCTGCCTTGGAACCATCCTTTCTCAATTCCTGGTTGACAGGCCATGAGAGACTGAAAAGATGGACGAAGGTCCGAAACTCTATTGTTATCCTGTGCCCCATTGTACACCACTATGTGTCTAATTATGTATGTGTGTGTGACTAAAATCAATGACCAAGAAACTAAATCACTGGTTCCCCCAAAAAATGACGACATTGGAATATGTGTCTATGTCCCACCGGTGACAAAAATAATTGACCCCCAAAATGGATACCGAGATGACAAGCCATTGCTGATGTCATCAATACCCCCAACATTTTTCCCCAACACTTGCGGTTCGTTTTCGGGGGTTATCCACATTATTTTACCATTGTTCAATTAATCTGCATAACAGTATGTATGTTATATAGTTATTTAATGTTATTTATAACAGTTATCTATATAGTTATTGATATATATATATAGTTATATATACAATTATATATATAGTTATATATATATGTATCTATATAGTTATATATATATAGTTATATATACATATAGTTATATATATATAGTTATTCATATATATATATATATGTATATTGTTATTATTAAATAGTTACTATATAGTTATCGTGCAATTATAAACATGTAATGGTTTACTGTTACATAGAAAAAGGACCTAGGGTGGTACGGTCACAATCGTTGCCTTCCAACTCCATCCTGTCGAGAATGCCCTGCAGGACCAAGCGGGGCAGAAGTGTTGGCGCAGGGTTTGAAAAAGAATTCTGTGCTGAAAGGTGCGGTGCTTGGGGGCCAGGGAATCAACAAAATATGGTGATGAGCATTTACTAATGTTTGATAATTTGCAAATATGAGATTCACTTCCACTAGCATTACGTTTTGACCAAGAAAAAGGGGGTTCCGCCGAGAACAGCAACAATGAACAAACAAAATAATGGGATTCCAACCAATGAAGATGGTCTTTCAACCCACCATGACACAGCCATTAGTGTTTGGGACTGATCAGTATTGACTGATCAGCGACAAATGGCTTTTCAAGGGCTACCATTCGCAGCAGGTTGGTTTGATCAAAGGTAGGGGATACAAAGGCCATCTTATAGATGTCAGCTTTAACGATTTTGTTCCTGGACCCTTGAATGATGATTACTTAAGCCCACAAAGGTAATTACATCCATATGTGGTAAACCCAAGTTGGGTCCAATAATACATTTGGGAACAAATGATACAAATGTGACTTTAGATTAAATGTGTTTGTTTACACATTACTGCAATTAGTACAGTGATACCATCTCAAGGAATAAATAATGTGTAAAAAAAACATTACATCACACTACATTAGTCCAATCTCGTAGTAAGGCTACATGTTCATACACGATTAATATTGTGTCACAGGGGCAAACCCAAAAATACCCCCCTAGTGGGGGTGATATATTATTATTGGGTTTACCTCATTGAGCAGAAATAACCCATATATCATATATCCATATGGAGGTTTCCTAAAATGGTCCCCCAAATCATCGAAGTCAACCATGGTGACTGGGGAATCCATTCAAACATCACCCAGATGTACGGCCATTTCCAGGTCTCAGCCTGGCGCGGAATCGGCTGAGGGACGAGGGCTTGGAATGTTTGGCCAAAGCCATGCCCGGAGGCTGTGGCAAGCGCTTGCGCAGGTTCTGATGGGGACGGGTTGAGGTTGGTGTCATCAAAAACTGAGTTTTTTTGGGAAATCATTGGAACATGATCTATAAATGGGGATGATATGGAATAGAACTCACCAACAATCCAACATGGCAACTGAAGATCCCCGAACTAAATAGAGCTTTAAGGCCGGGAAAATCATCGAACTAAATGGTGGCTTTTCCAGCAAAATGGATGATGATGGTTGATGGTCGATGATGGCCGATGGCCGATGATGATGGTTAATGACGGTTGATGATGGTCGATGCTGGTTGATGATGGTTGGATCATTCTTGTATGGTTGCAGGGTTGTTTATAAATGATGGGACCGAGACTGGACGTTCTGGAGCCGCATCCGGCCAATGGTGTGGCCAGGCTGGTTCTGAGCCACTGAGCAAGAAGTTGTTGGAGGGGCGGGCTCCCACGAATCGTAAGCGGTTTATTCCATGTATAGAACCCATAGTCACATATATAACTGGGGGTATAACACATTTACTAATGTAACTGGGATGCACCCCCAAGTGGTGAAGACAGAGTTCTGAAAGGGGATGACGTCCACACAAGACTTGTGCGGGTTAATGTGAAGGCGAGTGATGATTCATGGATACTTTATGAAGCTTTGACACTAATCTTATTCTGATTGATTTATTGGTCCTTTTACTAAACAGGCAATGCACAGCCATCAGGGAATTGGAGCTACGGCACCCTTTCAATGCAATCCCAGTACTGGAATCATGTTTGACGCATTCGACATCCGGAGACTGAGGTAACAACGAGTTCACTCCCTTGGCCGGCCAAGTCTTGGCTGAAGCTTTCACTGGAAAGGCCAGATTTTAAGCCGCCAGGTCATCGTGAGCCAAAAATCAGAAGACCTCATGTTTTTCAGAAGACCTCATGAATTAACGTGATGGTCAATCAGTTTATCAATCGAAAATCTAGATTGTCAATCAGTTGGTCAACCTGTGATTCAATTCTTTACCCCAACTGCCAGTTTCAACCAGGCCTGTGCCCATTTGGAGCGCTTGGACCTGGCCAACAACTCCCTTCAGGCGTGGTTTCCAGGGGACTTCACTAAATTTCACCAAGTTCCACCAGAAAATGGACGGCCTGGCAGCGAAGTGACTGTGATGACGGCAGGCAGATGGCATGTGGTTCCTGGGAGAGCTGCTTCAGAATGGCATGCCGAATCTGAAGGAACTTGATCTGGAGCAGCTTCTTTTAATTTTCATATCTGCCAGGTTGGAGGTTGAGAGATTGGCACAAGCTTTATGAGGTAAAAGGGTAAAGGTTAGGTTAAAGAAGCTAGGGGGTTTGTCATGGTTTGTCATACTATTGGCATGTGTTCCCATATGTTGGCTCATTCAGCAGGGCATGGCTTGTCCTGTGCTACAGCTGCTACGGGCCTTTACTGCCATCCGGTTGTGCATCCGAGTCCTTTCTGAAGAACGAACCAAGCGTCACACATAAGGCGTGGCGTAGGTGCCTTAAATAACACAAGCGTCAACCAGGCCATGGCCATTTAAGGGGCTGCATCAACAATCCTGACATATCTTGACATACTGTGGATGGAAGAAATCTTGCATCACCTTGGATGGTTGAAACTCCATAAATAGTGGGATAAACCACCCATCAACTGGTGCAGGATTTCGCAACCATCCACCGTATCTTGACCAGTTTGGTTTTCCGACTTTTCTTTCAAAGTGTCCTGGAATGAAAGGCATGCTTGGAATGCTAAGGTACACCGATGCTGGCAGCGTTGGTGCGGGATATTTAGCGGATGCCCTCTTGGCAGGCGGTCAGTGGGTCCTGAATCTACCGGGTCAGAGACTGAATACAAAAGGGGATCCTATTGATGCTTTTTATTATATAATATATATATATATTATAAATCTATTCCCAGATATTCCCACTATTTATCAACCTTTATCATTATATGGTTCATGTTTCATCCATTTTTTTAAATGATAAATGAACCATAATGGATGATCCATGATAAATGAACCATAATGGATGATCCATTTTGTTCAATCATCATAAATCATATCCAAGATTGTCCCATGATTTATGATGTTCCCATGGCCAGGTATCCCTCTGCGTCGCCTGGAGCTTTGCGGCTGCCGCGTGGGGGCGCAGGGGGCGCAGCGCTTGGCCGAAGCCTTGCGGAATCCGCAAGGCGCCGGACGTGGCGCCATCACTGGGCATTTCACCGGGGGAACTAGGGAAAATGGTGAGTGAATGGGAGATGATATACTGGTTGGTGGTTTGGAACATTTTTTATACATGGTTTATTTTACCATATATTGGGAATAATCATCCCAACTGACTTTCATATTTTTCAGAGGGGTTGAAACCACCAACCAGTATATGATGATATGGGAAATGAATGGACAAGATATTTCATGAATGGGGAGATTTAATCAGGATATTTGATGTGGGACATGGTTAGAGCGTTCTCTTTCCAATTTGTCTTGCGATGCAGTGGGATGGAACTGATATAAAAATTCCCAGGTTGATCTGTTGTATGGGTCTATTCTGAAATTGGAATGGAATGGAATACCTCAAAATTGGATTTTGGCGGAAACAATCCAAAATCAGATATGTGCCCACAGGTGCCATGGTCAAAAGTTGAATTTCGGTATTTGGGGATGGTCATACCACCGTGAAAAAGGGGAATTGTCATGGCCAACACACAAGGATTCCCCAATAATTATATAATTGTTGAATGACCACATCCATGCTCTGACCATGGCACATATATACATATATACATATATATATATGTTGATGTTTTGAATGTTCCAATATGGGTGATATCTGGTAAGTTATGGTAAGTTCACAATGTATTTGGGCGAAGGACATAATGACCCACTTAGGAGGTGACTGCAAATGATGGTTACTTTGGGACTTCTCCCTATGGATTCTTGTCCGGTTGGTGAATTATTCTGACTCAGCCAGGTGGGTAATATTTAGGAAGTTAACCAAACAGAATGGTAACTGAGCCAACTAATAAATGTTGTGTAAGGTATTTGGGAGAAGGATAGCAACCTCACTGGCTGAACTCACCATTTCTGAACTGTTTATGATGGCTAGCACTTTGTTTTAATTTGCCCAGGGACGAATGACAGTTTCCACACGGTGTTGTTGTGTTATTGGGTGCAAAACACAATTTTGGCGAATTGACGTTGGCGATTGCATATGTTGGATCCCATTCTTAGCCCCTTCCAGGTAGCTAGTCCCACAAGGCACGTAGGTTCTGATGATAAGCGATATCTTGACCCGCACCGAGTTGCCCACACGGAGTACTGAGCAAAAGTTCATTGGAAGCTCGTGATGAAAGTAATGAGGTACTCAAGGAGAGTGTTCCAAATCCGGTTTTTGATTAACGGACAGAGGTACGATAGTTTGTTTGGATTCTTTGCAGGTTCATTCAGTAGATGTGAAGCCTTGATTGTGCAGATATTAGTCCTAGACTTGGAGGTTTGAAGGGAGGAACTTTGCAGGAAGATAGATGTTTTCCTGACAGGACAGAGCATATTTAGCACATGATTAGCACACTATCCAGGTCTTTCGTGAGGAAAGATGTGTTTGTGATTGTTTGTGTGTGTGTGATCCGGTTTCCTTATAATGTCAACCCTTGATTAATAAACCCCTAGGCTGTTGAATTGGGGGTACCAATTGAGTATTATATTATCACTATTTGGAAGGTGCCCCCATACAATGATATACAGATACATTGAAAAAAATATAGTATGTTAATGTATGTTATAGTTGCACCATAAAAACAGTGGAAGTGTTATAACCTTACATTGTAGTGGTACTACTATAACGTTAGTAACTGTCCTAATGGAACTATAATGATACTATCCATGTATCATGTTAATCATGATAGCTGAAGCGGTTTCTAGGCTGCAGACTCACCCGTTTGGGCTTGCGTGGCAACGCCATTGAGGTCGGGTGCACGGTTTGGAGTTGTTTTCATCAACCAAAATGGATCAAAATGGGAGTTTCAAGTTTCAACCATCAAAAACTGCGGAATTTCATCAGGAACACGGCAGATTTACCCACCAAAAATGTGTGGTTTCAGCGAAGAGGGTTGGGGGATGATAAAATCGGCAGCAGATCTGCGCCTGTGAAACAGGACCAGGGTGTGACTGCACTGGCCGTGACCTCGGGACGATCATGACTTTATCAGATGGGTTTGTCCCCTCAAATAGCCAATATAGGATACCCTCTGGTAATTTAACGTAGCTATTGAAAATGACCATTTATAGTGGATTTTCCCATAAAAAATGGTGATTTTCCATAGCTATGTTAGTTTACCAGAGGGTAGGGAACAAGCTGATTATCCAAAAAAGAACATAGGGGTACCGTAGTACCCATCTTCAGACAGCCATTTTTATCCAAGTCTGGGATGGTTTGGCTTTGCAGAATTTCTCATCAAAAAAGCCATGAGCTATTGGAGTGTTAAAGCCTTCAATGGCACATTGCCTGGGATGTACGTTGCGTTTGTCGCTTATTGGAATTTGGATTTGTCCCGCGCTGGATGCTTTAAGTCTCTACTACAGTTGCAAGATGTTGCAAGTATTTGTATTTGACCTGCTCGTCATTATCACAATCGATCATCGGACCCTTTGCTCCTGTCCGCTCAGGAAAGCCAAAATCGATCTGATCTATTTATAAACAAGCAAATGACAGAGCCAAATGGAACACAGATCCCAAGTCAAGCGCAATAGGAGTGGACTGTTTGAATCGAACGCCAACATAAGCCAAACAGCTGAAAGCTGCGTATCTACCGATCAAAGATCAGGTAAAGAAAGAGAAACACCTTGAAACTTGGCAATATGATTATTGCCAATGGTTCCCCACCTGCCAGGTAGGGTCTCTAGATTTTAGGGTACAACTCCTTCTTCCTCTTCTCCTCCTCCTCCTCCTCGTTCTCCTGCTTCGTCCTCGTCCACCTTCTCCGCCTCTTGCTTCTGCCAGCTAGTCGGGACCGTGGGCATGAATGGATCCGAGCCATGTGGCGAGCTTCGGATGCAGTGGAGGGCGCCTGGACCCGAACGCCAGTATGTCAGACAGAATGTTAGAAAGAATGTATTGTCAGATAGAATGCCAGATAGAATGTCAGAACATATGGAACATATGTCAGATAGAAAGCGAGGTAGAAAGTCAGAATAGATGCCAGATAAAATGTCGGAACATATGTTTAGAATATGCCAAATAGAATATTAACAATAGAATGACATTTTTAAAAATATGTCAGGGTGGGTATCACTCGAAGTAAAGAAATTATTGTCAGCTATTTTGATATTATTTGTCATCATTCAACAATCCCATGACCAGTTGAGGATTTCAGGGATTTATTTCTCAAACTCCTAGTATCTTGGATAAAGCCCATATGTTACAGGCCATACCGCGCTTGCTGCTCTCTTCACTTTCTGGTATCAAATCACATTTTGTTGCTAAGCAGACATGTTTTGGTGTTCAAACAAACAATTTAATTAATTTTAATTACCAACTTTTATTTTGATTGTTGGTGAACATCCCATGTTCACTCCGTGAAGACTCCATTTCATGATGAGTTGGCCAAAGCTCACCCCCAAGTTCTTTTTGGTTTTTATGACTATATACTTTGTGGCTCCAATAGCTTCCATGAGCTCGGTCGCCCTAGGCAAACAGCATCCTCGAAGTCGGGGGCCGATGTCATGAATTCGAGCGAAGTCAGCTCCTGGGCTATGCCGAGCCTGCTGCATTTCTATGTTTTTTCGGGGTTCTGCGAAAGCTGACCATCCAGCACCAATTTTCTTTTCTGAATGGCGTCTTTGTGTTGTTTTTTTGCGATCACCCCCACCTACAGTCACAGAAATGGTAATAAATGGCCTAGAAGAACATCTTCCCTGCCAAAAGGCAGGAAATTCATGGAAATTCCACTTTCATGTGTGTTTTATCATAAAATACATCCAAAACTTCATTGCAGTTTACCAGGTAAGGTCCTTACCAAGGCGCCTGACGGGCGCCCGTGCCACAAGCAATGCCTCGGTGGCCTCCTTGCGGCGTGGCCCGTCAACGCTGGACAGTAAGGTCCCAGCCTTCCTGACTCAGCTGCAGGCGGTGCTGCTTCAACCGGCGGGGATGATGAACAGTTGGATGGTTCTGATGATTTTTGGGGTCATTTTAAGATTTACTTGATGATTTGACTTAGGATTTTCTATTGGTTAACATTTGGAAATATGCAATATGATTGGCAATATGTCTAAAAATATAATTATACAAGCAACGCAAATGGGGTGAAAATCCGACATGTCCCAGTTGACTTTGATCTGATTTGATCTGATTTGATCTGATTTGATCCTAGCGGAAACTATTGATTTCCTTTCCGTTAGGCGTTCTGCTCAACTGAGCTCATACTGCCGTTCGTACGGTCGTCGTGCAATGGAAGGAAAATAG
>Ga0126342_10020244_pt1 | contig 11206 bp, 13 predicted proteins | sample Cyp1metagenome_FD_92528 | JGI IMG/M metagenome (GOLD analysis project Ga0126342, IMG submission 92528) | Coral microbial communities from Lord Howe Island, Old Settlement Bay, Australia - Cyphastrea 1 metagenome | ecosystem: Host-associated > Invertebrates > Cnidaria > Coral ...
CGAAACGAAGCAACGACACGTCTGCAACCCCCAAAAAGGACCACCTCTGCAGAACTTCCCATAGGCACGGCCATACGGGGATCGCGCGAACGGTTGCGGACGGTTGCGGACGGTTGCGAACGGTTGCGATCGTGAACGCAACGTTGAGCGAACACACCCTCAACCCCCAGACCCCCAGAGTGAAACGGGAACCCTTGCTACGCATTCGGGAAAAACACAAAGCACGTCTATGGTTGGCCCTGATGGCATCGAACATGATATGATTGAGACTTTACTCAACTTACGTCACCAGTTCCATTGGGAAAGGGATCCCCTCAGCATCTAATTGAGACTTTACTCAACTTGCGTCACCAGTTCTATTGGGAAAGGGATCCCCTCAGCATCTAATTGAGACTTTACTCAACTTACGTCACCAGTTCTATTGCTGAAGGCTCCTTGGCCGTGGCACGGCGCGCCGGACTGCGTGAGCGCAGACTGACATCAGCTGCCTCACCTGCCTTGTTGCCGCGGTTTCGGCGTTTCCATTCTTTATGCGCCGCTGCCTTGGCCTGACTCCAGGACATTCCACGACCGTAGTACAGTGATTGTAAACACTTTTTGGAAGTGTTTTGGTGTTGTTCAAGTCCAAAACTGCCACAACACCATTGGTTGCAAATTGGGCACTGCATGTCATATACCGACTGCACAGATCCAGCACTGCAACTGCGCCTGACCGGACAAAAGTCAGCAATTCAAAAAAGCAAATTCTATTTTGTCAAGCATGACTGTTTTAATTGGAACAGTGATGGGGGGACATAACATGACATAACTAATCATAGGTTAAAAAAAAAGGTGTTACTACTGAAGTGGTTAGGGCCTATAGGGAAAGCGAGGTGCTTTCTATCTATTGTTTCCGCCATAGCGGCCAGAGTCCAGGTCAGCCTGCAGTAGGTTAGCGGAGCAATTGCCGTTTAAAGGTTCGAAAACAGATGAAAAGAGACTCACCACCTCCGAAGCATGAAGTTTTTCGGGGTATCTAAGCACAAAAATGTCTGAATGTCTGAACACGTGCGCTCGCAAAGGTGCCGCAGATCATATAGGGATGCGGCGTTCCAAAAACAACGCTGAAAGCAATGCCGGAGCAAAGGAGAAGAATGATGAAATAATGGGATAAATAGATGAAATATTGGGATTATAATGATTATATTGATTATAATGTACAATCACCCTGAAATTTCCCTGTTCTGGTTTATGGAACAACAACAGGAAAGCCTGTTGTTTACCATCGAATATATGCAGGATGGGGCCCCCGTTCGATAGCGTTCAGTTGAGATATAAGTGGCTTAACTATGATTGATTCATGATTGATGGTAGATACTGTGGATGAAAGAAATCCTGCACCACCAAAAGGATGGTTGAAACCCAAACAAAATAGTGGGATGTTTACCACCGTTTACAACTGGTGCAGGATTTCGCAACCATCCACCGTATCATTATCCCCCAATGGTCTGAATTTCCCATAATATAGTGATAATCATGTTTTCTATTATATAATGATAATACTATGCCAATAATATACCAACGATATTATAATATTTAACTATAGTATTCACAGGGTTTATAAACCAACAAACATCACTGGGGGGCACCATCCTGTGGCTTATGCAGCTCATGGACCCACTGCTGCGATTGGTCACAGCAAACCATTGCCAATCTTAGTTCCGGAATCAAATATCATGATGTGTATACAATGTGAGGCCCCCAAGATAGCTAAGTTGGTTTATAACTCCAAGAACTATAATTTATTATACTTATAACTTATAACTACAGTTAATGGGGTTTATAAACTATAGTTAATGGGGTTTATAAACCAACTTATAACTGCGGGGGCTCACATCGTATAAATATATGAGACACTATAATAGTACCAACATTGAAACACCACTATCAGACTATCACCTCGGTTCACCATGAAACAAAATCCCCAAAAAGGGATAGTTATAATTTACCTAGATAAATATATTAGACACTAATATACACCAACATTTACACAAAAAATCACCTTGATTCACCTGCTGTAAATCCTTTTGGAATCTGTGAACTGAAGCAACCATTCGAGACCACCGATGATCTGACTCCACGTGTTTCTGTTGATGAAAAACACCTGTTTTTGCTAAGGCCCGAGTTATAGCAGTTATGTTTGTACTGAACTAAGCCCATAGAAATAGAATGTATAATCCCATAGAAATAACCAGTTATAACTCATAGCCATGGCCATTCAACACCTGGAAAAATCTGGTCAAATCCAGGAATTTCGCACTTCTTCGCACTTTTGATGCGAAATCCACATGTTGGATGTGTTGGATAAACACAATAAATTACCATCTGGTTATGACTAACAGTTTGCCATGGAAAGATCCACCCATTTTTAATAGGTAAACCATCGAACTAAATGGGCCATCTATACCATGGCTATGTTAAATAACCAAAGGGTATGACAAAACTGATAGGTGGATTTCCCACATTTTTGTTGGTCAGACCCCCCAATATTTGAGTTCTTGTAACTCCCCGTTCTTCCGTTGCGCTGCTTCACCGCTGCGAGGTTTGCTCCGGCGCCGAGGTTCGCTCAAAATGTCAGCGCTGTCGCTGTAGGCCGGGGGCGGCACGGCCAACAGCAACTCGGGACGCGGCTCTTGGCCTTGGCGATGGACACTATCTATATATGTTGCCATCGTTTGAGGTCCCCAGCCTATTAGTTATAAATCACCATATCTACGTGTAACATCACCAATGATTTAGTTCTTTCCTAAACAATTCCCACCATTGATTTCCAGTAAATATCAAAATAGATAGCCCATTGCTAGGTAGCCACAATTTATCCTTCAACTATACAGCCCTTGTAACAAAAGTTATAACATGTTAATATGTTATAGCTATGTTATTAGGCATAACTATAGACATAATTACAGTATATTGATGTAAACCATAGAAACAACAAGTTATACCTGGGATAAGTCACGAAGAAAGGGGACGCACGCGACAACCAGGGTGACTTTTCTTGCCGTTCGCCACCTATCTGTGGGATGATCCCAGTAAAAGCTGGTGAAGCAGTTGGCCAAGTTGGCCAAGCCAAGCCCCTTTGGAAAACATACAAAAAACCATGGAAAATCACAACTGTTTTATGGGTAAATCAACCTTGATTGAATATCTATGGTACAATTCTATACCTTGACCCTATCTATGGATCAAGGTGTATATATATATGTAGCCCCAGATGTAGCCATATTTTTTAGTCCACAAAAAGTTTGTAAACTTATATATCTGGACTAGAAATCTAGCCAGGAAAAGTGAACTTTGTGCTAACAATATGGTTAAATTATCTGAAGTACATTGGAAATATAGAAATACATCCTCACTGGTAATTGTGGTTGTTGGGTACATTACTAAAGAACTCATACATCAATATACCCTATAGTTTTACCAATGAAATCAATTTCAAAGACACCCCGTGCCCAATATAACCATACATGGGTTGCAAAGATCATAAAGATCATCCCCAACTGGTAGCTGAGTATCACACAGCTATGGAAAATGGCTCATCTATAGACGATTTAATCATGGTTCTGGGTAAATTATAATATTTCACTAACCTGAATCTTAAGGCCATTTGGGGATGATTCCCCTTAGTAACCATGATTCCCAATGAGGTCGCAGTGAGGTCGTTATAATTTGCCCAGGTGGTTTCCCTGCTGGTTTACCTATTAAACAATGATGATTTTGCATAGCTACGTGAAATAACCAAAGGATATATTGTGAGGGAGGATATTCTGCACATAGGTCATGACTTGCTTATGAACTCCTTACGTGGGTGGAACCTTAAACCAGTCATTTTTTCACATACCATTACCATCACTCTGGATATCTCTACAAGGTGGTGCCCCCCAGTGATGTTCGTTGGTTGATACACCCCATGAAGATCCATTATAAGTATATTATCTATCATAAAGCCTAGTTCTTGGAGTTAAAAACCAACTTAGCTATCGACCTGGAGCACCTTGTAGTTCATCGCAAACATGACTTTAGCTTATGTGATTTATGAATGTCCGTGAAAAGAAACAACATGCCTTTTCTGCCGATGTCGGCCATTACCTTTGTGAAGAAGTGGGCACCACCACAGGGGGTCGGTTCGAGAACTTAGGTCACCCAACGTTCCAAGAAATGTACGCAAAGGTCGCGGTAGTCCTGCGCCAGCAACGGTGGTTTAGCTCAATCAAGATACGGCTTTGTCCTGGCCATATTATCATTAATGACTTATCATTACCTACAATATACGGCCCTCAAGATAGGTATATATCTATAAATTATAGTGCCACCCAATGCTTGCAGCCAGCATCGGAGTTTACAAAAATCAGGTTTTTGGTTGCCAAAACATGGCATAATTTGGTGAGCAAGTGAAACGTCAAGGGTGCTTCCAAAGACAAAGTATAATTTGGTTGTTGCTAACCCGGTTGATTTTACCGAAGACCATTTTGTTTCAGGGTTGAAGATTTATGAAATTTATGTATTCTATCATCACAGTCTACTTGGAAAAGGAAACGCAGTTTTTTTCACCTTTTATCGTGCTTTTTTCTGGTGCTCTTCCGGTGCTCACTATTATAGTGATTGCGCAGTTCACAAGTTATAGTAATCCGCACAAATCATAGGATTGATACGCCTCCGTTTCTCTAAATCATCGATTTCACGAGATATCTCATCACATCGTTAGCCCCTCTCCATGCGCAACAAATACCAATAGCCTTGCCGTTTTGTGCCCAGAGTGACACGGTAGGAGTCCACCACGCTATACCTTGCGTTCGAACTATCATGAGAGCGAGTGAGCGAGCAAAACGCCACCCTCTCAAGGTGATTTGGCTTTCCGCGAAAGGCTTGGGAAAGAGGAATATCAAGTACCACAATTTCAAGTAGAATGTGGGGCCCCCCAGTGATGTTTGTTGGTTCATAAAGCCCGAAAACACTAGTGAAAGAAATAAACCATACTGCAATTGGAGTTAACCATAGTTATAAGTATAACATCCCATTAACCATAGTTATAAGTATAATAAACCATAATAAACCATAGTGAAATTGGAGTTATGTGAACCCCAACTGAGCGTTCTCGTAAATGGGGGCCCCACGCTCTGTAGCCAACTGGGTTTGCTTGGGAAGTCCGAACTAATTCGGAGGCTGAAAAATGGGAAATTTCATGTAGATCATACCGGGTATTTCAGGACCCGAGAATGTAGGTACGTTAGTATCATATTTCTGGCCATATTTTCTGGGGATATTCCCTGAAATTTAGGCCTGAAATTTATAGGCCAAAAATACAGTATATGGTAGGTACCTCCAATTTAGGTTCCTGAAATGGCCATTGAGTAGATGATCAATTGCAACAATTCATCTTAGCTACTTGCTGCTAGACTCTTCAAAAAAAGGGAACCGCTTCTGAAGTAACATCCTGACCAAACCTTGGATTCCAATATCCTTTAAATGCATGATTGTGTTTGCGGCTTTACCACACTTTATTATGATATCTATATATCATATACTCATGATTACTCATATATTTTTTCTTCCATTTGCAGCATGAACAGTGACTCAGCAACCCGTGAAAACCATTGGCATTTATAAACGTTACCAGAACGGCCTCAAGAGGGTTTGGTTGTCGCACTCATCTGCTTGGCGGCGCAAAGTATTGTGATGTCTTCACTGCCACGGACCCTGTCGAGCCATGCAATATTCAATGATTCCCAATAATTAAACAAGGGACATGGGAATTGTCAATGGCTCAGTTGACTCACAATAGGAACAAAATTCAAGTCGACAGAATTTGAGACTCATCCTAACTTATTTTATGTTGACAGCAGGATAGAACAATACTTGAAGCCACCAAGGAGTCATGAAACTACTGTACTGATGAATCGGGAGGATAAACCCCCCAGCGCCAGTGGCGTGAATTGACTCGAGAGCCAGCTGCCTCGCTTTGCACAAGGTGCCAACATGTCGAGAGCTGTGCATGGAGAGGTTCCCAGAGCACAGGCTGTCTTTCCACAAACACTTTCCATAAACACCCAGCAACTATGGAGTTGTTCCAAAATCTAGAACTCAAGAACCCAAAGGCTTGTCATTTTTTTCCGACTAACAAGACAATAATTGAGGCAATTATCATGATATTATCAGCCATTTTGTGGCAACCTTCATATCATTGAGTCATATCCCATCAATCTCAGTTCACTATATCCCACTATCTCACCATTCTGCTTGCTATCCGCATCTTTATCCACGGAATTCATCATAATCCATCCCTACCTCTCAACAAAACATCCTTCTCGACATGTAGGCGGAGACATCTGCGCGCGTCTCGACCCTGTCTGGATGCCGTCGCATCACGGGTGACATATCTTTTTCAGCCGCACGGGTGGAGGTGAGTGGCTGGCTTGTAATCGTTTCTAGCACAGAAAATGTGGTCCTGCCATGAACCTACAATGTGGCAAGCCCCCCCAGATATAAGTTGGTTTATAAACCCCCATAACTATAGCTATAAGTATAATATTAATATTCCATAGTTATTGGAGTTATTAACCAACTTAGCTATCTAGGGGGCCTCACATTGTACCATTTCGGGATGAAGCGGCTACCATATGTTACCTCTAGATGTTACCATCCATAAAATCTGAAAATATGTTGGGGATGGTTTATCATTAGGCTTGCCACATTATACGTACAATGTGGCAAGCCCCCCCAGTTATAAGTTGGTTAATAAACCCCATTAACTGCAGTTATTTGCGTATAATAAACCCCAGTGAAATTGGACTTATGTTCACCCCAACTTAACCAACTTAGCGTTCTCGAAAACGGGGGCCCCACAATGTAATATGTTTATTCTATCATATAACCATAGCATTATACACATATTCTAGTATAACCCCGTACAATCAACAGGGGGATGGTTCCAGGATCGGTCCCTCTGTGCCCCTTAATGCAATGGATCCAACTTGATGAACCAGCCGCCGGTGAAGCCATCCCAAATTCAGTGCTTGTTGGTTCATAAGCCCTGAAAACCAGAAATTCTTCGGGGTTGGTCAACTTATGTCACCTTGGTTGAATCGCCATCAATTGATGGCATATGTTTATTGGGAATTTCAGGACCCTAAAATGTAGGTAAACTGTATCATGTAAGGCCATATTGTGTGGGGACATTCCCTTACATAGGCCTTATATATGGTAGGTACCTCCAATTTCGTTTCCTGAAATATGGCAATAGATGTCCTTAATATCTTAAATTCAGCGATGTTTTGATCAATGTTTGCCCAGTATCATGACACCCAGGCCGCCATGCTCTGTTGCTCCAAGAGGAATTCACTTCTTCTTGGATTTTTTCTTCAACCTGCCAAGAGAGGGGGTAACGCAAGTTTTCTGTTGACAATCGGATCGAGAGAGATAGAGAGAGTGGGAATATACTGGGAATCGCCTTGAATTAATTACCCGTGGGTGTCAGACAAGACCGTGGATTGAAACAAAAGCGTTAGGGTAACCCTACTACTTGGAGGATAATCCCACAGATCATAAGTAATCCTATATAGTTGGTACCCTCTGGTAAACATACAAAAAACTATGGAAAATCACCATTTTACAGCGGGGTAAATCAACTATAAATGGCCATGTTCATTAGCAAACTGTAATAAATTACCAGAGGGTAAGTCCATCAACCAGCAGGTGGTTGAGGGAAAAACATATGGTCCATATGTCACCGCATTGAATCACAATGCTTTCGACTGGCGCATCTTATCCCATTCTTAGCCTGGACAATGCGGAGCTGAGCAACTCAAGCATCACATGTGCAACGAGGATACGAGGCTTCCGTTGCAATTTGGGGTTACTGTAAAAAAACATCTTGGGGACATCATGGTCAATCTTTGATGGTCCAGAAAAAAATCACGGCGTCTTTTGCTGGTTATGGCTGGTGATAATTCCATAGAAAAAAACTATAGAGGACTAGTGTCTATACCTATCCCAGGCTGGTTTCTACACCAGGTTGGGGATGATATCCCCATTTTCTGGCACCCATGCAAACTGTCCACACAGCCCGTTTCTGATACACAATAAACATGTCAGGATTGGCGTGTTCTGGCTGCATTTCCAGCACTCAAATTTTCCTTTGATGTTTTTGTATGTTCCTATATTGATGCCAATGTTTGATAATGGTGGCTATTTTTATGATGTTCAGCAACTTGAAACAACCTTTGAAACCTTTGCATCTTCACTCGTGATGTTTCACATCATGGTTCCGTTTCTTGTTGTGATAGCAAACATTAGATACCCTCTGGTAAACTAACATAACTATGGAACATCACCATTTTCAGTGGGTAAATCCACTGTTTCTATGGTCTATTTTCCAGTTCGCTATTTTGACATAACCAGAGGGTACCCTGCAACGAATAGCAGCTTAGTGGGATACATCATCGATGGCTTGTCCCACAATGTCGGGAAGGGAACTCATCATGATCCAATCAAGGGCCATGCAACAGGAACCGATTCATTGGAGGTATACTCGTACCTAGCGTATATGAGGTCTATTTATTTTTTGGGCCTATGTTTCAGGGAATATCCCTGCAATGTGAGGCCCCCAAACGATAGCTAAGTTGGGGTTCACATAAGTCCAATAACTATGGAATATCATACGCAAACAACTATGGTATTCATGGGGTTTATAAATCAACATTCACATCACTGGGGGGCCTCACATTGTACCCAATAGCTGGATGGTTTGTTTCAGGGAAAATCCCAATCTAAAATGGAATATTCCTACAAAATAAGGCCAGAAATATGGTACGTAAACACGTAGCTCGATCCTGAAGATCTCCCAAGGAATCCAAAGAGCCGGATTTTTCGATACCCGGCCTGGTATACAAAAAGCCGGCCTGAAAATGGCCATGTAAATAGCTTGGACAAAGCCATTGCAAACCACCAACCAGTATGTCATTTATACATATTTATACACTATATGATTACATAAAACCATCTGGTAATGACTAACAGTTTGCTATGGAACATGGATTATAGATGTTTTACCTATTAAACTGTTGATGTTCTATAGCTATGTTAGTTTACCAGAGGGTAGTGGGGATGATCCAATAATGCCAACAGGCTATGAAAACTACGCAATCCCCACTATCCTGGTCCCAAGTGTGGGCTAAACATCTTGTGTATAGCTAGCCTAATCCATCCAGGGCATCATGTGATGTAACTAAATTCATGTGGCTTGCTATAATCATCAATAATTCATAATCTAAATATCTGATTATCTAGAATCCAGTTGTATAAGTGGTATTCAGCGGTATAATCCCCTATATAAATATATCTAGATAAATGACGACTTTCAGGCTTCCTGGCTGATAGTTCACCAACAATATCCATCCACTTCACTAACCATTCGCCAGGTTCGCTCTTCCACTTTGGCTTCATCGTATTCGGCCTGGAATCGGCGACAGTCACTTTGGGGCGCTCTGTGGGGTTTTCGGTTGATACAAATAACTTCAATTGGTAGGATTGATCTGTACTATTATGGGATTGGGATGGCTTGGGTATATCGAGTATATCCCCCAAATGGCAGTCTTAACAAGAAACATGATTTAGTAACAAATGGATTTAGGAGTACACTATTTTTTGAGTGCGAACCACGTCACTGGATATGGGAGAATCACTTCCTACAAAATGAAGAACCCACCAGCTTTCGATGGCTTTCGATGGCTTTCGATGTGTTTTTCCCCAAAATCTTCGCATATCCCGGTCCTTCCTTTCACTCCCCATTCGCCGAACTTCGCCGGTTCACCGAACCTGTTTGGACTGAGCCATTTGGTTCATGATGGAGACCTGGTGGAGCAATGAAAGACATGGGCGTTCCCTCTCTGAACATGGGGTACCCTCTGGTAAACTAACATAACTATTGAAAATCACAATTTTTTCATGGGTAAATCCACTATCAATTGGCAATTTTCAGTAGCTATGTTAGTTTACCAGAGGGTAATTATTTCTCAAATTCCATGGATTGATTCTGGTGAACTTCCCATTCGAATTGCCATCTTTTTTGGCTTTGGATTGCCCATTTTCGGAACAAATGTGCAATAAAAGTGGGTTACTTCAATAGCTTGTGTTTATGGTAGATATATTGAACTACTATATGGGGCTTACAAACCCAACCTTCACATCACTGGGGGGGCCACCACCTTTTAGAGATTGCCCATGTCGGGGTATCCCCCATTCCAAGACGCACAGAAGTATTCTTTGGAAGATTTTGGATCCCAAATAAGCCAAGGATGTTCAAGGGTTGTACTCATGTTGAATGCCCTTGAACCCCCCGCAAGCCGCCAATTTGATTCAATAACTATGATTTACATACCATAATCATATTTGTAGATACGTGCATATGATGTCCCTCTCATGCGTTTCATGATTTTCCTCGATGCTCCATACCTTTTTCCACCAATTTTCCCTTGCCATCACCAATGACCAGGGGGGTTTGTATACCTTCTGGTAATCAAACATGGCTTGCTGGAAAATATACCCTCTGGTAAACTAACATAGCTATGGAAAATCACTATTTTTAATGGGTAAATCCACTATAAATGGCCATTTTCAATAGCAAACTGTTCGAAGGAAGTTTAGAAGTCAAACTTCCGACAATATGGACAGATGAAAAGCAGAGCAGGGCAGAGGCAGAGAGAAGAGAAAGATTAGAAAAGAGAAGGGTAGAAGAGAAAGAGTCAGAAGAAAGAAGATGCAGATGCGCGAAAAGGTAGGAAAGTCGCGAAACACTGTGTTTTACCAATGATTTGGGGCTCCGGAGGGTCGAAAAGTAGGCTCGCTGAAGCGGCGGGTGCGGAGCCAGCTGGCCAGATGAGAGATGAAAAATTGCACGCGGTTGTGGCGCGAAGCACATTTCGAAGTCAAAATGCACACAACACATCATTCGCGGACCACTTTTGGAAGTTGAGATGTCGAAAAAGTGCACGCCGTTGTGGCGCGAAGCACATTTGCAAGTCAAAATGTACAAAACACACCATGCTCAGACCACTTTTGGAAGTTGCGATGTCGAAAAAGTGCACGCCGTTGTGGCGCGAAGCACATTTCGAAGTCAAAATGTACAAAACACACCATTCTCGGACCACTTTTGGAAGTTGAGATGTCGAAA
>Ga0126342_10020245_pt1 | contig 11206 bp, 11 predicted proteins | sample Cyp1metagenome_FD_92528 | JGI IMG/M metagenome (GOLD analysis project Ga0126342, IMG submission 92528) | Coral microbial communities from Lord Howe Island, Old Settlement Bay, Australia - Cyphastrea 1 metagenome | ecosystem: Host-associated > Invertebrates > Cnidaria > Coral ...
ATATTTTAATTGCGTTATATAAGGAAATTTAATTAATTAATTAACATGACTTCGATTTGGTTCCCTAATAATAAATACCCCCCTAATACTAAAAACTACCTGCCGTGTTTTGTATTAGGGGGGCGGGGGGTTTAGTATTAGGAGGAAGGGATTACGTCAACCCCACTGCAAGGCAATGACATATACTGCTACATACTGCTACCATCTGATGGATGAGGGAGGCATGAAACAAACGAAAGACCATAAATTGCCATAAATGCAATAAATGCATTCGTATCCTGAGCAGTCAAAGGGTTCTTTTGTTCAGGGAGCTGCTTTCCATATCCAAACATCTTTGGCTCCGCCTGTCCCTGGATCACATACATGGCTTCAACAAATTCAACCACAGGACAACTAACTGGACTCAAATAAATAAAGACCACATCTACACAATTTCTATCCAGTTTTACGCAAATTCAATTCTATGGTTCTAAAGGTTGGTCAATGCATTGCATTGTAAAAAAAAATCACGCTTTGAATGAATTCAAGGGCAGCAATGTAGCAAAGCCATGCAAAGCCCACAACCGAGGTGTGCTGTCGCTATGGTAAGCGAACCCAATGACAAACCATCACCCATTCTACCAGAAATGCGGGAAATGGATGCGTTTCCTATCGTCTTATCTTTTGAGTGAACCACAAGTGATTCAATGGCCATGGCTCAGGCTCAAACATGGTGTATGCGTATTTGCTTAAAAGACCACCCTCCAAGAAAAAAAAACATGTTCCCTTTTCCCTTTCTCTGGTGGATTTCCCCAGAAAATAATAATCAATATGTCGTAATACACCATACAATCACAATCTCAGCAAGGACGGCCGAATTCTCATCCCCCTCCTGATCCGAACTCCAGACCCATGCCTGCGCAGGTTGCGGGAAAAGGACTCCAATCGGCAACCGCAGCCTATGCCGGGGGCAATGGTGCACTGAAATTCCTTGCGGCATGGCAGTTCAACATTCAACCTGCAAAAATTGGGGATGATACCTGCAAAATCCTGCAAAAATGGGATCAAACTCAGCAAATTTGGGCCTCTGATCTGTATTTAAACATTTCCTCTGATGATCAGTTGCATCACAAAAGGAACGCAAGCATTCGCAAATGATTCTGTCCCTGAGTAGATCTTGAAAGCTTGGGAGATGGGTCTGTCTCAACCAATTTGATGATGATAATTTGCCCATATTTCGCTATACTCTTGGGCCATATTCATGGCCATATATTGAAGATTATTGAAGTACCATAAGTTTCCCATGTTTTCACAGAAATCATCACCAGTTTGGGCCATCCTCTCTGGGCGCGGCCCATTCGCAGTGCCAAGAAACAGTTTAAAGTCGTGACGGGCCGCCAACTTGTCCTGGCTGAGTCTGATTCACCATGGGATTTTAGGGTATCCGACGGGGTATCCTATGTTCAGACAAGCCTTCATGCTTCCAAGATTCCAATCCGTTCAAGAAGGATACCATGTGAATGGAGGAGCACGCAATCCTGATACAACTTTGGTGGATTTTGGTGAGCGCCTGTAGGTATATCGCTTTGGGCATCAGCATTTCATAGTTGGGGCCACAAACTCATGATGATAAACCTGAAGCACGGTTTCCTGTGCCAAGTGTTTGCTATTTGATGGGAACTCATTGGCATTGAAATCCTTGAGATCGCACGGGGAAATAGACTAGGACAACAGAAAGCACACTTTGTACGTGGTCAAGGTTCAAAGCACGACTCTTTAATTTATTCGTAGAGTGCTCACAACACCAAAGACTCACAACATGTGCCCAGTGCCCAACTCTAAGCCAATGGGAGATTCCACTCCACGACCATGTGGAAAGACTTCGGTGGGCTGTACCTCGGGCACTTCGGGCACTGTGGCACTGTGGTACTACGCTCTTCTGCAGGGATCAGTCCAGGCGCATGCCAAGGTGCACGTCGTCATAGAAGATCCCGAACCAGTCACGGCTTTGGTGAAAGGATGTCCTTACTGATGGTTGGATGTTAAGTTGGATGTGTACTGTAGCTGACGGGCCGACGGGCACTTTTTAGATCTTTTTAGAGCACGAACATTATTGCAAACAAACACATGTTTGGGAAAACTACTTGACATGTCCAAATATAGAACGTCAGGGACCATGCGGGAAGAAGAAAACGCCATACGTTAAAGCCTTGAAGGATACTGCAAAACATGCAACATAATGCTACGCACGGAAACATGTTAGTGATCGCAACAATCCCCTGGTTTGCCCACCAGTCATCCTGCGAATGCTTACTGCAGAAAATCTACGTTTTTTTTTTTCATTTTTTTCTCCGCACATATCCGCACATTTCTCACACAAAACCACTGAAGGGAGCTCTACACCCTGAACCCTCAAACCCCCCACTATCAGACACTCCGGCCCCTAAACCTACTATTTAGGCCCACATGCGAAAAAATGAAACAAACAGAACACGGTGTTTTCTCGGGGGAAAACAATTGACGAGATGTGGATATGGTTGGATATGTTTCCTTGCTTTTATTTCTATCTTTGCATGGGTCTGAGCGAACCAAGTGTGTTATGCACCCCAGTATGGGCCCCCCACTATTAACGGATCCAATGCGAAATCTTAAGGGCGGGGTATGTCATATTAGTGGGATGGGATAATATGGCTGCGAGTCAAAATCCTAGTCACCTCAAGTTCCAGTCAGTCATGGTAAATTCATAGGTTTTGACGTGTTTTAACCCATCCCCAGACGCCTTTTGCTGGGTTTTTCCAGGCTTTTCCAGCCCTGGAGAAAGGTGAACTCCTCGCACCAAGGGGCTCCAGCTCGGCCCCACGCACCGAGACCGTCTTCTCCGCGCGGCCCACCGTGAAATGCTTCATGGACGTGTCGATGCCCTCGGTCAGAAAGGCCATCCCGGGTTCGACATGCCATATATGGATTAAGTATATCCCATTATAGTGGGATTAAGTATATACATATCATATCCCATATGGATATCCATGGAAAATCCATTAGTGGAATATATGGATTAATGATGATTAATGGAATATAGTGGATTAATTACAATGGGATTACGTATATATGGGATATAATGGGATATAATGGATCTTTAATGGGATATATATGGGATTAACGGATTTTTAAATAATGGGATATATAAACCATCCTCAAATGTTAATGAAGTTTATTCTTGGGGTAAACCCACATGAAATGGATGTTGGATGATGGTGCGGCACGTTGTCTGGGGGTGAATCAACTACGGATGCAAACCCAGAGCCATGAAACACAAATTTGCCAGAAATGGGGATGAGTATAAAGAATAAACCCTGTATAAGTCATCCCCAAACGGTGTATCACTGGGTTCACCACACTACCCGCAAAAGATTGTACTGTAAATGAAGAATTGCTGATGGGAATTGATTGCGAAGAAACAGACCCAAATTGTGCAGCCCATCTTCAGAAATTGAACAATGCTATTTTTGTTCAAATCGTTGGGATGTCCCTGGATCTTGCTGGACGGACTACTGGAACGCCTTTCATAAAAGAGCCCGTGATGGTCTGACGATGTGATTCATAACCAGCTTGGAATATATCGCTGAGGCGTGCAAGCACCACTATTCAACACATGTGGCACAGTTACAGTTTTTCCTCACTGTAGTATCTTCCACCCCACAGAGGATTGGAAGCAAATTCAAGGAAATCCAGGTAGCCATGTTCTCTTTCTCGAACTGATGTTGTGGCAGTCGGCCAAAGCCTTTGCAGCGAAGCGCGAAATGGAATCGCCCAGAATTTTTCGTGTTCAAAATGACAATTTGAATGGAGAAAATGATGATAAACCCCTGGGCTGTGGGGTGCCATACTAAAAACATGGGAACATCAGACCTGCAGCATCCTCCAACATAGTATACATCTCCCATTGACATATTTTAGCATCAATTCCTTGTAATCAAAACGTCGATTCATGCAAACCTTAACGGCAGCACTTGTAACAGATTTGGGTGATATATATATATATATAAATTCATTTTAACATACTTTAACAACATATGATATACCCGCAACACGGACGTGAATTATGTGTGCGTGTGTGTTTGTCAAAGGCCTGTAAGTGCGAATAGCATAAAATGTGTGCGATGGGTATATGTGTGTGTGCGTGTGTGTGTGTATCCTATATTATGGATCCTTGTGTGCTTCAACCATCTTCGATGTATGTAGTGCAATGTCATGCATGTATAGGTTTTGCTTCTGATTGCAGTAGATCAGTGTATGTATATATATAGAGAGATATGATGCATATATATATATACACATACAAACATGTATGTATATGTATGTATGTGTATGTATATGTATGTATATGTATGTATATGTATGTATATGTATGTATATGTATGCATATGTATGTATATGTATGTATATGTATGTATATGCATATGTATATGTATATGTAAATGTATATGTGTATGTATATGTATGTGTATGTGTATGTATGCATGCATGCATGCATGCATGTATGTGTGTATGTGTGTATGTGTGTATGTGTGTATGTGTATGTGTATGTGTATGTGTATGTGTATGTATGTGTATGTATGTGGGTGTATATGTATGTGTGTGGGTACGTATGTCAACATGTGTCTTTCTATCTATCTATCGATCTATCTATGTATATATGTATCTATGTATCTGTGCATCTATGTATCTGTGTATCTGTGCATCTGTGTATCTGTGTACCTGTGTATCTGTGTATGCATGCATGCATGCATGGATGCATGTATGCATGTATGCACGTATGCGTGTATGCGTGTATGCGTGTATGCATGTATGCATGCATGGATGCATGTATGCATGGATGCATGTATGCATGTATGCATGTGTGCATGTATCTATCTATGTATCTATCTATGTATCTATCTATGTATCTATCTATCTATCAATCTATCTATCTATCTATCTAATTATTTCTATAATTCTATAATTCTATCTATCTATCTATCTATGTATCTATGTATGTATAAAATAGGCATATCATATTATATATATATATATCATATTACAGTATTATATGTTATACTCATATATTATGCACAGATTCGTTTGTATTTATGCATATGCATTTCGTGCGCATTGTTGAAACACATGTTGAAGAACCGGAGCTGCAGCTGGAACAGGTCAGTGGTGCGCCTTGTAGACCCTTGTGCCGCCAAGGGGCATAATTTCTTCAGACCCGCTTGAAAGGACTCGAACCTGCTCGAGTCAGTTGGAATGGCTGAAGGGTCCGGGCTGCTGGCACACGACTTGCAATTCAAGATGCATGCATGCGGGTGCCGCTTGTGATTACGTGGGCCAGGTCCACATTTATGAGCCATGCCCAAACCTCTTGTGCTATCCCTCTTTGTCACTTATTGTGTATGATGTTAGTAACAATCGGGATCCTGAGAATGGTATAGTATGACTGCAAATCACCATGAGCCAAGCGTCTGCTTCATGATCGCCTTGTGAACATTGGCCTCAGAGAAAACCAACATGGCTTTGCGGCTTTCCCTCCTTCAATGGTGAGCAACCGGGATCCAACCCCCTTACCGATCGGGTTGTCCAAGGTCACTGGCACTTCACAAGTGCGACCCTGCAATCCCCGTGCTGGACGTCAATTTTGAAGATTCGTTCAGAGCCATCAAATCCACGAACGAAATCCCCAATCACCGATGGGTTGGGCCCCAATCACCTGTGGGTTTTTAAAGATTGAGCTGATACTGAATTCTTTCCTGAATTCTTTGATGGAAAGGGAAGCAGAAACGCCCGGGTCCTTTGATGTCCCCCGGAGAAATGGCCTTTTGGAGGATTACCCGGTTGACCACCAGTAAATCACCATTTCAAGTAACCTGCCTCCATTTTTCCCAAACATACTCAACCACTATTGAAACACCATTAGATGTTTCAACGAGAGACGAATTCCTCCAGGAGCTGCTGGCTATCTGCAGTGACGCTCACTTCGTCCTGTAAGGGAAAGCTTAAGGCTTTTATGTTAGAAAATTGGCATTTTACTGAGTTGCTTTGTGTGGCTAACGTATTCGTACATATAATCATATAGAACTATGTGTACACTACTAAACCATCCAAGGTTGATCCAAAGATCTGTGTTCATCTCCGACCTGGTCGTTGCAAAAACATGAAAGGCCACGACGTCAAAAATGGCTGGTGGTACCCAGTCATTGAGGATCACCAGCTATTCCCACAGTAGCACCTCCATGCAGCATATGTACATTTACAAGTACCCTCTGGTAACTAACATAGCTATGGAAAATCACCATTTTTTATGTGTAAATCCACTATAAATGGCCATTTTCAATAGCTATGTTAGTTTACCAGAGGGTATATAATTTGACCACCTATGTGCCTATGTGGATAAACATTTTATATCATTTTATAATGTACACACACTTATCTACACATATGAACTAACTATACACCTTTTTTAAGAATCATATTCCTCTCCAGGACACGTCGGGCGTCCTGAATGTTGGTCTCCAATTCCTCAGGACCACTTGTCACCCGACTCATTTCAGGCTCCTGCGGCAGTTGGCAGAAAAGATTCAGGGGGATCGTCCAATGGAAATCAATGGAATCTGTATCATTGGAAGCATCTTCTCAATCTGAATCATTAGAATATATTAGAATCATTTGAATTGCAAGAATCAGTTGAAACTGAGTCATAGAAATCTATATGATCTACATGAACTTTTGAACATGTGAAGGGCAGGAGCTGGGAACAATGGAAATCTGATAGAATTTGCATTGCATTTAACCACCATCTGACCTGGAGGAATGGCTCAACGAGTAAGGATGACAAAGTGACACAAAAACACGCATATATATATATATATATTACATTTACATACACATCATAAAATGATGGGACATGACATCACGCAGGTGCTCAGAGAACTCAATAGACACTACAGAGTAGCAATGGCTCATCTAGGATTTGAAAACGCCTCCCAAGGGCAATGAGCAAGGCGTGCCAGCCTCCATGAATTGTCAGGTTCACTTGGACTAACAAAAACACACATCACTCAGGATAAATTTCACCATAAGTCACCCACCTTAAAATGTCGGCCATTCTTGTGATGATTCCGTTTATCAACCATCATTCCAGTGACGTCGCAGTGATAAAGTTGTTCCCAGTTGCCCTGCTCAATCATTGTCGCGCAACCACTGCCGGTGAAATGTCTCGAACATCGCCCAACCCAGGACCACCTTCAATAATATCGATTATTTTCCAAGCAATAAACCTACATTTGTTTGGGGAACTTCCCAGCATGTTTCATTACCAGGGGATCGGTGGTTATATAGTTGTATCCCCATATTCCCATGATATTCCAATTCTACCACTTTGGTGGGGGTTTCCTAAAATGGGGGTACCCCCAAATCATCCATCTATGGATTTTCCATGAAATAAGCCATCTGGCTATTTGGGATCCCCCATTGAAATGTCTGCTGGTCAAACCCGCCATTCTTAACCCAACCGAAAAGCGGTTAACTCTGTCCTCTCGGCCTACTTCGAAACTCCACACCACACCGTCGCCGCTTAAGGCCTAGTTCTTGTGGGGCTCTGGTGGAGGTTGTTTGGCCATGGTTGTAAATGTGATGTCATTTATTATCATACATACATATATACATACACACACACTTATATATATATTTACAAATATATATATATATATACATATATATATATATATATATATATTTGTATACGGGCACCCACATGCATACATGTATATAGGTATACCATGGTATACCATGGTATACCATGGTATACCATATGGGTACATGTTCATACACATAATACTGCTTCTGCTTCTGCTTCTGCTTCTGCTTCTGCTGCTGCTGCTGCTGCTGCTGCTGCTGCTGCTTCTGCTTCTGCTTCTGCTTCTGCTTCTCTCTCTCTCTCTCTCTCTCCATCGCCTTCAGGTCTCTCTGCCCGAGCTGTGCTGGGGCGAAATGCCCGCGTACAAATACATCATCATATTATATATATATATATATATACCTAGAGAATCACACATGAAATAACATGAATGCACATTATATACAAAGCAGCGTACATTCAAACTGATTGATACAACACATACAAAAATTGATACGAATGTAATAATGAGAACCCATGAGGCAAACATGGGAGCACGACTGAAGTTTAAAGAAGCTCGCATACAGTTCCAAGTCTGGCTTGTGGCTGAGCCACCTATCAAATTATTGCTAGCCAGTAGGTCATAGCACCGCATATCAAAAAAAATAGCGCCAACTACTGAATGTCTCCAAAGAATGCAAGACCCCTTTCCACAACCATTTTCGACTCTCCAGTTCAAAACCAGCCTGTGCTGAAAAGGCTAGACTGGAAAGGGTGCAAAACATTCCAAAATGGCAAAATCTGCTAGGCATTTATTATGCATTCAACACCAGCTAACAAATAGTAACGAGTGGTGGCAGTAACTATAAACTTTCCATAACTTGCCACAACTGCCCCTCAATCACCACGCCTGAGGCCTCTTGTCAGGAAAGTCATTCCTGCAGCGGAACAGCTACGAAAATGGTGGCCATTTTTGGCCGACACCGTAAGGCTAGTCCTAGCTGCGACCGGTAGGGACTAGTTGGGAATACTGTACAGTAACTAGGGCCAGCTAAAGGAATATATACATTAATTATACTTACACTCCAGTAGTCAAACGTGGCACTGGGAAATCACCATTTACTTCGACGATGTTGCCACTGAATCCCCCCATTGAGAAGGGATTTCCTAGGCAGCCACATTTGATTCCCGGAGTTTGTTTATGTGTTGATCATATTTTCTACAGTCACTTTCCCAATGCACTTCCTATCCGTGTTTCTTGTTCCGCGCTGTCTCTTTCATGTTCCACTGATAAGGAAAATTAAACCCAAATATCCCAAAATATCTGGATGTTAAAAGAAACAGCTAGCAGTGGTTGTTTTGATATGTTTTAATTGTAGGCAACGTCATTCAAAATTGCCAGCCTCGATTGCGATCTTGACGGCAAGGACATCCCATCCTCAGTCGGTGTGCTGAAGCTGTTTAAAGACTACTGGTGACTGGAACATCTTGACAAGATGAGCCGCAACAAGTGCAACAGCGCCTGGCTTTGAGGAATTTCTATTCAACTCGCAACATGCAGGATGATAAGCACCGGAGTAAGAACATAGAGATGGGCTTGAGCGTCATAGGTTTTGGAATTTCTGGAGGTTGCAAGTGCTTGACCATGCCCAACCGCTCAGTACCCCTCAGTAGAAGAATACGGAGACCGCAAAGGATGGAAAAGAGGGATAACAAGGAAAAACATCAGCAATGGCGTGCAATATGTGCAATCCTCTTTTGGAAGCCCAGTATCAGATTGAGTCTCAACTGGACTAACACCTTGGCTCAAATGCAGGATTGGGTCCTCAAATTTCAGCACGGTCACTCTGCCTTCCTGCATCACCAGCAAAGGTCCCTCAAAATGTTTCTTTGGACTTTGGACTTTGGACTGATATAATTTCTATGAATTTCTTTCAAATTCTTATCAGAGTATCATCATTGATTCATTTGGAAGTTTTTAGCCATGATTCTACACAAACAAACCCCAAGGGGGTTTGAACCCCAGGGCCCCAATATATCTCCTAAGGCCTTTGAGGCGGGCACGGACTTGTCGTTCTTGAAGAGATTGGAGCAACACATCCTGGGGATGGGAGGCTAGAAATGGCTGGAGAACATTATGTGTCCATCGAAAATCATAGTTTTTGAGGAAGGTGTTGTTTTATTTTGTTTTAACATTCATATTCGGTTCTGTTCGGATTCACAGGGGGCAACATAATCCTCCTCCCACGGCAGAAACATGGAATCAAACGCGGACGTGTTGATGCGGCCTGATTCTTCTTGAAGGTCCCCGCTTCATCGAATGCATCGAAGGGATCTTTCCCTAGGCTGCAGCTAGCTAGATCGCAGAAATCCCACTGCTCTCCAGTTCAAACCCCATTTACCCAAGGTGCGGCATCAAACAACAGGCGATTTCAGCAACCCAAAAAAGATAGAAACCTTGGAAACTTGCAAATCATGAGGCAAATAAATCGCAGCATTTCCAGATTTCAAACTGAATCTGTTTCGGGATTGCTATAGACCCTGTACCCTCTAGCTATGGTAATCACCATTGAAATAATGGGCAAATATGGGCAAATAATCCCACAAATGGGCCATTTTCCATGGCCATGCCAGTTTAGCTTATATGAATATGTTTTTTTGGATGGAAACTCCCACAAACATCCGAAACATCCCATTAAATCAAATTAAATCACCATTTTGAATGGTAAAATCACAATATCCCATTCAAATAACCCATTTTCACCACAGCGCCGATGCTGATGCCACCCCCCAGCTTGGCGAGGACGCACCTGGGAGAGAAAAGTGATTTCACATGAATTCACTTTTAGCACTTACCATTGTCCAGTCTTTGAATCTTTTGCTGGTGATGGTTCTTTTTCATTCGTAGCCCCCCAAAAAAAACTGAATCAAATACCCATCCAAGGTTGGGGATGCTCACCGATGTCACAGCCGGAGTCTGGCGAAATGTATGAACGTCCGTCTCATCGGCTACAGTATCAGTACCGCTTCGCAGTCTCAACACATCCCGAACATACAAGTATCATCAAGTATCAGTCAGCTGGGGGATTAAGTCTCATCATCCTTCACAAAGACCCATGGGACAGTCTGGGAAATCAAAGATTCATGGAATGAATCCAGCTGGAGGCAGTGCATCCCAAAGGAACTTCATCATCTCGGAGTGTGAAGAGGCCAAGGAAGATTTGGGCATCAAAATGAGCATGTGCTGTTTCAAAGCTCCTCCCAACTTGGCAAATTGGGAGTGTAAAGTTGTGAAACCGCTTTTGATGATTTTTGCCCATGGAACCGGTCATGAACAGCGTGGTTTCCAGGCCATCTTCTGCAGCAAAATTCACGACATTTTTCATGGTCTGACTGGCTGACCTGAGCCATCCAAATTACTTTACTTCGTGTGATCCCCACCATGACATATATACATGTTCTTACTGGCACATCTTCTGGCATTCTATCTGACATATCTTCTGGCATTCTATCTGGCAAATCTTCTGGCATTCTATCTGGCATATCTTCTGGCATTCTATCTGACATATCTTC
>Ga0126342_10020246_pt1 | contig 11205 bp, 12 predicted proteins | sample Cyp1metagenome_FD_92528 | JGI IMG/M metagenome (GOLD analysis project Ga0126342, IMG submission 92528) | Coral microbial communities from Lord Howe Island, Old Settlement Bay, Australia - Cyphastrea 1 metagenome | ecosystem: Host-associated > Invertebrates > Cnidaria > Coral ...
ACCCACCCTAAAACCAGATGGTGTCGCAGATGAGGGGAAAATGGTGTCGCAGATGAGGGAAAATCAGGGGGGTTTTGGTGTCACAGATGAGGGGGATTTGGTGTCACAGATGAGGGGCTTACCTATCTTTCCACTATGTTGTTATCTTCTCTATCAACTTCCAACTACGCTAACATCCCTTGTAAGACATCTTCCAAGTACGTTGTTATTTTCTCTATCAACTTCCAACTACGTTAGCATCCCTTGTAAGACATCTTCCAAGCACGTTGTTATCTTCTCTATCATCTTCCAACTACGTTAGCATCCCTTGTAAGACATCTTCCAAGTACGTTGTTATCTTCTTTATCAACTTCCAACTACGTTAGCATCCCGTGTAAGACATCTTCCAAGTACGTTGTTATCTTCTATCAACTTCCAACTACGTTAGCAACCCAATGGCGCTGGGAATCTCTGAAGCACAGAGATTTCCTCATGTCTCTGACTGGCAAGACCTTGGCACAGATGTGACCAAATTGATGTCACCAGCTCCGCAGAAAAATAACCACTTTCATGTGCAAAAACTATGGCCCCACTGTCACTTTGTGGAATGACCCCCAAAAAATAGAGTACTTTTCTGGGGATGAAATGTCAAAAATTGATGGCCTGCGCACAGAAAAACAATAAAACCAATGGAAATGAGACGAACATCACATGAAATCCATTGCAAAACACACAGAATCCACAAACATCCAAAAGGCAACGCCGCCACGTTCAATTACCCACCCGGCGGGACGATTGACGATGGTTGCTGGAGCTCTACCTCTTCACCACTTCTTGACGTGTCCTCTTGAGGAATAGGTATTTGTTGGATTTTGTTGGTTTGTACATTGAAAAACGGGTTTCTTGAACTAGCTGCTGCATTCAGCTGAAACTAATTTGCACCAAGTTGACTTTTGGAAAACAAGTACTACCAGTCTACCAGTACAGTGAAGAGCTCATTTGCGCTACGACAGGAAGAGGACACCGAGGAGCCGCAGATCCTCATTACCCTCATTGTTGTGCCACCAGAGAAGGCTCACCTTTGAAGCAGTCGCAGGGATTCAGAATTCAGACCCTAGTTTTTTGGATGTTTTTGGATGTTTTTGTATTCTTTCCAACAAAATCATGAACAGCTGTGAGAACGGAAATTTGTACCACCCAACTCACCCAACTGCCAGTTCCTTTACGTCCTGCTTGTGAAGAGGCCGGCGCTTCATCACCGCGAAAGAAACTAGACATGAGGCCATCTACGGGATCTCTCGCTCAGATGCGTGCAGCATATCCCACCGCGGCAGACCGAAATCTGGTTCGAAACTTGGGCACGGAATGTTGGTACGCATCCATACGTCCAAAGTTCATGAAAAACTGAAAAACAAAGGATGGGTGAGGTGAGACTGCCTTGTGACATGACCGGGAGTATGGCGATTATGGGTGTGCCACATGCTGTGCCACATGCTGTCCACTGTTTCTGTTTTGCTTGACAGTCAGACGATAACCGTTCTTTTTTGGTCCACGGCTACAACTCAGCTGCCAGGAGGAGAGCCAATGCCAGCAACGCTGGCAGCGGTCCAGGTCAGCAATAAGGGGAAGTCCCACAAAGTTCCGCTGGGTAAAGTCGGGAGTTGTATGGGCCAACCAAGTGAGGTCCTTTGTCTAAGGATTCATAAGTTCTTTCAGATGTTTTTTTCTGCAAAGGTGAGAAGAGCACCGGAAGCTGTTTCAAGAGGGGCATCCCATCCCAAATCCAGTAGACTCGCTGTGCTGCTCTACAGGTTCACAGGTGATTCTTGAGTGGATAGCAATCAGTTCACTTGTTGTTTCTTTGGGTATCGAGTTTGACCTGATTTGACCTCCGGACAAACAGGATTTTGAGGAGTAGTTTCCCAAGGCTCAAGGTTTTCTGGCGAGGTCTCATCTTGGTTTCATCGTGATTTCACAGAGTGCTGGCAATGTCAGAAGCCGTCATCCAACATCCTTCTGGATAGGAAGTTTTGGAACGGCCAGACGCTTGTCAGGTGCGACGTTTGAACAACTCTCCAAAGATGTGTCATGATGTTTCGGTCAAAATATGTCAAAGTTCTGGGACCTGGAATGAGGCTTTCGTGCTCAGGCATTATTCCATTTGCTCAGAATCAGTGTGATTCACTTTAGATTTCACTAGAAAGGACGCTTACAGTAGCTGACAGGGCCTTTGCTTGTGTGGCTGACAGCCCGTAGAGAAGTTTCCCTAAGACCAGCAAAGCAGCAACCAGGAGGCATATCTCCCCTGCTGGGTCTGCTGGGTCCTCTGTCCAGGACATCCAACAACGGCCAGTGGAGCGAATACGGTGGGGAAACCAAGGTGTCAGAATGAGCTCTGAGTGCCCTTGACAATTTCAGATTGTCTTGGAACCAGTGGGCCGAGGTCACAGTAGATATTCCAGCTCCCTCATCTTGAATCCAATATCCAAGCATGCACTTTGACTTACTGTTGAGAAAATTTCTTGGAAGAAACTAGATGGACAAGGAACATGAAGGACTGACATAAAAGAGTTGCATTGCTGGTCTGCTCAGCAGTCGCGCTTGAAACTGCAAACAAGAAATGGAACATATACATTTGTATGATTTTGTATGTGTATATGCACGGCATACACATCATTTCAAAATTGTCAACTCAGCATTGTGAACATGGGCTTCGTAGGTCCCTGCAGCAAGTGGTTTGGAATGACGAACAAGCGCTACTCAACCAAGGCCCTCATTGCTCACCCTAGCTGTTTCGATGTCGTCAAAGAAAGGTGGGTGCTTTTGCCGAATTGGGGAAGGGGATGTGGCAGACCAAAATGGCTCCATGATGTTCATGTTGCGGCGCGGCGGAGTTGGGACGGCGAATGCAGATTGGCAGGGGATTTCCTCATTGCGGGGTTTATTTGCAGGTTCATTGACATTCAAGGGCATTACGCAAATCCTCAGAGAAGCCTGCTTGCCTACTCGGCAGAAGTCTTATTTCTCATCCCTCATAAATTTCCTGACATTTGCGCCACATGTTCACTTGCAACTACTAACGCTTTGCCATTCACCACCATCTTGATCTAGTTCTTTGGGCCCACATTACTGCAGCAACTTTCCAATGTGGATTTCCTTGTCCACAGGTCCAAAGTGGGCAAGTCCAAACGACCAGACACCAGCGAGAAAGGTGTTGACTTTTGGCTCCTTGAACTGGAACGGGCATGGGAAAAGTATTTTCGGGATCCAGGCAGCCGCTGATGGGATTGGCTAATGACAATCCTGACTGGCAAAACTATTACACCATATTAACAACATTTCACGATATTTCACGATATTTCACGCGCAAATTTCAGCTCCCCCAAGCTTTAGGTCATCCCATCCTCTTCCATCGCCGGGCCGGGGTGTTCCAGGTGCTGGGACGGGGTCGGGCCATGTGTTTGCACTCGGCCTACCTACGACTAAGTGTAATATGGTGTAATGCGATAGTTTTCATGAATTCGATGAAACGATGAAACAGAACATGGTTTAGGAGTTCAGAGTTCAGGGTACCATGTTTTCACGTGTTCATTATGATGCCTTTCACGTGTGCAGTACACCCATCATGCAAAGACACTGTAGTAACTTGCAACAATGGGCACAAGTTCCCACTTTTCAAGCCGACCCATATCTCATATACATATTAGTCATATTGAGCTCATTCTTCTGTGAGTCTTCTTGCCTCTCGGATCGGTACAACTCCGGCTCAAACCAAGGCCAGAAGGCCCGTAGGTATTCAATGAGGTGAATTTCGGAGTTCCCAACTGACTTTTCATCAACGTGACATGGGTTCAACTCCACATCGTGCCGCGAAGCCCTTCACTATCTTCACTTGTGGGAAAGTAAGGCTTTCTATCAATGCTCAGCACAGTCATGCATCGGGTTGCAACATGTAGATATCATCAGTCCCACATACTATCAAGAATATAGACGTGTCAACAATCCTCTCATCACTATCATCACTATCATCACTATGAGTATTCAGCAACTTTTCAAAATGACCATCGACTGCTTTTTCTGAGCCATGGAGATTCGAAAGGTGCGTTTGTGCACACCATGGACAGAGCCCCAGGCCAGGACATTGGCATTGGACCGATTTCTCCATGTGCGGAAGTGAATCCACAAATGGCTTTTTGTGTGATTGATTGTGATTGTGTAGATTCGTTAGATATCTCTGGATATTTTTAGTACATAATGGCTAGGATCAAGTGAAGCCAGCAAGTGAATTTAATTGGTCACACAATGCGATGAGATTGCGGGCTTGGTTTGATCAGCTGCCATGCAGCCAGGGATACGAGTTTGTTTCTTATCGCATGCGCATCCTTTCGGTTTGTCCATAATCTCCCTCCTATCAAATCAAGACCAATCCAAAACCACCTGACCAATTGGCAGGTCTTATGGGAAGGCCGTGCTCCGGAGCTGATCATATCGGACTTTGGTGCAGTTCTTCAGGCAGTTGCACGGGAGCAAACGCATGGAGAGTACCTAAATCACGCTGACCAACACACACTCGGCGCAGATGGCATGCAGTTTGACAGACCCTTACGCTCCTGTCACCCTCCCCAATACTGCAGACCGGAGCTTGATTGAAGTTAATAGTAAGTATAGTCAAACTTAATAGGTAGCCTATTCCAAAGCAAGGCCGTGGTTCCCGAGGCCAAGGCTGTATCTAACACATAAATACAAAATATATCAGAATACATCAAAATATATCAACATCTAAAAAAAATCCTGATTGCATCAAATTACACGCAACATAGGACATAAGATAAATAAAAAGGGCATTGTTGTAGGTCTTTCCAGCTGGTTTCCACATCCAGGGCGGTGTGAGTAGCAATTCAGCTGTCCGCCCCGGCACCTGGCGCCTGGGTCTGCTGGAGGGCCCCATGCCACCCGAGGCCTGGTGGGTGTTCCAGGAAACCATGGTGCCTGGATGTACTGGTACCGCTGGATCCACTATATATACAAAGATAATTTTCCCATATTTTCCTTATGAAATTTGGCATTTTTGTTTGATTTGGTTTAGGGCTTAGATGGGTTTAGGGTTTATGGTGTTGACCGGTCGTGGCGTGTGCGGTTGACGGGGCGGCTGTAGATACTCTTTAACGCAGCCCCTCATCATTGCATTTGCTCAGTCAAGACAGAAAAAACTCGATATTTTCCATCGCCATCTAAAGGGCTTGAGGACAATTCTTCAAGTACCCACAACATTCGTTGACAGGAGGTACACACATGCGCGTGTTTATGAACTCGCTTCACAAGTGGCGTTTCCCAACAAACCAACCAAGCGTGTTACACCTTTTTTCAGAAATATTGGATGAGAAGCGAGTTCGTTTAGCAGGACGTATATATCTTGGGAATCCTTTAAGGCAAGCGGCGCACGAACCGGGGACAGCAGCAGTTTCAACCTTGGTAAAAGGAGAGTAGGAAGACCGAGACAAAGTTTGACATACAATACTAATGAATTTATTCGCGCCATGCGTCGGATGATCTAGCTTCAGATCACCAAAGCCAACATATTCTTGAACTTGCCAGACAAAGTTCATTTAAGCCAGGCGCCCAAGCGTCTCACATCCTTGCAGTACCCTTCCACGAGATGCATGGTAGTAGAAGTCTTTGTTGGCGGCCCCGTTGTCCGGACATAGCTCTTCACTGCGTTTGTCGTTGGGGCTTCGGACCTCTCTACACCGGCGTTGGCCGGTGTTGCTGACATTCTTCCAAATCTTTCTTGCCTTCTGTGGTGGTGAACAGTTCCACCAGCTGCTGACACCTGCCTTGCACAATCCCTCTGACGGCTCTAAGTCCTGAAAATGGTACTTCAGCGTGAAAGCCCTAATTTCACAATCGGCCGCGTGAGAGCGCACTCCCTTGGCCAGAGCAACACGCTGAACATATTTCGTCCAAAACATTGCCCAAATGCTAAGAAGTTAGCAGAATGCCCTCGGTGACCCCACGGCCCCATTAAATGGGCTGCCGGTTTGCTCTACATAAGGGCGAAGAAACCATTTCAGCAATCGGTTTTCCCAGGCGGCTTTTTTGACACATTCTTGCTTCTGTGCCATGTCCGTCTTCTTGCCTTTGCTGCTGCGTTTGCCTTTCCCGGCATCTTTCCATTGGCTTTCTGTCAGGACGACTTTTTCTTCAAGCAGCTCTTCAGCTCTTGTGCTCTTCGGCTCGCCTGTACCTGTTTGCTTCTTGCAACCTTTTGGCGATCTTTGGTAATTCTTGGCATGTTGGCCGTTTGTGGTGTAAAAGCAATATGCAACATTTGACATTTTTAGGCATTTTTGGGCAAAGGCATTCTTGAGGCTGAAATTCACCGATTTCAAAATGAAGCCGTAAACCTGCCCCCAAGAAGAACGTACCACCGCGGAGCAAGCAAAAAGGGTCAAAAGTGTATTTTTGTGGGTTCCAACAAATACAGCAGATTGAACTATGCCAGGACTAAAATCCACAATTTCCAAACCGTAAACTCAAGTTTGAGCCCCCGGCAACGTAAAATAAACACCGCCGACAGAGGCCAAAACGGCTTACGATTTGGGGACATGACGTTCTTTCTTATATGCGTAAAAGTGTCGTGCTAAACCTTTGTGTGCCTCGTGTGACGGTATGGCTATGGCCTGACATGGCCTTACTAGTGAAGCGTATGTTTCAAGCCCAAGCAAAAGGCTTAATTAACATTAATTAACATTAATTAACATTAATTAACATTAATTACCATTAATTAACATTAATTACAATTAATTAACATTAGTTAACATTAATTAACATTAATTAAGATGAATTAACATGAATTAACATGAATTAACATGAATTAACCCTCTTGCAGCAGTTTGCATTTCCGTTGTTAATAAGAGAAAAGTACGCTCGGGTCGTAGACCCTCGGTAGACCCTCGGGCGCACGAAACCTGCTGTATTGCGCCTACAGCTTCTGGGATTAACGCTTTAGGGTCTAAAGTTTGGCTATTAAAAACGCATGAAGAAATTGAGGGTACACCATGGTATTTCCCATTTCCACACACACATCCATATGATGTGTCAGGTTGCAACCTATGTTCTTGCGTTCTCGACTTCAAGATATGTCAAACCCACAAGGATCATCCATAGCAAATGTCTAGATTAACGCACGTGTTATGACACTGGCTTGGTGCGGTTGGGGTTACAGTAATTGGAATTTTCAGTGACTTTCCCAAATTTGGAAGTCAGTTGAGGTCAGAGGTCCGCTAGGTTGACCACAGATTGTGACAACAGGGGCTGCGGAGCCTGGTGCTGGCTGCCCCCGAGCGTCCAGAACGACTGGATCTGCCCAAGTACGACCGAGCTGCGCTGCAGGGACGACTCAGGGGTGGATTTTTTGAGAACCAACTTTACCTCACGGTTTTGTCGGACGTTTTTCCAGGGTGGTGTGTTCATGTTTATGCGGTCCTTGGCTTCTTGGGTCCGGATAGAGTTCGGCTACAGTGGAACCACAAAATATATGAATATTTCTGATGATGGCTTGCAGCCACAGTCGTCGTTAAGGTTGGACATTGAAGGAGAGAGGTTGACCCTGATTCAAGGCCTGGTCTCCTGGAACTGGCCATGCATTCGGTCTGAGAGGGAATACATTTTGGCAGCCCTAGTAGCCTTGGCGGCCTAGAAGTCCCTTTACTTTTACGCACCTTCCACAAACCGTTTTGGACTGTTGAATGTGTATGTCTCTTTACAAACAATTTGTATTTGCAAAGCGCTCACATGTCGTCTACATGTTTCCGTGATATATGTATAGAACTGCAAACTAATTCCGATTAATTCCGTGCATTTCATACTATGATTTTTGAGCAGATATTAATATACATACATGTCAGAGTCAATGTAATTGTTGAGAGCAGTGAACCGGCCCAACCAGTCAACATCACTATTCTCACAGTGAGCTAATGACCTTTGCAAAGGTGATGGTGCCATCGTTCGGATACAGCTGCTTGGTGCACTTGGTGCTATTAATTTGGGAAGGGCATTGGAAGGGTCCCATGCTGTGTGGTGCAAAGGAGGACTCGTGCACAGTGTGGCTACGGTTGCTGTCAGTGAGGCTCAGTGGTGTGGCCTGGCTATTTGCAGCGCAGCAGAGCTTCAGCATCGAGAAGCAGCGCATCTGTCGCTGGTTGATTTGATGGTTGGTATGAAGTTGGATGTGCAGATTGTGTTTTGGTAGTCATCCTGAAACCAGAAGGATCCCTGCATATATATATATATAATAATATATATATATATAATAATATATATATAATATATATATATATATATACACAGTGAACACATGATATGTACTTGACAATTCTGTGCGCTGTGGCATCATTCATCGATTCTGCTTCTCATGAGGCGACAAGTTTCCTATTCGGAGCGCTGTCTTGGCATCCGAGGTTTTCGCCAAAGTGAGAACTTTGTCTTTCTGGAAGGCTTCTACACCAGCACCTTCCTGCCTACAAAGCAAGAAGATGAGGTCATCGGCACTCTGCCTGCTACATGCCGGCCAGCTGGAGGCCGACGCTGTTTCCTACTTGCACACAGAAGGCCCAAACAATTTAACATTAACTAACTTGGTTGTGCAGGTCTATTTACTCTTGGAACTACTGCTTCAAAAACGCAACCCACTTTCAATTGCAAAACAACAACATTGGAACTCCCTGATTCTTTTTGAACTTCGAGGGCCAGGAACATTTTTTGTGCTTCAGACAGACCAGTGCCCCCCAGACTTCAAACATCTTCAGACAAATCCCGAAACAATTAGTGCAGACTCTGCAGTCAACCCGGCATATGGCCTGGGCCGATGCAAGTGAGAGTGTGCTGGACCAAACCTAAGCCTTTGATTCACATTGTGCCCGATCGTGCCTGGTTGGATGCTCCAAGATGCTCCAAGGCTACTTGTCTGTCTGTTTCTACGACAACCATATACATGTTCCTTGGCACTGCAAATCAAGCCTTTGTCTCAGTTTTGGCACAGATAGATTGATCATGTTGGTCAGCTAGCATTATTGCCAGTTACAAAATATTTGCTGGTGTGCCCGGGCGAAACATCTGCTTTGATGCACTTCGATTGTTGAATGTCCATGCACAGTTTTGGTACCTCCATGGCTGAGGTCTTCTGCTTTACTGCCACTTGGTACATTAAAAGGAGTGTCGTGGACCAAAGCACACAAAGTTGATTCTCCAGCTGGATCCGGGCAGGTCAATTACAACAATTTACGTTCAAAGTCCCGGGATACCAGGTAGGACATGAAGGAACCCGTCTTGGTATGCAAATACATATTATATATTCCGTTCCTATCCTTTCCTATGTTTCAGTTCTTCATAGTGCTAAGTCCCCTTCTATTTCATAGTGGTAAGGTCTTCCCCTTTGGGTGATCCCAGTCATGCTCTTGCAAGCATCCGATTGTATGAGATCCAAACTGACCCAATACTACTGAGGGAAATCCGAAGGAAATCGATTGGCCTTACCCTAATTATGGCATCCATGACGTCATCCATGATCATTCAATCACATTTTCCGTGGCCACCTTTCCCAACTGCTCATCACCTAGGTGGACGGCGAAACTGGGAGGATTCTTGCCAGACAAAGCCACGTCCAGGGCAGAGCCCGTGACTTGGAGATTGAGCCGCGGGAATCCATCGGGAATCCATCAGTTTCTGCATGTTGTGGAAAAACAAGAAAAGGTCATGCAGTCATGCCAGTGTGAAACAAAACTTCTGCCAGCGATGAAGGGAGTTGCCATCAAGTCGACATGCATGAGCCGCCGTCTTCTTTTGGATATCTCGGTCATTTTCACCATTACCTTCTACTGAGTCAAACAAGCAGGCCTGAAATCCTTAGCGGCCTTAGCGCTTTTTTGAAAAGGGCTGGACCTATCACAAACAGGCTATGTGGCAATCTCTTTGGCCAATTTCTGAAACAATTGAGTTAAACAGCCCATCCCAATCAGCTGCTGCCTCAGTTGCCATTCCGTCAGGCGATGGCCACAGCTTTGCAGTGAACAGCCGGAAAGTGCTGGAGTTGGCAGTGCCCATGAGCTCGGCTACTGGAACTGTGAGAGGATGGTTGTCGATTTGGAACAAATGGAGAAATATCGCCCAGTGTCACCGGTTGCTTCAGAGATGACCGGCCATCATCCCTTTTTCTTGTTTCTAGCCATTTAGGCAAGTGGCAACCAGAGCCCCTGCGAAACCGTTGCACTAGAATCAATTAGAATCATTAGATGAACTGTTTTTTCAACCTCCCAAACTTCCACCTTCGCATGTCGAAACAACACATCTATCAGTCCAACACCTCAAGACTTGTGAAGTAGACAACAACAAGAAACTTCAGGGGATTTACCAGACAGGGGATTCAAAGATCACATGGATTCCTCAGCAGTGACAGCTGAGGTTCGTTTCGTCGTGAAACCAGGAACCCCTCTGCAGCTGCTGGCGGCTGCCCGACCACCCAAGCAACACGCTGCCAGGACGGGGTGTGGCGGTTGAGCTTTCCAACTGCAGCGGTGATTTTGGGCGAGGAGCGATTCTGAAGTGTTTTGACGTTTTTTTTCAATTTGAAAGCTGCCAGGTGATGTTCGGTCTCAAACGCTGACTTCTACTCGGATTGTCGTTATGGCAGTTATGGCATTAATGAAGCCGGATTTGTTTGTCCAGCCACCGGGTCCCAGGGTGCACCATTCAGTTCATTCTTGTGGCTTTGAGAGCTGCAGGAAACAACTTGCATATTTGGGCCTTCAAGACACTGATGCAGAGGCCGAAAGAAGCCCAGATGAAGCTTGGTTTTTTGGAGCTGGTGTGGCAAGCCTTCTCGCCGCCAGAATGAGGCACTGCAAAGGATCTGAGGCATCACATGGCATCACCAAATCCAAATCACAGCGGTTGTTTTGGTTGGAAGCTGAGGAATTGGATGGTTTTCAAGTTGCGACGTGTTCGAGACTGGGCCACCTGGTGATGCTAGATACCTGGCAGCCGTGAAGCAGATCAGTTCGGGTGATCTACAGAAAAAGCACTCTGCTTTTTGAGTAGGCATAAGTAGGCTAGAAAATTGCCATCCACAGAAGATTCCACAACGATTGGAGGCTTCGCTCAACCAACTCAATGGATGGTATGTTTGTCCCAAACTTAGAGATGAATGGGGATGAACGAAGCATGAAGTGC
>Ga0126342_10020247_pt1 | contig 11205 bp, 9 predicted proteins | sample Cyp1metagenome_FD_92528 | JGI IMG/M metagenome (GOLD analysis project Ga0126342, IMG submission 92528) | Coral microbial communities from Lord Howe Island, Old Settlement Bay, Australia - Cyphastrea 1 metagenome | ecosystem: Host-associated > Invertebrates > Cnidaria > Coral ...
CAAGTTAACATGAACGTTAACACACCCCACCCCCCAACCCAAGACGTGACGTAGCATGTGCATGTGACGCAAGTTAACATGAATGTCAACACACCCCACCCCCCAACCCAAGACTTGACGTAGCATGTGCATGTGACCCAAGTTAACATGAACATTAACACACCCCAACCCCCAAACCCAGTAACATATGCGTGTTTTCAAAAACGTGCACGACTACTGGCACAGTTTTCCCCCCGCTGGCATAAACATGATATGTACATGTCTATGATTCTGCATGTTAGGGAGATACGTATAAATATATACAATATTAACAATTAGAAATATTATGTATGTGTTTCTATCTCTATTAAACACAAATCCATTGTTTAATGCAGACAGGAACACCAACATGATCAACAAAGGGATGCAGAGGCTACTTCACCTATTGAGCAGAATCATTCCTGTGACCAGCACCTGAGGGACTCAAACTAGTCCCTGTATATCCCAATATAAGTGGAACATGACATTCCATCCATAACTTGAACATGTTGGAACTAGTAACTGGACAAACTGGATGTGAGATGTAACACAAAATTCACATATATATATAATATTATACCTATTAGATCCTTTTCGCCAATGATCAGTTAATCCAATCACCCACTCAAATTAAACAGCACCATTCTATGGTCCTCAGGTTTCACGTTTCACGACGTTTCACGACTTTTCACGACGTTTCACGACGTTTCACGACGTTTCACGACGTTTCACGACGTTTCACGACGTTTCACGACGTTTCACGACGATCAAAGCATGGTCCAGGTGGCTGGATCTTGGTGTTTGCCAGCCCACACTTCGTGTGTGCCGGAAGAGGCTCTCAGCAATGTACCTCTCCTGTCCAGAATCGATGGAATCGATGGATCGACGAACCGCCTCTGGCAAACATACCATAGAAACCATTGAAAAATGGCGAAATCGTGGATTTTGCCATGAACAAAATGCTGGATTTTCCATAGTTAAACGTGGCGTGGCGTTAGTTTACCAGAGGGTAAACCTTAAGGTTTTCTGGTAGATTTATTATGATCCCAGGTCTGGATGGTTATATCATGTCACAAAAATAGGTGGATATGGTGGATATTTCCATTATATTCCCATAGGATCCATGGTGCTGGAATATTTACCAACCAGTTGGGATTATTTTAAGTTACTTTAGGGGTCAATGTAGGTAAATATTCCAGCACCATGGATCCTCTGGGATTCCCAGGTTTTGATTATTTTGAAACCCACCAACAAAACCCATGATTTCTCACGCCGGTGATCTCATTTCGGACGCAAGTTTTTTGGACGGTGGTTTCAGCCAACCAACTAGGGCAATAAAGCTCAATCAAGTTAATAATCCCATACTTAAGTTATACCAATGGTATAATAATGGGATCATTTCGTGAGGGGTGTACCATACTTAAGCATACATCACTTAGTAAAGCTAAGATGAAATAAATCATAAAGTTGGAGAATCCGAAAAAACCAACCACTTGAGCTGGGGATCCACAAAACGGTGTTCACGTTTGCTTTAATGTGGTTAAAATAATGTCATTTGCACCATCCCCCAGTCATCACCATTTTTATAGGTGGTATTTATAAACCATTCCCAGTCATGGGTGGTTTACAACATTGTTTTACCCACATTAAATATGGGAAATCACTATGTTTGATGGATAAATCAACTATTTCTATGACCATTTTCAATAGCTTATTAGTTTACCAGAGGGTACCTCTTCATTACCCATACCCATATTACTTGAAGCATTCTGCTGTTCAACACCAACTGCCCCCCCGAAGGCTGCTATCAAGGTACAGAACAAAGTAAGCTGCACGCTGCCAGCAGCACCGTCAGTGACTCCACCCTGGCCTGGTGCTGGGAAAGCCGGTGCCCCGTGGGTTCTAGCCTGCTCAAAATAAGGATTTAGAGGGAAGTGGGATTTTAATGGGATATGATTATCTTGCTCTATATGATCATGCTATAACTATAGAATGGAATTTAATGGGATTTCATGGGATATGTTCATGCTACAATTAATGGGATTTAATGCTCAAAGCCTTTCTTTAATGTGATTTCACCCATCAAAACAGTTACCCTCTGGTAAACTAAGGTAGCTATGGAAAATCACCATTTTAATAGGTACTGTAATAATTTGCCAGAAGGTAGGGGATACAATGGGATTTTTTGTGGGATATTTTCACGGAATAAGCAAAGTCATGGAGTATTCATGGGAGCAGATGATATACGTGCCATTTCATGGGAATCCTTTAGATTTCTGCTGTGTACATCAAAATGCACAGCAGTATTCAGAAAGACCATCCCCCCACAGACAGGTATACAATCCAAAGGTATTCGACTGTGGCACGTATGAAAAGCCGAGGATTCATGAGGATCATTTTGATGAACAACATCATTCATAGCATGGTGAGCCATGAAGAGAGGAAACTGTCCGAGATCATGAGCCATGAAGAAGTTGCAAAAAGGAACAATTTCCTGGTTGGTGGTTTTAACAATCTTGAACAATATGAGTTCGTCAATGGGAAGGATGACATCCCATATATTAAAAATTAGGGAAAATAAAACATGTTTGAAACCACAAACCAGTTTCCCATTTTCGAGCGCAAAAATGGGGTCGAGAGATTCCCCGCACTCTGAGGTTCCTTCCCATTGATGTTGCTCTGCAGATATGATTAAGACCTACGAAGGCGTCGCAATCAGGAACGCCTCATAGATTGGCTGGTTCACAGCCAAGGAAAACTCCGATCTGAAAAACCCGATGGTTTCTCTATGGTTTCATATGGTTTCGTATGGTTGGTGGTGCAGTAACCATCTTGAAAAATATGAGTTCGTCAATGGGAAGGATGACATCCCATATATGAAATGGAACATAAAATTCATGTTCCAAACCACCAACCAGACTCATTTTGATAGGTAGATCATCTATAAATGGTCCATGTTCATCCGTATACCATAGCTATCTTAGTTAACTGGGGGGGGTAACAACTTCAAATGAATCTACAAAACACCAACCAGTTAATATATGTTAATATATAGTTAATCTATAACTAATCCATTGTTAATGGTTTCACATGGTCAACCAAATGATATAAATGATGTAGATCCTACAATTTTTACAGATTTTTGGGGTTCAAAAGCTACATACCCTCTGGTTATGTCAAAATAGCTATTGAAAATGGCCATTTATAGTGGATTTTCCCATTAAAAATGGTGATTTTCAATAGCTATGTTAAATTACCAGAGGGTAAACCAACCAATGCTTTCTCTATGAGTCTCCACCAACTCGATAGGGACGACTCCCGCAACTTGGCACCGTCGGCCGCACGGACGCATCCCAACACTGGACGCCTCCAAAAAGAGCCGGATGAAATCGGCAGGTGCGGTGATGAATTCGCCATGAAACAGATGTAAAACATAGAGATTTTCAATAGCTATGTTGGTTGACCAGAAAAACTATGTTAGTTTAATGTATCTTAGTTTATGAAATTTCTATGTAAACTATGTTAGTTTACCAGAAGACCAAAGGGTAAACTATGGTCAACTATATACTTTGACTCTCGATTTGGCCATGAAACTGGATACATTTAGCCATTAAGCTGGATTGTACCTCATAATACTTACTAGTTCTATACTGTACCTATTGGTCAACCGAGGGTTTAGATATCGGGATCGACCTCCATTTTCATTGGCTGTAGTCCAGGCTCATAGTAGTCATAACTTGTTGTTCTTTAAATAAGCATATCTCTATATGCCACTTCTTGTCATGCTTATTAGAAATCGATTAATGAGCTGAGCCATCTAGGTGTACTTAGCTCATCTACCCTCCAGTAATCCAACATGGTAAGGGAAACTGGCATCAACTGACCCTATCGTAGTCAGTTTTGAATGAGTTCCCATTGCTAAGTTTGATTGCCAAAGGGCACACTTTTTTTGTCCAAAGCGGGTTTGCCCAGAAATAGAATAGGGATTACACCCCTGAACACTGTTACCCTCCAGTAAACTAACATACTGGTAGCTATGGACAATGGTCCATTTCCTGTATAGATATTTACAAAAAATGTGGTTGTCAATATCCATAGAATCTATGGCTATGTTGCTTTTAAACAAAGAAAACCACATCGAAATTAATTACATGCCATAGCGTCTGGGGGGCTTTGATGTTTCACCAAACCCACGTCGAACAATGCCCCCCTCATCCACAAACACTCAGGCCTGAACGCAACATGGCTCGGCGGCAAATATTTCAAAGTAATTCCATATGGAAAGTTCTATTCATGTAAAGATGATTGATGGATATGTATGGATATGTCATTTTCTTTTCTATCCCAATCATGTTTGCAAGGATGTCCCATGATGGGTAGTGTTATGGACATAATGCACGATATGTATGTATAGCTGTATAAGTGCCATAAACTACCATATTCATCCATACTCTACCTCAACAAAAATCCTTCTCATTAAGTTAAAGGTCCTTTGGTAAATCCGATGGCATCCCTCAGTTGTCACGTTTGTTTTGCTGCTGACGCAATTCTCCGTTGATTCTCATCCAACCCGGGGTTTTAGGGGTGGCATCTTTCACCATATGGGATTGCAAGATCTGGAGCCAATGGCTTGCCATGCTGACAGCACCGAGACCAGGATCGCGACCCCATTGCCATCACTGCCTCCGTGACCAAAATAACTGGCTAGACTTTGTATGCCGTCGTCCTTTTTTCAGATCTTCAAGGAATTTCTCCAATGGGCCTAAAAAGAGCCATCTTGTGGTTGAAGGGACCACATATTTATCTGATTTCCAACAAAAAGGGATGGTTCAGCAGTCTGAAAAACCCTGCCTTTTTTGTACTGATTCATCTGTATTCAATGTATTGGTGGTCTTATTCAAGACCATCTAGCAGTTCCGTTGCCATCTCGGCTGCAAGGTCTTGAGAAGCTGGCAATGAAGTTCACTTGCCCCTGGGAAAGTTATCTGCATATCCCTCTGGTCATCAAACGTAGCAATGGCAAATCCCAATACTTTATAATCTTGGAAGATCCCTGAAATTGTGTTTTTGTTGCCATCATTCATAACCAGAGGCTACAGTATCACATGAAACAACGAACCTGGTGCATTCAGTCAGTCTACTGTGGGTCCCTCACATGCTCTGTTTGTTGGCCTTTGCATCCGTGGATGCTTGGAAATTGCTCCACCCATCCGCAAAAAATATGAAAATCAATGGGTATCATCAGTTCAGTCGGATCAATAGAGGAACGCCAGAATTTGGAGCTGTGAGTCAGATGTTCCACGTCTTACCTCATCGAAATCAAGTTGTGGATCTGCAAACAAATACATATACTACATAAGTAAACGTGTGGAACATGCCCCCAGAACATGTCAGAACGTTTCCCTGGTTCCGAAGCGACTCAAGACCTCCAAACGCCAACCTCGGCTTGGGAGTTTCTCACCAGTCCAAAACTCGGTCAAGCTGCGAGCCCTTAGGGCGGCAGCTACAAAACTGCTGTACAACTTGAAATTCACCGGAGGGCCCAGTCCAAAATGGACACACAAAAAAACCGCTTTCCAATCAACGATGATCCAAACCCCAACGATTTGATCCGGAGAATACACAATAAATATCATAAGTATCAATAAATCACAAACCTGATTAGATTAGATTTATATAGATTTATGCTTTTTTGGCTTCACAAATGCTAGACTCTGCTAAGCATCGTTTTGGGGCAGTCTACCATTACATTGGGCTAGATGATATCCAAACATCAACCATCTGAGTTTTTTCTTTGTGGTTTTTGTTGCCACGCCGAACATCCTGGTCGTCATGACTCGTGTTTGTCCGTGGCATCTCAGGGTGTATTGGTTGAATTCGTGTTGGCCACAGACATCGACAAATTGTGGACAGCACTTCCTGCGACGTGGCGACAGGCGGAGTAGCGAAATAGATAGCCTCTGGCTATTTAACATAGCCATGGTATAGATGGCCCATTTATAGAGGTTTACCGAACTTAAAAATGGTGGATCTTTCCATGGCTATGTTAAATAACCTGCCATTTGATATTTCATAGAACTTCTGGTTGGTAGTCTAGTATTTGTACCATGTCCATCCACGACTACAAAGCCACTTACTTTATATTTATGGGATCCCGTTCTCTTCGGATAAAGTATCCGAGATCATCATCAGCCTCCAGGACTTTGACGCCAAGAAAAACTGTCAGATGGAGATTGTCCCAGGATAATCATATGTTGCAACAGGGAGTATTCTGTACAAAGCCTTTCAAACAGCTCGTGGCATCATGAGTTTGCCTAGAAGTTTAAACAAAAATAAGTGTTCACCCCATTCTAGGACGATCAGAAATTTCCTGTAATGGTCTGTATAAACAAAACAGTTTATTGGTAAATACATAGACACCCCGATCAACGGCGGTGGGACCTTGGTTTTACCCATATCAACCTATGTACCTTTATCTATATCTATATCTATATATATATATGTAAATACAGTTCTTGTTTAAAAGTTTAACATGTGTAAAACTTTGTGTATATGTGTATATGTGATATTCATATGGTGTGTATACATATATATATATATATTATGGTACTCATGTATCTATCCAACTTGCGTGTTCTTCAAAGTGAAGTACCGCAAGCATCTTGACATCGCCTGGCCTAACATCACGGATTCATCATCGCTGTCAAAGTCCACTGAGGTCCTGGTTGTGATGCCGTGAAACATCCGGGTGGATGGTGAAAATCTCATGCGGGACACGGAGTTTTCTCCTGTTGCTGAATTGAGAATTTCATGGGATTTACAGTAGTGGTGATTTGATGGTGATTTGATGGGATTTGCATGGTGATTTAATGGTGATTTGATGGTGATTTAATGGTGATTTAATGGTGATTTGATGGTGATTTGCATGGGATCTTTGCATGGGATCCCTTGAGATTTTATAGGATTGGGTGATCTCATGGGATCCATCCTCTGGTGTCATCCTCTGGTGGCTAGCTGGAAAAAATCCAGCTTTGGGTTGATTACAGGAGGATATACCCTCTGGTAATGACTAACATAGCTATTGAACATGACCATAGAAATAGTGGATTTTCATGGATTTTCCCATCAAACATGGTGATTATCCATAGTTATGTTAGTTTACCAGAGGGTACATGATGATACGTGACATGTTGAAGAATGGCATGGTGATGAAGCAGGGAGATAATTTCAGTCTGAATGATCAGACTGGGCCATTGGTCCACAGGGTACCCAGGTGTGAAACCGACCAACAACTACTTTCCCCTTTGCGTAATCCAGGCATATCCAGGCCATGGTTGAAGCCACTTTTTCACACCGGGCAAATCGAAGGTGTGTCGTGCAACCCAAGAATTGCTGGGGACTTGTTTGACAAGTCACTAGTGACTAGTCTTTCAATAAAGGGCATCTTGAACTAAACGCATTCACAATTTCGCCAACAGTTGGGCATCAAAGTTGTGAACTCGAATCAACTGCCATTTATTATATTTATTGCAAATAACAGCGCGTAACAACATAACAACACATACATACAGTTTCTTCGTGCACCACCTGGCCCCCGACTGATTGCTTCAGTCGGTCGAATTCTCCCCTCACCTCCCGACTGGTTTTGTCTGATCGGATCTCATCATTTCCCAAGTGCACTAGTAAAAATCATGGTAAAAATCATGGTAAAAATCATGGATTTCTCATCAGTTTTCCAGATTTCACCATTCAACATGACAAGGGTAGCCCTTGTCATCGACTGGGTCGCCTGGGTCGCCCCACACTCTGGGACGACCAAAGCCCGCCCCGATCTTTTTCTGCGCCTGGTGGCTGTTGGCAAGTCCTACTCTCAGAATCCCTCAGAGCAGTGTTCAAAACCCCTCTTGGTTGACGATTGAGGCTTTTACCCTCTGGTAATGACTAACATAACTACAGGAAAATCACCATTTATAGTGAACTTTTCCATGAACAAATGTTATTTTCCATAAATAGTTATGTTAAATTACCAGAGAGTACCATGTTTTACCCGGTCGTACCCACTGGGAGTATTATATTATATATTATATACTGTATTATATTATGTTATATTATATTATATTATGTTATATTATATTATATTATACTATATTAACTTATATGATATGATATTGAATTATATATAGTAACAAAATATAATGCAATAATATATATATATATATATACATAACTCATTAGGATTAGGATTGGGATTAAGATTAATTCGGTCGTAACATGTCAGAACCGACAATGTCGCTGGAACTGGTCACAAAACAACAAAACGAGTCCCCAAAACGTCCAAGCTATCCGACAATGTTTGCAAGGCAGTGAAGATAACTGGGGGGGGGCCACTTTGTGGGACTAAACTGATTAAACATAGAATAAGATACTGTAGATAAACATTGCAGCAAACAATCAACAACCCCTTCCACCTAATCATGAACAAAACTCAGAAACATTGGTGAAATGGGTGGTGAAATGAGGTGGCATTTGTTCCCAGAAACAAGATTTGAAAAGGAGCATGGGATTCTTGTTAGAAGGGTCCCCCTACCATCACCCATCTTTCACAAATCGCTGGGATCTGTCTATTGATGCTTAGTTGAATCCCATTGATGGCTACCGCATTTCAGAACGGGAATCCCTGACAAGATGTTTTCGAACGGGCAAAAGGGATGATTATTCACACCCATGTTCAGAAACAACCAAATAAATCCAAGTAAGCACATGTCAGAGTTGCATGCATCTGACATCCATTGTCATCTATTGTCTATATATCTAGATATGAAATGATATAAATCTCAGCAAAACTACATCATCCTCATTTTTCTTGACAAAAAAAAGTCTGCTGACTGAGGTCCTCATCGCCATCTTTGACTGAAATCCCATATCGCCTCAAAGGCTTTTCGCATCTCCGCGGTGGCCACGGTGAACCTACGCCCGAATGGTAGCTACGGTAGCCTCAAATATGATGACCTAATAGGCCTTGAATTCATCCCCCATATATATATATCATATATGCACAGATAAACCAGATCAGATCAGTTAAAGTTAGTATTGGTAGTATCATTATTAGGTTCGTCGTTATTGTTGTTATTGTTATTATCATTAGTATTCTTATGATTTTTCCTATGATACATGCACATATGAGTGATACTAGTACTGTCAATATTATTATTTATGAACGGTTATTATCATTATAATGATTCTCGCCATGATCATAAATTATTACAGTACCTTTCTTGTATGTATATATATAAATACATACAGAATGACTTAGTGGCCTTAGTGGTGAATTACTGTTCTTTTTTGTTGCGTATTACTACCAAAAAAAAACACGGAAACCTGATGAGGTCTCAACAACTGGGCCCCATTCGGCGAGCCGACATCAACCAGATGCTGGTGCCAATCAAAACCAAGAAAGGACTACAAAGGACGTGCAACTTGTGATGGTTCACAAACAGAAATGGTGCCAATGCAGTTTTCTTTGAGAAGATTGAGAAGTGTCAAAGATCACCATTTTAGCAAGTGTTGCAATGTATCAATAATCTTTCGACATAGTTTAAGATGTTTAAGGGTGACGTTCAGGCAAATTATGACAAGGTCTCAAGAGCTCACGTTTTGGAGGCACTCAGAATCCATAGGCTGCTTGGTTGAGTGGTCCCAGGAAGATCTTACTAGCACCCACTACCTAGCTCTCACGCCCAGTTCAGCATGCCCCTGGCGACTATAAGGATGGCATTTTGTTGCACCGCATTTCCCAATTGTTTCAGGTTGTGCCGTGCTATTGAGAGAATGTGCTGTAACATGCTGTAACTATTCACCTTGCCCTTTGTGTTCCCCCAAAAAATATGCTTGGTTCACTTCCTAAGTAGTTGAATATCACGAAACATCCTTCTTTGCTCGTTGGTTGCATCTCCTTTTGATTGATGGACATATGCTCGGACGGTTGTTGTGTGATTAAGTTTGATGATGTTAGATGATGTTTGTTGATGTCTATCAATGGATGTATTGTGGTGTTATATAAATATATACATACATATACATATATATATATCCATCTGGTCGTTCGTTGAAATGGCTCTTGGATTCTTCACCCAGTGTCATATTTGTTTCCCTATACTTAATTCATTTTTTCCTATGATTATATGCATGATTCATCATACCCTGCACACTTCATTTCCGCTTAGCTTGGCTTTTCTTCCATGGTTTCATAAATCATTATAAATGTTTGTAACAAATCCATTTTATAATGATTATAAAGCCATTGCCAAGGACCAAAATTCCATGTTTATTTCCAACATCTTCCACCCATTCCACAAGAACCATCCTCTTGGCCACCCCACGTGGCAGTGCTCAGTGGCACGATCATGGCAACGAGGTTTAAGGTGCTGTTGTCCAAACTCTTGCCATTCAACAGAGGATCACCTGGGCCGGAGATCGGCGCTTGAGGTTCTTGGATAATCTTGGATACAGAGATTGTAACTATGTCCAACAGAGTTTTGATGATTCAATATCTCAATGTAATCTATATCATTACCAATCAACTTGGACGACTTTCAATGACCAGATGTAACATGTTGAATACGTTGTTTGGTTGGGGGGTTCAAACCGCGGCTTCGAACAGTTGATGAGATCTGCTGACCGCCGGCCACGCTGGGTTCAAGGGAAACATCGTTTTTTCGCATCAAACATGAGCTTTCCACGCAGATATTCCCTGAAATCCAACTTGACAAATTCAAAGTTCAAACATTCGCTTGTTTGTGGAGACTGGGGGGGTAAACTGCTGGAACATATATACAGGTCATTAGATGCATCTACCTGCGCCCTAAGTACCAGAAAAAAGTGTCATATTTAACAAAACCTACTTTTTGACGGGGTTGAAATTCCAGGGGGTGGGTTGGCCACCCCCTTTTGTAGCTACAAAGCCTTGAACCAACCCCCCTACTACCAAAATGGGTTCTTAAGGTCAAAAAAGACCAAAAACAACTTACCAAAAGGAAGCACCCACCCCTTCTAAACCCCCTACTAAAAGACAATGTGATTTTAGATGTCTATATAGATGTCCAAATGGCCCATTTTGTTGATGATTCTTAGAACGGGATCCCTTTTGGTAGGGAGCTCATTTTTCATTGATTTTGGGTCCAAACATGC
>Ga0126342_10020248_pt1 | contig 11204 bp, 5 predicted proteins | sample Cyp1metagenome_FD_92528 | JGI IMG/M metagenome (GOLD analysis project Ga0126342, IMG submission 92528) | Coral microbial communities from Lord Howe Island, Old Settlement Bay, Australia - Cyphastrea 1 metagenome | ecosystem: Host-associated > Invertebrates > Cnidaria > Coral ...
AGCAGCAGTGTATGTGCCAGGTTCAAACGAGACTTGTCTCAGAGGGTGGTTCGGGTGGCAACGCAGAATCTTTCCCAAAAGCAACAGCTGTTTTCGTTCAAGAAGTTTGGACATTGGAACGTGCGCACTTCGTTGCCAGACTTCAGCGTTGGATGTTCTGGACAAGAAAGATGGCTGTATTCCCAAAATAGAGCGCAAACATCTGTTCTGGAAACCATCTAAGCGACGTTTTTCTTGCTTCGTCAAAACCAATGCGCACAGGCTATAGATCATGTTTAATTAATGTGAAAGAACGCACCAAATTGCACAAACCGTTCACCAAATTTGTGCTTGCTAGTAGATCGTCAAGCATGTCGACAACATCCACCTGAGATGTCTTACTTGGGTGAATCAACGCCCGTCTGAACAATTGTTGCAGTGCAGCTCTAGGAGAAATACTCTTCATCGTTGCTATCAACAGTTGTCGGTTTATAATCTAATTTTACAACATCACCTGACAATGACTGGTTGGTGGTTTCAGCCCCTTGGAAAAAATATGAAAGTCAGTTGGGATGATGACATTCCCACTATATGGGAAAATAACATTCATGTTCCAAACCACCAACCAAATCTTTTTCACCAACCATAAATTGTGTTTTTTTTCATGATTTTTCCATGGTTTCCCCCATCAATAGGCTTTTGATGTAACCTCTGGCAATCAAACATGGGTTGCTGGAAAACCCACCATTCAGTTCGATGATTCCCATAGAGGTTCGGGGATGAACCCCAACCAGCCATGGGTGTTTATCCTATTGTATCATCACTTTTTTTCACCATTACATCCCACGAAAATCAATAAAATCCAATTGAAATCCCATTCAATCCCTATTTGTTTCATGACCAGTGGGCAACCAAAAAATCATCTGCTGCCTGGATATCTCTTCCATAAACCCTAAGTTACTTGCAAACCAGCTCAGCCAACAACGAACTGCGGCACCTTTATGCAACCTATGGGTAATGGGTTGAATAGATCACCAGTATTCGATAACTCAATCCTTTGAAGGGTGATTCATCCCCATTACATTCATTACATCCCCATCCCATTATATATTTCCTATTTTGCACACGGTTTTCATGGTTCAATCACAATTGTTGGATGGTTCAATCAACAAACATCATACAGTCATTCCGAATATACCAGGATTTTTCATGGATAACTCAACCTTTTTTACTGTAAACATCTTTAAACACCATGTGCAAAGCAGCATTTTTGGATGGTTCAGTCAACACCAAGCGCCACGTTCAGCGCGCCGCGCCCGCGCCTTTTCCCGTTCATGATCCTGGCGCTCGCGCGCCAACACCTGCGGGCTGATCGATGATCTCTGGAGAGACTGGGTATCTATGCTTGGAAACATGGCTTTCTATAGTTACATATGATCTTTAAGGGACAATGAAAAGGATGAGTGGGATAAAATCAACAGACTTGAGATATCTGTTGATTATATATATATATAAATAATCTAGTCAGATAATGAACCACTATTAACAGCTACATTGAATATATTATACTCAGGTTGAATTATAATGATTCATTTTCCGACAAGAGCTGAAAAGTGTGGCCATTTGGGGATGAGTCCCCGAGTCCTCCAAGAATCATTCCAGTGACGTCGCAGGGAGGTCATTATAATATCGTGTATATATATATATATATGTTTGATTCGAGTTACATATATATATATATGTATACTAAGTTCTAGTGATAGTAATTAATGTTAATTTTTGTGTATTGGATCATTTTGGAATTTATGCTATAGTGAGAAAATGTTACAAGCTACACCCATTTATAAACCCTGTTATTTCTGCCAAACAGGCTTGTCATATCTATCAGTTGTCAAGTCCAAGTTTTCCGCACGCAGAAACACACGCAAATGACAGGAATGGTGTTGTCAAACTCTAGGCTGCTTGGAAATACAGATTCTCATAGGTGTTGATAAACCCCACCTTTCATCACATCTTTCTATGTTTGCTCTTTGAAACTGCTTGGAGTTTGGGTTCTCGAAATCCGATTCTTGTGTGGCCAACTCCAAGCTTCGGTTCTCAAGACCATCACCGAAGCTGTTGTTTTCGGCAATTAGATTCCCATTTCGCGTGGACTTACCAACTGGAACATGCAAAACAAAAAACATCAGCCAACACATCAAACTAATTATGTTAATAATTCCTATTGTTGATGGTTTGATTCCTGATTGATCTGATTGTTGATGCTTAAATCCGACGAACCCGGTTAAAAGAAAATAAGAATCGGAACATCCAGGAAACAAACTCCACACACATGGTCATCAACTTCAGCAAAAATCCAAGTTGTTGGAACATATTCTGTCTTTCTTCATCTATTGGTGCCCCCTCTATTTCCCACATTCCGAACTTTCACCCCAAAACAGGCAACAGAAATGGTCCTCCCCCACAAAGGGGTACCCAGTGCCTTAGCCAAGTTGTTTTGGAACTCAATTCATGTAGCATACCAACTGCCAGAATCATCCCATTCTCCAACCATGACTGGGGGTCATTGTGCACCCCATGACTAGGGGCATACCCTATTTCAAAATCATTAACTTGGGGATGGTGATTCTTACTGGGTCTAACACATGAACTTGGCTTTACTAGGTAGATCTAAGTATCATAGTTATTCACTCAGTTTGTTTTGAATATCCCTAGATAATCACCCATACAAAAACTACAGCCGTTAAACAACACTTGCTTTAAAACACAGTATACGCAGCATAGTTGCTGTTCCATATGATAGTCTGATATGCATAAGGCATATTCCTTATTTCATAGTACTATATGTTCCATATATCACATCGATTCACATAGTATATCCATGATATCTATGGTATCTATGGTAAACCACAGTCTTACCAGCAGTACACCACACTGGCCTCGGAGAGAGAGGTCACTTCGGAGCTCAGAGCCTTCATGGCGCCCTGTGCCTTGCGCTCGGCCTGCGCGAAAAAAAAGACCCTTGACTTCGAAAGTTGTCTTGTTTAATGTATTATGAGCAATAAAAAGAACTACTATAGTGCATGAACTCTATTAACATCGCCGATCGCAAACTAATTAACTATTGATAGTTAATATAAGTGGTACCCTCCAGTAAATTAACATAGACCCTGCCAGATAGGGGTTGAAAGATCAGTCTCCACTAAGAATTGGTGATTTTCAAGGTCTACGATAATTTTCCAGAGGGTAATATATTCGTTCAACTGTGAGTGTTAAGCAATTACAGTAAAATTGTAACTAGTATATCATGAACGAGACATAGTTATTGACTATAACACGCATTTTTTTTATGGCAAATACTTTTTAGTTGGTTAAAAACAAATTGCTAATCATAGTTCGTTGATACTATTAGTTAAGAATAGTCAATAATATACAAACATATTTATATTTATTCACATTTGATGACCATAGGCAAATAGCAAATAAGTATAGTTATATAATAAAAACATGTTTGATTGTTAATAACAGGTAATGATTCCAATATAGTTATCAACTATAGTTATCTCAGGTTAACTATTGTAAAATTACAAAACAGTATAGTTAACTATGGCAAATGGCCATAAATTTACTTGAACTATGGTTAATTAAAAAACAATGTTATTTTTTTAACGCTGGTTGGATTTTACAATTTGTTAACTATGGTTGAGTTCTTCAACATAGTTGACATATGATATGTTTCATACTTTAAACAATTCTACACAACTCTAGTTTTCTGTGCAATAGGTAGCCAGTATCAACGAAATTGCAAGTATAGCAAAGCCACTTTATGGGGGATGGCTTGGACTTCGCTTCACCAAATTATATTCAAGGCCTGTTGATGGATATTGAAAGATATTTTGTGGGCTAACATGGCTATAAACAAGCCTCTTTTTTTATACAGGCCAAACTGGGATAATACATACCTTTCAGGGAGAAAAACATGTGAATGAACATCTTTGGAACATGTATCTTCATAACTTGCAATAAGTTATATAATGGCGCTCCGCCAATATGGAATGTATGGCGCCCTGCCTGGCTACCACTGTCCCGTCTTGCCGGGATGCAACATGAAAATTCCCATCGGCTTGGAGAAGCTCAAAACATAGAGAAGCACCATGAAATACCAAAGAAATCTTGAAATCACATGTTTTCTCTTTGTCCCGTTCAGTTGGCATCTAGCCCCAAATTGTTGTTTGCGGAAGCAATCTAGCAAAAAATGATCAGTGAGCCTATCTCTATAATCAAAAGTCCTGCTTATCATAGACGACTACTAGGGTCAAACCAACAAAGGCAACCGCTAAGTACACGGACGTGCAGTTATAGTCATAAGTGGATATTTAATCAAACATATATTATATAGGGGTTATCTTCCAAGTTATGGGGGTTCAAAACCATGGTTATGCCCAAAGGTAACCTCAACTGCGCCCCCAAGTAGGGCAAACCCTGATAATCATAGACCATCTCCAATGACTTGCTAGAAAATCCATCGTATGAACCATATGAACCATCTGCAACGAAAGGTTTCTTGTTGGGTCTACAGTACCATGGTCTACCATATTATCGTTCAAAGCAGTGAAATAAGCAACAAACATGGCACGGGGTACATTACCACAAATTCATAGGCTGTTCTGAAGCTTGCCCCTAAAAGCAATACTTAGATCCTATAGCAAATTAAAAATCAAGTGTCCAACGACAAGTCCAACCCATCTAAGTATAGATATATCCATCTATTCACCATCAACTTTGCTTAGCCTGGTTTAAAACCAAATTACAAGTAGTTATTTCTACATCCTATCAAATCCAAATGATCCCAGTAAGTCATCATAAACCACCATGAACCGCCCCAAAGGGGAGGCCTGCAACTGGTCATGGGCCATGGCCAACCGGGACTTCAGCACCTGGCCGCAAACAGCTGGGGTTTAACCAACACAAACTGGGATGTCATCAAAAATTGTGATTTATCCAGTAAAACTGGACAGCTGATGCAATAAACCCTAGGAATCAAGGATATAATCAACACATATAGGCATATGAAGCAACCAAAAGTAAGGAATTCATCAACTGACCATGGGGGTTCAATGGTTTTGAAACAGTTTTCTCTTCTAGCTGCCGCGGGTAGATGCAAGGCCGCAGTGGGTCGCAGCGGGGAGTGCCTTCGCAGGAGAATTATATCAGATCAGTTCGCCCAATACCCAACCACGGAGAATATTATTCGCAATGGCTGTCAAAATATATATTAATAGATAATAATAACAGTAGTAATATTTGACACATATAAAATGATATGCAACTAAATAACGGTGCATATATATATATACACAAATATACATATATACGTGTATATATATAAATACATACCAGTATATAATAATGATTTACAACAGCTATACACTAATAAAAACAATAATATTAATAACAAAAAATAATAATAATATTATTTTTTTTAAAAAAAAATATTAATAATAATATATATATATAACTAACTATTGCACAATTACAGTAACCATATACATACACATTAATACGTACGAAGAAAAATGATCAGCATATCATACCTATACAATCCATTCATGCAGGGGAAAATGAAATGTTCAAAGCAGCTGGGATGGCCTCAAGTTCATCCTCGAGATGCTTCCGTGCAGCCCCTTGCGCGCAAGACAGGGATTGGCGTTCACATCAAATGGCAGAGGTGAACAGGCCCCGAACAGCCCCAGAACACTGCCCAAGCACAAATTCTCTATCATGATTGTTGCATATTGTTGCTATGTTTTGTCTAAATGATAATCAAAGGGACCAAATATGGTGGCCTTTTTCCAAGATATGGATGGCACATGAAGGCACCAGACTCAAACACCGTGTTCATGATGTAAGATTCAATCTTGAAGATCAATGTTCTTAAAGATGTTTAAAGTCTCTTGGCAGTGATCTCAACTGAAGTGATTGCACTGTTGTAGTGTGTCTCACTATTAACTCACCATTTTGGTGGTTGGCTCACTATCAACTAACCATCTTTCATGGGAATTCATCACATTTTGTCATGAGAATTCTTCACCATTTCCGGCCAGCCGCCCCCACCTGCATCGCTGGTTCCAAAGTCTGTCTCCCATCCGCTCTGTCCTCCCGTGCCTGGCACAAAGCGAGCGCCATTCCGGCAGGGTGCAATGGTACTTTAATGGGAATATTGTCAATGGGAATTTCAGGAACCTAAATTGGAGGTACCTACCATATATAAGGCCTATGTAAGGCCTATGTAAGGGAATATCCCCAGAAAATATGGCCTTATATGGTACAGTACCTTTATTTTAGGATCCTGAAATTCCCATTGATATTGTGGTGATTATCATGCAAATTCCGATATATACTAGCTACATGATATCTGATTTCTATACATATATTCCATGAATATGGTGATGTAGTAAACCTAAAATGGTGATTGAATTGGAGATAATGGTGGTTTCATTGGATATTACTGAGACAAAATGGTGATTTAACTTGGGATATGATGGGAATATAACTTGGTAATGGATGCAAACGTACCCTGATAGTATGGGCTATTCCAGCACTGGGGGGTGCATCCCTGACATCGTGCTGATGTAACCATGAACAAATGGAACCAGAAAATGGTCATGTAACACCAAACTTCAAGTTACATTACTGTTTCAGTTGAATTATACACCCCATTTCACATTACTTGCCACTATTTCCCCACCATGTTTCTGGGTAAATTATATTAAATTATCATAATTCACTAACCTGAATATTTCGGCCATTTGGGGATGATTCCTCTTATTACCCTCTGGTAATTTAACATAACTATTGAAAATGGCCATTTATAGTTGATTTTCGCAATAAAAATGGTGATTTCCAATAGCTATGTAAACGTTTTCCAGAGGGTAACCATCCATTTCCTATGGTTTTCCCATGGTTTTCCTATGATTTTCCATGATTTTCCACTGGTTACCCATTGGTTCAGGGCTCGGTCGTTAGAATTTTCCAGCCGGGCGCCTGCTTCCTTCGGCCGCTCCTCCGAGATCTGCGAGATCTGCTCCGCCGCCGCGCGGGCGGCCACCGCCACCGAGGTGGCGGTGCCTATGGAAAAAACGGGGGATAGCCCCTGGGAAACTAACATTTAACCAGGATTTTTATCGTGATTTAGTAAATTTTTATGGTGATTTAATGAGATTTAATAGGTTATTTAACCAGGATTTAATGGGTTATTTAACCAGGATTTAATCGAATTTAATGGGTTATTTAACCAGGATTTAATGGGATTTAATGGGTTATTTAACCAAGATTTTTATGGTGATTTAGAAAATTTTATGGTGATTTAATGGGATTTAATGGGTTATTTAACCCGGATTTTTTTGGTGATTTAGTAAATTTTATAGTGATTTAATGGGATTTAATGGGTTATTTAACCCGGATTTTTATGGTGATCTAGTAATTTTTATGGTGATTTAATGGGATTTAATGGTGATTTAATTGGATTTAATGGGATTTAATGGGATTTTTATGGTGATTTAGTAAATTTTATTGTGGTTTAATGGGATTTAATGGGTTATTTAACCAGGATTTACCATGATTTAGTGAATTTTATGATGATTTAATGGGATTTAATGGGATTTACCCTCTGGTTATTTAACATAGCCATGGAAAATCACAATTTTTAATGGAACAATCACTATAAATGGGAAGTTTTCCATAGCTATGTAAACGTTTACCAGAAGGTAAAATGGAAAGCGGCAAATGCTGAATCTGATGTGAGATTGTTGCCTTCACCTGCTGTTGGGGGGAAGTTATCAATGATAACCGCTGTAGATCGCATATATCAAAGATTGATGGTTTTGTAAGTTTTGTAACGGTAATAAATATAAATAAATAAACAATTTGCTTTATATGTATGCATTGTTAGTGGTTACCTATGGTTATAAAAAAAAAGGTATCTATGATTGATAAATATGTATGACTTCTATACCTATGACCTATGACTTATATTTACATATATATATATATATCTCTATGGGTTATCCATCAGATTGTTGGGAATATATCTCTTGTTTACATTACATTTACATATCTATGGTCTACTAGTAGTGGTTACCTATGGGCTTCTATAGTTACCTATGGTGAATTTATACACATGTAATGGCATATGAATATATCACATAGGATTATTGGAATAAAAAGAATCATTGGTAGTTTCTATCTTTGGCTGTCTGTTAAATATGTATATATATATATATGGAATTAAGTGTTTGATGGGATATATAGTTCACTGAATTAATTGGATAACACAAACAAGTTGTCAAAGTTGTTGATAATTGAACATAAGACTGAAAACTGTTCAGTCAAGATGAACATGCAATTTCAGCAAAAATCGAAAATGAAAAAACAACATGTCAAAACATTTTCAAACGTGTTATGTTCGGCTCTCGGATGAACGCAACATGTAAAAATCGAATTCCGAGAATCTAGAAAGATCTATAATCATTGCAATAAGGGCTGGAAACCAAATGGAAGTGCCAAATAAAGGACAACCTATAAAGATCTCAAAGAAACTGCCAAATGGATCAAAACGATGACTTCGAAGTGGTTGGCAGCAAGACCGTTCACAGCCAAGCTGCCCAACAATCGGGAAGCCTCAGAGGACAAAACGGCGGATCTATGGTGAATACAATTTAGGACATGGCGACACTTATTGTTGGATCGTCACTCGATATAGAGCTGGATACATCACCATAGCTGCAAGCTGCATCATGTAGCTCACTCGACGGATTACCCAACCAGTTTGCAACATATTTCAAGACTTGCAATTCCTTGCTCTTGCGGCTATCAGATTTATTGCCATGAATGCGGGTCACCGGCCGACCGGGTGTCAACCTTCGCTCTTTTTAATTTTTTAAGATGTGAAATATAAACTGTTCAAAGGACAACTACCGCCCTAATTTCAATAAAAAATTGTTGGTATATAAAAACCAACCGGAACTGTTGCGTTTTTTAAAAATAGGTCTCAGTTCCATCAGCTGAAATCGCTTGAATTCCAGTGATTCCCAATTAGAAATCCTGTTTTACTGTCTGGCGGTCGAGCCACAAATATGCTCATCATTAGGGATCAGCATCCCGTTTTGGGTTAAAGACATGAAACCACCAACCCCACATTTCTTTCTTCTTAAATGAATTGTCTTGTTGATAAAGCAAATATCGAAAAAATATTGAAAAAAAGTGATTGTCATTGGCAGAATTATGGGGAAAAACAGGAGTCCAACTCCTGTCTCCGTTTCGTTCCATAATTAGGTTTTCCTCGTAAGGGTTCAAAATTTCCCGGATGTGATCTGAACCTTTTGTTTTCCGTAATTCTTGTAGGGGCCCAGGATTTTCCAAATTTGTTTTTTCCTGTGTAATCAAGGGGTTGGAGCAAATTAACCCGATTTTTTCCATAATTATCAATATTTTTTCCACAATTAATGTTTGGGGTCCCCCTGTTGGCCATGTCATGGATCAAAAGTTCAAACCCGGTTTTTTATGGTTTTCGAAAATTGTTTAATTAAAAGCAATGGTAAAATGATTCCCCCTAAAAATATCTAAAAAATGTAAAAAAATGCAATATGTTGAAAAACTGCTGGAAACCAATGAAAAAACAATGAACTAGGTTAGACAATTGCTTGAAACTAATGGCAAGAGGTTGAAATAGGTCGGAAATTTGTTTTGGTATACGGTATACTTTATTTTTTGACCCATGATTCAATATTCCCCATTATATAAATCCCATTAAAATGCATTCAAACTGCGAATCGATGGACGTGTTCCAGCCGACAGAATGAAGGAAAACACAATGATTCTGGACAAAAAAAATATGGGAAAAAACGCGTCCAAAATTTTCCCGTGATAGGCAGGCGGCGCCTGTCAATTGTATTTTGTTTTCCCATAATTGTGTCGGCTGCTGATTACTTAAATAATACTCCCAATCGCACTTCCAAAGATCTCACAGATGCGCCATGCCGCTGTGGAAAACATCGACACCGCAGGAGCTGGAGCGGACTCACTTGAGGCGCTTACGGCCTGTCCGCTGCAAAAATTGGGGAACGCTTTGGAGGTTTCGGCCCTGCTGATTTTCACCCTCTGTCAATCAAACGCGGCAATAGAAAATGCCTAATTGATCGATGATTTTCCCACTGACTCGCATGTGAAGTTTGAGGAAATCATTCCTTCTAGCATAAATAAGTGCTTCCATAAGAAATGAAAATTATCCCGGCAAGAGACCCCAAACATCCCCAAAGAGTGCGGGGGAGTGGGAGGATAATGTATGACAATGTGCAAGGTGATGATGATGATGATGATGATGATGATGATGGTGACGATGCGGAAGATGAAGTGGAAAATGATGATGTAGAAAAGGAGGAATATCATGATGTTGAGGAGGAAAATGTTGAGGAGGATGACAAAAAGAATTAATGAATGATAATGTCGCGGAAGATGAGGTGGAGGATATTGATGTTGCGGAAGATGAGGTGGAGGATGATGATGCTGATGATGATGATGCCAAGGGAGAGGAAGATGATGATGTTCATATTGAGGAGGAGGAAGATGATGATGTTGAGAGAGGATGATGTTGAGGAGGAAAACCGATCCCAAGACCGGGACCAATTTGTGGGAGCCTGCGCAGTCGAAATGCGCGTCAACATGTCAGAAGAGCCACTTTCTACGGAAATTTAAAAGAAAAACGCCGCGGCCCAGGCGCAGACCTTCGTGCGCCTGCGCAGTCAAAATGCATGTCAACATTTCACAAGAGCCACTTTCTACGGGAATTTACAAGTAAAATGCGCGAGACCAGAGTGAGCACCCTGATCAAGCGCCGGCCTTTACTCCTACCGTAAGAACCCCTCAGTGGACGCACTGTTTGGGGAAAAATGAGCCTAACAGATTTGCCAATACACGTAAATACATTTTGCACCAAAGATGCAACACACGCACTAGTACACATGTGTTTACTGTGGTTCCAAAAGGCTGTTTCGAACCATTTGCAGACGGTGTTGCTTTGATTTTTATTTTACATATCAATATATGCAATTCCCCACCTGCCAGGTGAGGGTTGTTAGATTTTATGTCAGTTGCCTCCTCCTCCTCCTCCTGCTCCTCCTCCTCCGCCTCCTCCTGCCTCGTCCTCCTCTCCTCCTCCTCCTCGTCCT